>Ga0224495_10000721_pt1 | contig 25323 bp, 30 predicted proteins | sample SF_Jul11_sed_USG_FD_168128 | JGI IMG/M metagenome (GOLD analysis project Ga0224495, IMG submission 168128) | Sediment microbial communities from San Francisco Bay, California, United States - SF_Jul11_sed_USGS_4_1 | ecosystem: Environmental > Aquatic > Marine > Sediment | place: USA: California...
CGGGCCGCGCCAAACCATAGGCGTGTCGTCGCCGTCGATCATGAAACCGATCGACATCGCCTGTATGCCGTGATTGATCATTGGCTCCATCGATTGGCCGTCTTTTGAAATCGGCTGGCCGGTAATTCCCAGCATCGTTGGTTGAGACGGGCCGTAGATGTCAGCATCAAGCATACCCACGCTTGCACCCTCGGCAGCCAGTGCCAGCGCCAAGTTTACTGCTGTAGTGGACTTACCCACGCCACCCTTGCCGCTTGCCACCGCGATGATGTTCTTCACACCGTCCACCAGTTTCACGCCGCGTTGCACTGCATGCGGTACGACTTTGCTGCTGACATTGACACTGATCTTACCCGCGCCAGGCAATGCTGATTTCAGGTGCGCCTCGACCATCGCGCGTATCTCATCCCAAACACTCTTCGCCGGATAGCCCAGCAAAATATCAAGAGACACATCGCTGCCGCTGACCTTGATGTTCTTCACCGACTTGCCGCTGACGAAATCCTTTTTGGTATTAGGATCAATCAAATTCTTCAATGCGCCCTGCACATCAGTATCATTAAAACTCATTCCATAACTCCTGTTGATGAATCAAACTTCAATTTTAAACCAGCCAACCAGTCTTGTCGGGTATTTGTCGGCTTTACTCATATATTATTCGCCGCGCCGGGGATGAAAATTCGCGGCAGCCCATTGAACGATGGCTTCATGCGGAAAAGAGTCCCAATCACCATACGTCTGCACGGCTCGGAACACCAGCACATTCACATCATCCACTTCTGCATTCCCATCCAGCACAAATCGCAAGCCTTTCAATCCACCGCACTGAACTCTCATCTCCTGACCATGCGGCAACGGGCCATCTGCATGCAAGCGGTGCAATGCAAAAGCAAAGCTATGCCTGAAGGCGGCATATAAGCCGTTACATCGCATCAGGTCAGCTTCTCCACTACACGCAACAATTTCCCGCTCGGCGACATTGTGCTTCTCCGCTTTTGAACAGTCCGCACAACGTGAAAGAATCGATCTCTCAAATGGACATGGACGAGCAATCGAAGCACTCAGAACCTGCTTGTATGCAGACTCATCCATTGCGTCAACTCAATCGTCCCCGAGTTCAGGCGCCACTTCGCGCACCTCGTTGAGAAGATCTTCAGCGTGCAACTCCGACTCCGCAAACATCACCTTGATAACACTACCTGCATCGGAAGGCTGCTCGCTACGCAACCGCTTGGCCCGTGCGGAAGCATCACGATAAGCTTCGTGCTGCTCAAGCTTCTCAAGCAACCGTATGGGTCTTTCAATAATTTTGTAAACAAAATATGGCATCTGGCACTTTCGTATTAAGCAGAAACTAACTTGATCAGGCCTTGCCTTCGGGCTTCAAAAAAGTGACCACATTGGAACCCGGAGCATTTTTGGTGGAACAACTCCCCTCACCCACTCCAGCCAACTGCTCCGCCTGATGCAGGAGATTGATCACGTCGACATAGTGCTTCTGCTTCACCATCATCAGAGCGGTAAGGCCACCCTCGTTTCGGGCGGTCACTTCAGCGCCCGCCTCCAGCAATGTTTCGACCACCCCTGTTTCGCCGTAACCCGCAGCCAGCATCAAGGGACGGACACCATAGGTAATAGATGCCTCCAAGTTGGCACCCGCATCGATCAACGCTTGTGCCACATCGGCAAACCCGCGCTTCAGTTCGAAGTTATATGTGCTCTTCGCGAGTGCTGTCCAGCCTCGTTCATCTGTCTCATTAACATCTGCACCCGCTGCCAGCAATGCTTCAACCGCGCCCAGATTTCCCGAGTAGGCAGCAAGCATCAATGCGGTCGATCCTTCACCATCGCGGGCATTTGCATCGGCACCAGAGGAAAGACACTGTTTTACTTGAGTGGCATTTCCAGCTTTAACTACATCGAGTAAATTTTCATCCATGCTTGCTCCCGCTTCAATCAGTTATCCTTGGCACCTTGGCTCACCCATTTTTTCAAGATATCCACCTTGTCGTGCGCGAGGCCAGACGTACCGTATGGCATTTTGAGGGAGGCATGAACGCGGCCCTCGATCACCTGTATAAAAATACTGGTGAAACTATCTCCGGGTTTGATCACCGAACCGAATTTCGTACCTTTCATCAGAGTCTGGTAACTACTCATGTCCAGACCGCTAGCCTCATAGCCCTTGCCACCCGACTGGTGACAGTTCAGGCAATAGTCATGGATGATCGGGGTGACTTCATTTTTGAAGCTGACTTCGCTGGCCGCTGGTGCTGAAAACACCAGCGTGGAGAATGATAGTGATGCCAACGCAATAAAGCTTTGCAATAATCCGTTTTTCATTTTGATCTCCATATGATAATTATTTCAATCTCGACCAGACCTGATTTTTGACAAAATAAAGCAAAGTTGTCAGCACGATCAGATACGCGATCACATAATAGCCCAGTCGAATTCGTTCAGGCCCGTTCGGATCGGCAGCCCACACCATGAAAGCAACAATATCTCTAGCCTTGGACTGTATCTCGGCACGTTCCTTTTCATTCGATGCCCCGCTAATCCCCAGAACATCGGGCATTTTCGTTTCGGGGAAGTAATGATTTCCGGGCATGCCATCGGACGAGATAAAGTAGCCTACCAAATATGAGTATATATAGCTTGCTCCGCCCTCACGAGCTTTGGCTATCAGACTCAGATCAGGTGGTGCTTTGCCGAACGCCAACTCAGAATCCGCTTCTGCCATCTGCGCCATCACTGCTGCATCCATGCTCAGATCGCCTCGCCAAGCATCAACCTTGCCTTTGTCTACCCCATAATTTACCAAGTCACGGTAACGGATGTATTTCAAACTGTGGCAGGAATGGCAATCTGTCATCAATGCTTCCGCCCCGCGCTCCACTGTCTGAACATCGGTCATCACCTGGATATTCTCCAGCTTTGCTTCCGACGCCAGTGAAGGTATAGAGATGCAGCTCAACAACAACAGCGTGATCAGCTTGCTCATGCTGCACCCCCCTTGCGATGGCGATTCTTTATTTTAAGTTTTTCCTTTTCTTCGCTTGCAATCAGCGCTTCAACTTGCGGCGGCAGGCCGCGTTTCATCAACCACCGTTCTTCGGCCTTTGAAGCAAACGGGAGCACCAGGAACATACCGAAATACAGGGCAGTACCCCATTGACCGACCATGATGGACGTATCAGTCGGCGGAATGTAACCGATGTACCCCAACAGGAGCATGTCAACCGCGAATATATAGAACAACCCCCGGTAGACAGGCCTGAAATGTGCGCCCCCAGGTATGCGCGAGCGATCCAGATATGGCATGAAAGCAAAGATCATTACTGACAGACCCATCGCCACCACGCCACCGACCATGTTCGGAACCGATCTCAGGATCGCGTAGAAAGGCAGGAAGTACCATTCCGGAACGATGTGATTGGGCGTTTGCATCGGATTCGCGGGAATATTATTTGCCGGCTCGATCAGGCTGTCTGGAATAAAGAAAACGAATACGCTGTAAACAATCAGAAACAGTCCCAGACCGTAAAAGTCCTTGGCGGTGAAATAGGGATGAAAAGGAATGTTGTCCTTGTCGGCCAGGTCAATACCACTCGGATTACTGCTCTTCACGGTATGCAAGGCAACCAGATGCACCACCACCGCACCGATGATCAGGAACGGAAACAGGTAATGCAGCGCAAAGAAACGTGAAAGTGTCGCATCGCCAACCATGTAATCGCCACGCAGCCAGATCACAACCTGGTCGCCAAAGAAAGGAGTGGCACGAAACAGGTTGGTGATGACCGTCGCACCCCAGAATGACATTTGTCCCCAAGGCAACAGATAGCCCATGAATGCAGTTGCCATCAGCAATAACAGAAGTCCCTGCCCTGTCCACCATAGCAACTCACGTGGCGCACGATATGAGCCGTAATACAGCGTGCGTGCCATATGAATAAAAATTACCAGGAAAAATGCCGATGCTCCCGTCGAATGCATATATCGCAACAACCAGCCGTAATTCACATCTCGCATGATGTGCTGGATGGAATCAAAAGAAAGTGCGATATCTGCTTTGTAGTGCATCGCCAGAAATATTCCTGTCGCAACTTGCAGCACAAGCACGAATCCGGCAAGAAATCCGAAGTTCCACCAGTAGCTCAGGTTGCGCGGTGTGGGGTAACCCGTCAGTTCATGCTTGACGAAACTGGTCAGGGGAAAACGCTGGTCTATCCAATTAATAATGCGGTGTGGCATGGTCTTCTCCTATGCACGTCCGATGACAATCTTGTTTTCCGCCAAAAACTTGTAAGGCGGCACTTCAAGATTCCTTGGCGCGGGGCCTTGTAAAATGCGCCCGCTATCGTCGTACTGGCTGCCGTGGCAGTGACACATCCAACCTGGCCCTTCCTTGTTCGGCACGCAGCCCATATGTGTACACACACCGATCACCACCAGCCACTCGGGGTCCTGCACACGTTTCTCATCCGGCTCAGGATCTTTTCCGCCATTGGAAGCCTCGGCGGACTTGATCTGCTCAGGAGTCCGGCGCAGGATAAACACGGGCTTCCCCTGCCAGGCAACGGTTCGCATCGCGCCAGGCGTAATTTCCGACAGATCGACTTCTGTCTCTGCTTTCGCCAGCACGTCTGAACTCGGATTCATACTCGCCACGAATGGCACACAGGTTGCTGCCACGCCTGCCCCGCCGACCACCGAAGTCGCCTTGATCAGGAAATTTCGGCGCCCACTATCATCAAGTACCTTACTTTCACTCACCTTATTCTCCTATACAGAGTTTTATAATATTACCATTTGCTTATTAATGGTAGTCTATTCACATACCAATCTCTGAAAACGTCGGAAGAGTTCGGGTTGCCGACGTATCAGTTACGGCGGCAACGCTATTCAACTTGCCGGCTATTTCAGAACTGTTTTCTTTAATGCATCACGAATCGCATCTGGCGAACCCATGATGTTCATGAAACTGTTTTTTCCCATCATGCTCAGGTCGGGAAAGTTGATCGCGATACGGAATCGAGCATATAACGCATAAACCTTGTTGTCGGAAACCAGTACCTCATAGGGAAGGTGGGCAGTAGACTTGACGTCACGGAAATCAATCTCGTTCATGATGAAGCTGTCATCCATATCCTTGTCATCTTTGGTTGCGCCCTTCAAGCCGGCACCGAACACACTTTCTTTCTTGCCAGGAATATTCACACGGTAAACCTTGGTAACGCCATTTTTATTGGCAGACAACTTCGCATCAACCGCTTTTACCGCTTCCTCATAACTTTCGTATTCTGCAAGTAAACTCGGCTCGTCGAAATATTCCATGCCAAACATGTAATGGTATTTGCGCGCCTTCTTCGCAGTCATTCCTTTGGCACCGAACTCTTCTACCCTGCCCAGCGCTTTGGCCATAGCGTCAGCCACATTACCCAGGTCTCCATCCATACGGTATACGTGCGACATGTAAACCGGGTTGGTATAACTGATCTGCACCTCGTCTTTTACCTTGGTGACAGAGACTCTCTGTATCGCACCAAAGCCGCCATGCTCTGACTTGGCCGCATTATTTTTCAACTCGTCATTGGTAACCACCAGTACGGTGGCATCCGGATAAGGCGAGTAATCACCAACCACATCAAAGCCAGATGCTATCAAAGCTGTCCTTGCTTGCTCCACTTTTTCCGCAACCGTACCCGCGCCCTTCGAACCCAATATGAAAGGTTTGAGAATCACGTCCTCCGCTAGGGTAACGCTGGCAAAAAACAGCATCGCTGCCGAAAAGATTACCTGCCTGAGTGTCATTCTCTTCATCCTGTATCTCCTGAACGGTGGGTTTGGCTACGATTATTTATTTGAAAAAATTCAAGGGTTAAACCAAGCCAACTTATCCCTGAGGGTTACGACTCCCCCGACAATAATCAGGGTGGGCGCTTGCGGCTTTTCTTTTTGCGCTATTCCGGGCAGTGTCGCCAGCGTACCTGTGATAACGCGCTGGTTGCGGGTAGTACCCTGCTGCACGATGGCAATAGGAGTGCTGTCTGGCATGCCGTGCTTGATAAGCTCTGCACACAAAATGTCCAAGCCATGCAAGCCCATATACACCACGACGGTTTGCTTCGGCCTGGCCAGCGCATCCCAATCGAGATTCATCGTTCCGTCCTTCAGGTGTCCGGTGACAAACATGCAGGATTGCGCATGATCGCGATGTGTCAGCGGAATACCCGCATAAGACGCCACTCCGGAAGCAGCGGTAATTCCCGGCACGACCTGAAACGGAATACCTTCACCAGAAAGAGTTTCAATCTCCTCGCCGCCCCGTCCGAAAATGAACGGGTCACCGCCTTTCAGGCGCAGTACACGTTTACCCTCTTTTGCCAAACGCACCAGCAAAGCATTGATCTCTTCCTGTCGCAGCGTATGATCGGCTCGCTTTTTGCCGACGAATATTCTCTCCGCATCACGACGCGTCATGTCTACTATAGGCTTGGAAACGAGATTGTCATAAACCACCACATCGGCTTTCTGCATCAACCGTAATGCCCGGAAAGTCAGCAGATCAGGGTCTCCAGGGCCTGCCCCGACCAGATATACTTCGCCGCGCACGATATTGTCCTCGTCTGCCAGCATCTGTTGCATCATCTTCTCTGCGCTAGCTTCATCGCCGGTCAACACTTTTTCAGCTACTACACCATCCAGCGCGTTTTCCCAGAAAATACGACGCTTGGCCGGATTGGTTACACGCTGCTTGACCAATTCGCGAAATCGCTCTGCAAACCCTGCAAGGCGACTATAGTTTTGCGGAATCATCGTTTCCAGCTTGCCCCGCATCATGCGGGTTAATACGGGTGATGCACCTCCGCTGGAGAACGCGACCATCAACGGCGAGCGATCCAGTATGGCAGGCATGATGAAACTGCACAGCTCGGGATCATCGACGACATTTACCGGGATGTTGCGTGACCGCGCCAGTTCTGAAACCTGACGGTTAACGTTACGGTCATCAGTCGCCGCGATAATCAGAGAAACTCCATCCAGATGCCTCTGGTCGAAGCGTTCTGCGAGAGCTTCAACGCCTTTAGACTTTGTCAGTTCAAGATCAATCTGTGGTGCAACCACACGCACTCTTGCTCCTGCTTCCAGCAACACGCCTGCTTTACGCTTCCCAACTTCCCCGCCACCAACAACGAGACAAAGCTTGTTCCGTACATCGGCAAATATTGGCAAATAGTCCATTACGATTTCACCGCCTTTAATATCAGTGGCACCAGTGCTTCAGGCAACCTGATCTTGCCCGAGAGGGCAAACTCGTGAGCGCGCGGTGACATTTTGTTCCATGTTTTCCTGATGATCAGTATCCACTTTGCTTCGTCATACTCGGGATGCTGTTCTGCAAATGCCATCATGTAATGCTCGATAAACACCAGATCGACAACATCCTCCATCATCTGAGTCTCAGGATTGGTCTTGAGTTCTTTCTTGCCGACGATAGTTTTTACGCGCGAAATCATCTCGTCATCGTAGCCAGACTCTTTCATCAGGTTGCCGGCTGTTTCAGCATGAAACTTGTACAGCGTTGTCCGCCACATCATATAACCCGGCTTGTCCATCGAGTAATCTTTACGTGGGATCTTCCAGCGCTGGATATGTTGCGCACGTACTGCAAGTTTTACCGCTTCTGATGCCTTGGGCGCAAAACGTTCCTGCATTTCAGTCATCCGTTGGGCATAAAGCAATTCCTTCGGGCACTCCTTCCCCTCGAATATTTCCTTATTGGGATCTTCTCCGTTTGCCTTGTCGAACGCGTCTATCGCTTTTTGAAATATTGTCTGTGCCATGCTGCCTTTTCGTATTAACTTGTTGGTACCTCTCCCCACCGATGACTTGCGACTGTTATCAGCTACGAACTGCGGGGGCGTTGTCCTTTTTTGCTTCGGTTGCAACTTGCTCATTGAGCAATTTTTTATGTTGCCTGGTACGCCGCACAAATGCGGCAAATCGGGTTGCCCAATAACAGCTTCCTATGGTGCGCAAATGCGTGTAGGAAGCCAGCAGATTTTTAACGATCAATCCATCGCGCTGCCCGTCTATGCCGAACCCACGCTCGACATGGTAGGCAAACTTGCTATCCGGCGGGAGATTTTCCAGGGCTGAATAATGGAATTCATGCGCCCTGATTTGCACGGCGGGTTTGTCCGGTCTCGGCCAGGGATGTTCTTCATCCTCCTTCAAATGGACGTAACCCCGACCGATCGGTTTTTCATGCATCTTCACGTCGCCCGGAATTGCCCCGACCATCTGAAACTTTTGCCCCTGATATTCAATTCCGCGTGACAGATACATCAGCCCGCCACACTCGGCGTAGGCTGGCATGCCGGAATCGAGCGCCTGCCTGATTTCCGAACGCAGCGAGGAATTTGCTTCCAGCTCTGCGGCGCATGTTTCAGGGAACCCGCCCCCGATATACAGGGCATCGACTTCCGGCAGGTGTGCATCACGCAACGTATCGAACGGCACCAGTTCGGCTCCTGCCGTTTCCAGCGCATCCAGGTCGTCCGCATAATAAAAACCGAATGCCCGGTCGCGCGCGATACCGATGCGAACTTTATCGACGTAAGGGAAAACTGTTACTTCGGCACTCTCTGCGGCAATTAACGGCTCTTTTTCGGAAAGTGAGAGTAATTTCTCGAGATCGACCTGCTCCGCCACCGCTTCGCCAATCTGCCTGATTTTTGCCGTGGCAACATGCGACTCATTGCTCGGCATCAAACCAAGATGGCGCTCGATAATGCTGAGGCGCTCGTCGTGGTGGATTGCCCCGATCACGGGGACATCGGTGTAATGCTCTATGACAGCGCGTAACTTGGATTCGTGGCGTGACCCGCCAAGATTGTTGAGGATTACACCCGCAATGTTGATTTCGCGATCAAAAGCCTGGTAGCCGAGGATAAGCGGCGCGATACCACGCGTCATTCCTCTTGCATCAATCACCAGAAAGACTGGCAGATCAATCATCTTAGCCAGCGCTGCATTGCTGTTGCTGCCATCCAGTGCAAGACCATCGTACAAACCCTTGTTGCCCTCGACCAGATTTATTTCTGAGCTATGACGCGCAAAGGTTGCGGCGATCTCGTCGCGCTCCATCAGATACAGGTCAAGATTGCGGCAGGGGCGGCCAGCTTGTCCATTTCCAGAAGCCAAGCTCAGCCACATCGGATCAATGTAATCGGGGCCTTTCTTGAAGGGTTGTACGCTATGGCCACGCTTGCTGAGCGCGGCGCACAAACCGATGCTGACCATCGTTTTCCCGGATGATTTATGTGCTGCCGAAATCAGCATCCGGTGTTGCATGTCAATGGGTTTTTGGTATCTCGTGCGGCACAAAATCCATTACTCGAATACCAATCGCAGTGATCATGAATGATATTCCTACGCCGCCTAGACCCAGCAGGATTTCGGGCAAAGACGGGCTATAGGCACCTATAGCGCCATCACCAAAAGTGCTGTGCACCTCAAAACCCGGGAAGATATCCAGCGGAAAAGCCTGGCCGCCGATGATGAGAACATATAACAATGAAAATCCACCCATCGCGATCAACATTGAAGCGGCGATGACGCATTTGGTCTTGCCCAGTGCCGGATGGTAAATCAGCAGCAGGGGGATCAGATTGCCGATAACCACATATCCCAGCCAGAACAATAATGGATATACCCCGCCGTCTAGCAGAATAAATTTCTCAAACTCTGTCTGGCGGGCAAAATACAGGTTGGTCAAATGGTAGGTTGAAACGAAGTAGAGCCCGGCAATTACGAATACGCCCATCAGATTGCGCATACGTTTCTGCACATACTCATCAAGGCTGATTTTGTTCCACGAGTAGATTGTGGACTGGACAATATGGAAAACTGCCATTCCCCATGCAAATGAGATTACGATAAACATCGGCGGCAAGATCGCGGTTCCAAAAGCCTGCCGTGCAACCAGAAACGAAAAAATCACTCCGGTACCGGTAGTAAGAACGAAGCGCCAGATAAAAACCATGAATCCCGCGGGTTTTGACCACGGATACATGCGCTTCTCCATCATCGTCCAGAGATATATTGCAACAGCTGCAAACATGCCCGAATACAACAGGATATTCCAGGCAAATACCGAGGTGGGATTGTAATTGGTTGCGGCCACGATGATGCGATCCGGCCTGCCGAGATCCAGCATCAGCACAGTCAATCCGCCCGCAAGCATCGCGATCGAAAGCAAGCCGGCCAATGGTGCCCTGGCTTTGTAGGCTGGTTTATTGAACACAGAACCTATGGATGAAACATTCAGCACACCCGATGCGGCAATAATCAGAAAAATTGCGAATATATGCGGAATGCCCCACACGATCTGGTTGTTCATTCCGGTAATGATGTGCCCGTGATCTTCCATTAAGTGCACTGCATACATTCCTGCAAGAACAATCAGCGCGCCAATTGAAACCAGCGTGTAATAGAGAGGGCTTCTTAGTTTTGTCGAAAAATTAGTAGCCATATTATTACAACCCCTGATAACGGACGCCGGTATTCAGCCCCAGATCCGCGCGCACCTGTGTCGATGCCACGGTACGCAACTTTCTTGATATCTCGCTTTCGGGATCGTTGAGATCGCCGAACAGGATGGACTTGTTGGGACATGCCTCGGCACAAGCAGGCTGTTGGCCATTATCTACGCGATGAACGCACATCGTGCAGCTTTCAACTGTTCCTTTGCCGCGCGGCACATCAGGATTCTGGTCATGCAACGGCTCATGCACAAAAGAACGTGCCTTGTATGGACATGCCATCATGCAATAACGACAACCGATGCAAAGATGCTTGTCCACCAGCACGATACCGTCGGCACGCTTGAACGATGCGCCTGTAGGACAAACGTCCACACATGGAGGATGCTCGCAGTGCTGGCACATCATCGGTAGCGCCAATTCACGTCCGGTGCGCATATCCTTGAGTTCTACCTTGCGTATCCACTGCGCATCGGTCGATGCTAACCCGCCAGACAATCCATTTTCTTTGTTGCATGCCGCGACGCATTCTGTGCAACCGTCGGCACAATTCGCGGTGTCGATCAGCATTCCCCAGCGCACCTTGCCGGATACAGGTTCCGTTTTTCCGTGCGCCATATCGAACAACAACATCCCGGGTGCGATCACAACCGCGGCAGCCCCGACCGACGTCTTCAGGAAATCCCTGCGCTTGATGTCCGTGCAGCTCATTTTGCGCTCCTCTTCAGCCATGCACTTTTGCGTATGCCGGAATGGCATTCGAAGCAATCGATCTTGACCGCTTCATAGCGATGACACGCGACGCAAAAACTGTCATCGCGTGCGATCACGCTGTCATCCTTGGTACTGGCATGGCATTCGATACAATCTTTCAGGCTGTGCTTGTCATCGCGTATACCTTCATGCACTGTTTCGTCGCGCTGATGCTTGAGGACATGCATATGGTTCTTGCGCATCCATTGCGGGTCTTCAACGCACTTCCCTCCCTTGCCGATGTCCGGCTTGGGAACAAATGTGCTTTCTGCAGCATTCGCAAATGAACAGAGGCAGAAAGCCATCAACAGCGCGATCAGTTTTGACATTTTTTCTACTCGCCCAATCCCATTTGGATATAGCCCGTAGGGCAAACATCGGCACAGATATGGCAACCGATACACTTGTTGTAATCGGTATCAACGTAACGGCCAAGTGTAGACTGATTCTTCTTGACCCTGAATACCGCGGTCTGCGGGCAATACACCACGCAATTGTCGCACTCGAAGCACATACCACAGCTCATGCATCGCTTGGCTTCGGCAACCGCCTTCTCCTCAACAAGCGCGACCAGACGCTCCTCGAAATTGCCAAGTGCAGATTCCTTGTCCAGAGTAACAATATCGCGCTGGTTGCGCGGGACATAGGAGAAATGACCGAGGAACAGTTTGTCATGAGGGATGACGTAGCGCTCGGAGCGATTGTCAAAGTTGTGTACGGCAACGTTAGAGTCACAGGTGCCGCGCAGCGGTTCGTGGGTTTCCTTGATCTCGATGCCCTTTTCAACCAGCTTGCGCATGATGTCGAACTGGTGCGCATCGATCTTCGGACGTTTTTCCAGGTCCTTGCCCTGCATGTGGTTATGGATTCCATCAGCGGCAATCGATCCATGCCCGATAGCGGTGGTCAGCAGGTGCGGGCGAATCACGTCGCCACCGGCGAATACGCCAGGCTTACCGCTCACAACGTAGTTTCTGTCTGTCGTGACCGCGCCCTTGCCGTTATTGAATTCTTCCAGGCCGGTGAAATCGACAGCCTGTCCGATAGCGGATACGATCAGGTCAGCCTCGATATCATGCTCGCTACCTGGGATATTGTTGATCTCAAGCTTCCCACCCGCGATCTTGGCTTCGCATTTGGCAACGCGCAAGGCGGTGGCACGCCCCTCCGCATCTCGCACGATACCCACCGGTGCAAGGCTGCCAAAAATGTGAATCCCTTCCGCAAGAGCCTGCTCGATCTCGTGCTTGTTAGCCTGCATTTTGTCGATATTGAAAATTGAAGTCAGTGTCACTTCCGCACCCTGCTTGGCAGAGATGTCCGCAACATCGTGTGCCATGCGGCCGGCAATCGCCAGTTCTGCATCAGTCGGCTTGGCATGCTCGATATGACCAAGGCGGCGTGCTACCGTCGCCACGTCGATAGAGGTATCGCCACCACCAACTACCACCACACGCTTGCCCACATGCTGCAGACGGCCATCGTTAAACGCTTTCAGAAAGGCGGTCGCAGTCACCACATTGGGTGCCTCGCAATCAGGAATAGGAAGAGCGCGGCCAGCCTGTGCACCCATACCCAAAAATACCGCATCGAAATCCTTGCGAATTTGCTCGAGCGTGATATCGGTACCCACTCTTGTCTTCAATTTAGCTTTGACGCCCAGATCCATAATGCGCTGAATTTCCGCATCCAGAATATTGCGCGGAGTTCGGAAGCCCGGAATACCATAACGCATCATCCCGCCAAGGTGTTCGTGCTCGTCGAAAACCGTAACCTCATGCCCTTTCAAGGCAAGTTGGTAAGCGCATGATAGTCCTGCGGGACCGCCGCCCAGAATGGCGACCTTCTTGCCGGTTGACTGCGCTGTCTTGTTGTATTTCAAATTATTCGTGATGGCATATTCGCCGAGGAAATGCTCGACCGAATTGATGCCGACGTGATCTTCTACCTCATTGCGATTGCAACCGGTTTCGCACGGCGCCGGGCATACACGCCCCATCACAGATGGGAACGGATTGGCTTCGGTCAGACGGCGCCATGCATATTCCTGCCACGGCATGGTCGGTTTGCCATCGGCGCCCATCGGCGGCTTTTCAGTGCCTCGCACGATAGCCAGATAACCGCGGATATCTTCTCCAGCCGGGCAACTTCCCTGGCAGGGTGGAGTAGACTGTATGTATGTCGGGCATTTATGTGAATGATCTGCATCGAAGATCATCTCGCTCCAGCGATGAACTTTGCTGTCACCGTCCTTAAATCGCCGGAAGGTTAATTTTTGCGGGTTTTCGGTTGTTGCTGACATATCTTCCTACCTCCAGAAATTGTTACTTGTCACCCAATATAATCGCGTTACTTACTAGTTGGTGCACGCCACCAACCATTTTCCTGTCAAATCCGTATATGGGCATCGTCTTGCTGAATTGCGTCTTGCAGATCGCGCAAATGACCGCCAGGAAATTGACCCCTTGCTGATCTACTACTTGTTGCAATACTTCCATGCGTGGCAACGCACCCTTAACCCTTAGATCCATCAGATCATCGGTCAGCAGACCGCCACCACCACCACAACAGAAAGTTCGTTCGTGTGTAGTGCTCGCATCCATTTCGACGAAATTATTGGCAACCGCCTTAATGACGTTGCGTGGAATATCGAATTGACCGCCCGCATAACCGCCCATGCTGGATCCGCGAGCGACGTTGCATGAATCGTGGAAGGTGATGATGTGTTTATCGTTGGCTTCCTTGTTAAAGGAGAGCGCACCTTGCTGGATCTTGTCCCAGGTGAATTCGCAGATATGCGTCGGCTGCCTGTAACGGTGGTCGAGTTGTTTTTGCAGCATCTGTGCAAACCGGTCGGTCTCGTCTGCGCCGCTACCCACACCACTCAGGGTATTCCAGAAACTGTAAGCAACACGCCATGCATGGCCGCACTCGCCAACCACGATACGCTTAACTCCCAACTCAAGCGCTGCTTCGCGAATGCGTAACGCAATCTTGCGCAATTGTTCATAGTTGCCAATGAACATTCCAAAATTTGCCGCTTCGGATGACATTGAAGAAAGTGTCCAGCTGGTACCGGTTGCGTGAAATACCTTGGCATATCCGATCAGACTGTCGATATGAGGCTCCGCAAAAAAGTCAGCGGAGGGGGTAATCAACAAAACCTCTGCGCCTTTTACGTCGATAGGAAAACGCACATCAATACCTGTATCTTCCTTGACGTCTTCTTCCAGGCCTTCCATCGTGTCAATCAACGCCGGGCCTGGCAGACCGAGGTTATTACCAATCTTGTGTACCTTGCCTATGATCTCGTTATCATATTTCTGACCGTAACCCACAGAATCGAGAATATCTCGAGCCGCCATGGTCACTTCCGCGGTATCGATACCATAAGGACAGAATACCGAACACCGACGGCATTCGGAACATTGGTGGAAATAGTTATGCCATTCGTCCAGCACTTCGCGAGTCAGGTCACGCGCCCCCACGAGCTTGGGGAACAGCTTTCCGGGTAACGTAAAGTAACGACGATAAACACTGCGCAGTAAATCCTGGCGTGCCACTGGCATGTTCTTCGGATCTTGAGTACCGATAAAGTAATGGCATTTATCCGAACAGGCACCGCAATGCACACAGGCATCCATGAACACCTTGAGGGAACGGTACTTGCCAAGCAGTTCACCCATCTTGGCAATGGCACGATCATGCCAATCCTCTGGTAATTCGCCGGGAAACCCAAGTGCCTCCTGAATCTTGTCGTTGGCAACATAGGGGCCCTTCCCCTCCATCGCGCCCGGCTTCAATGCAGGAACGATGGGAATGACGCGATATGCCGGTGCGGTGAAATCCGCCATGCTAATTCTCCGATTCCAGTTGTTTCGCCCAGGCCGAGATATGGCGTTTTTCGCGCGGATCGTCTTTTTGGTTGCGGGTCGGCGAGAAAAACACTCCCGGAGCGTGTAGCAGTTTGCTGATCGGGAATATTGCCATTAGTCCTGCAACCAATAACAGGTGCAGCACCAATATAAAATCTGCTGGCAAAGGCTGGATACTGAAATGCATCAAGCCTTGAAAGAAACCCTTAACCGCGATCACATCGGTATGTGCGACAAACTGCATTGCCAACCCAGAAGCAGCAATAGCAATCAGTAACACCAGCATCAGGTGATCGGACGGTGTAGAAATATAGCGAATACGCTCAACGAACAGGCGGCGTACCCAAAGCCCGCAGAGGCCAAGCAACATCGTGATTCCCGCATATATGCCGAATGGCTGGATGAAAACCACCCACCCCCAAACTGGCTCGATGAAATAACGCAGGTGCCGCAACAGCACCAATGCCAAGCTGGCATGAAACAACCAACCCAAGCCCCAAGTCCACAAATTCGCCTTGAACAGGCTCTCGAAAAAAACCACTTCGCGCGTCATGCGCAATACCACCCCGCCTGTCGTAGTCGGAGCCGGTGTAGTTGGTATCTTTAAGGGAGACGGCGTCTCCGCATAGGTGCGGATTCGATGCAACAGCCCGACGACGAACAGCAATGTCGCAAGATAAAAAAGTACCGCTAATATCGTGCTCATCATCAGGCCATAACCATCAGAAGATCAAACGCAACCGGTAGGCTTTGGCAGGCCGGCGATCTTGCATGCCTGTTTTCCTGGACCATATGGGAACAGACCATACAAGTATTCGCTGTTGCCCTTATCAGCACCGAGTTTCTTGCCGATGGCTTTTGTCAGCACGCGCACCGCCGGAGCAATCTGGTATTCCTCGAAATACTCGCGCAGAAAATTGATCACCTCCCAATGCTGGTCGGTCATCGTGATGTTTTCCGTACCGGCGATATAGTCAGCAACCTCTTTATTCCAGTCCGACAGGTTTACCAGGTAACCCTCTTCGTCCGTTTCGTAACTTTTTCCATTCACTTCGATGTTAGCCATCGTAATTCTCCTTATGGTTCAGGTTTAAAGCCAGGATTGGCAGTTTTTATTGGTCGTAACGAGATCGACAAAGCCGCCGTAATCCACAGGTGAAATACCCGCAATCATACGATCAGCAAGTCCGCGCGCCTCAAGGTCTGGTTGCAGAACATATACCTTAAAACGACTCATCGCCTCTTGCATTTTAACCTCAAGCGCACTGCCTTTGGTTGCGGCATAAACCGCATCCTCAATCAGCAAGATTTCACCAGATTGAGCAACTTGCATACAACTTTCAAGCGCATTATTCATCAGCGGAGATTTGTTAATGATATGTAACATGTAACGATTCCCCCTTAGAAGCTCAAGACGACGTCTTGTTGATCCATCAACTCACCCATTTCGGCGCGGCTCATCACAGTGACATCGACCAGAAGGTCGCCTTCACTCAGGCCACGAGCTTCCATGGACTCCTTTTCGACATAGAGTTTCTCAATGTCATAACCTTCCAGTGCTCGATAGGCCGGAGAAAAGTTCTTGGTCTCAATCCCCTTGGTTTGCTGACCCTTTTTCAATTGATATACACCATCATCAATAAAGACCAGCGAAACATCCTGATCGAATGCAGCCGTAATCAGAACAACTTCAAGTGACTCCAAGGCATAGACCGTCCCATGTGGTGCCTTGCGGTTAACGAACATGAATTTTTTAATATCGCTCATCTCGCCCCCACTCAATCGCCAAAGGTGACCAATCGGTCACACTTGATTCCAGCCTCAACCATCTGCCCAAGGCCGGAAATGCGGAAACCCTGCGCAAGATTTTCTTCCTGAATCCCGCGACGCAAAGCTGCCGCCACACAGACCACCAAATCCACGCCATGCTCTTCCGCCAGTTTGCCCCAGCGATTCACAATGTGACGATCATCCTGCGGTGGTTCGGTCAGCTTCGATGCATTGTTGACTCCGTCGTGATAGAAGAACACGCGCCACACCTCGTGACCCTTCGCGATGGCCGCTTTGGCAAACAGGTAAGCCGAATCGCTCGCCTGATGCTGGTATGGCCCTTCGTTGATTACGATTCCAAGCTTCATCCTATACCCTCTTAGAAACGGATGTGAGTAGAAGAGTTGAGGTTCGCACGCGAACCACGCCAGTCGTCAATCAGATACTTGGTGAATGGCAACCCTGTCTTCTCGAAGAAACGCGGCCAGCCGATACGATCGATCCAATCAGCCAATCGCTCCCAAGGACGCCCATCTTCCTTGTAAACATGCAGGATATTCTTCACCACCTCGGAAACTTCAGGCCAGCGTGGCGGATTATTCGGCAGGCCGGAAGCAACCATCTTCATGAATGTCGGCTTGCCGCGGGCGTTTGAATTCTTGCCACCAACCCAGATCGCCAACTTGGAATTCTCCGGATCATTGATCTGCATCGGTGGGCAGGGTGGGTAGCATGCACCGCAACACATACATTTGGTTTCGTCGATCTCGAGCGAGGGTTTGCCGTTAACCATTGCCGGGCGAATAGCGGCAACCGGGCAACGAGCGACAACCGCAGGACGTTCACAAACGTTAGCCACCAGATCATGGTTGATGACAGGCGGCTTGGTGTGTTGAACGATAATCGCCAGATCAGCCTGACCGCCGCAGTTGATTTCACAGCATGATGTCGAAAGATGCACGCGATTAGGCATCTCTTCACGGCGGAACTCGTCATAAAGTTCATCCATCAGCGCCTTTACTACACCCGAAGCGTCGGTGCCAGGAATATCGCAATGCAACCAACCCTGGGTATGCGCAATCATCGTTATCGAATTGCCAGTACCTCCAACCGGGAATCCATGCTTCTCCAGTTCAGCAATCAGTGGAGCAACTTTCTTCTCGTCCGAAACGATGTACTCAATATTTGAGCGTATCGTAAAACGGATCCGCCCTTCGGCAAACTTGTCCGCAATATCACACAGCTTACGAATAGTATGAACATCCATCTGGCGCTGTGTACCTGCACGAACCGTCCACACCTCATCGCCGCCGTGCGCTACGTGATGCAACACACCGGGACGGGGACGATCATGATATTTCCAGTCGCCATAGTTCTTAGCAAGGGCAGGATGCAGATATTGCTTGTTATCCGGCACTCCGGATTCTTTGGGTTTACGCATTTGCACAGGTGCATTCATGTTTTATCTCCTCAAGCTGCTTGTTTTTTTGCGTTGATTCTGGCGACTTCGTCATCCCATCCGTCGGTACGAACATAAGGATTCATCCGTGGCGAGCTCACCATTGCAGGATCAGCATCTACCTCCATCGCTTCCAGGAAAGTGGACAAACCAATACGCTCGATCATCTCGCCCGTGCGCTCATGCTCCAACGCATTCTCGGCAAAGAAATCAATTGTGCGCTCAGCAAAGTCGACCAGCTTATCCATGTCCTCGTCAGTTTCCAGCTTCATGAAAGGAATGATCACCGTACCCAACAGGCCGCCAATCTTCAGGTGACTCTTACCACCGATCAGCACTGTTGCGCCCTTGTCCTTACCTGTTGCCAACGCACCAGTCATAACATTGATGCAATGCATGCAACGTACACAGTCCCGGTTGTCTATCTCGATGCCATGAGTATCATTAACAGCCACTGTGGAAATATGCTCACCGCCCTTGATTTTCTTCAGCTCCTTGACCTGGAACGTCTTGGTCGGGCAGCGCGCCACCACATCATTCACCAACTCGTCCATACCATGCTTGTCAAACCATTTCTTTGCCAGCACTTCGTCGGTGCGGATGTTATCCCGCCAAGTACCGATCACAGCCATGTCTGAACGCTGAACCGAGTTCATGCAATCATTTGGGCAGCCGGAAAACTTGAATTTGAATTTATATGGCAGTGAAGGACGATGGATATCATCAAGGAAGGTATTCAGTACAGCGCGATGCGTCTTGGCCTCGTCATAGCATGATTGCTCACAGCGTGCAGCTCCCACGCAAGACATTGAAGTGCGAACCGCCGGGCCTGCACCACCAAGATCAAAACCCATTTCGTTAATCTCGTCAAATGCCTTCTGCACATTCTCCGTTGTCGCGCCCTGGAACATGATGTCTCCAGACTGACCATGAAATGCAATCAATCCGGAACCATGCTTTTCCCAGATGTCGCAAAATTTGCGCAAGGTATCAGTGTCGTAGTGCATCCCTGGAGGAGGCATCACGCGCAAAGTATGGAACTCTGCCGCATCTTTATATACAGGCTGACCCTTCTCGTCTTTTAGCTCAGTAAAGCGCGGAATCACTCCACCGCCATAGCCAAACACGCCAACCGTACCACCCTTCCAGTAACCTTTTTTGGTCTTATAGGAAGTTTCTAGTTGACCGAGCAAATCAACCACGTAATCTTTATCTTTCGCCAAGTCCTTCAAGCCCGTTACAAAGCTGGGCCACGGACCGCTCTCAAGTTGATCGAGGTTTGGGGTATCATGCAGCTTCTTAGCCATAATAATTTCCTTTCAGTCGCGTTGCCTGAAACTTACTGCTGGCAAACGATTCATTGACCCGGCAGAGGCGGGGACCTGATAATCTAAATCTATATTTTCTCGGGCAGCGAGCCTTGGAACAAAGCTACCCGCCCAAGCATGCTTGGTGTATTAGAATATTACGATGGAGCACGAACTCATTCCATCACCCTTAGCGGCTATCTTCAATAACCCTTATGGGTAGTGCTCAACCTTCCCCCCAGTAGTATTTCAAAAATTGATGCAATAGCGCTAGACTCAACTATTATCAAGCCATTAATAAAACTGGTTCGGGGGCGTTGTTGCCCATAACAATCGAAGGGAACAAATATTCAATGGCACAAATTTCTGATCTATCAAAAATCAAGGTCCCCCTAGGCGGCCAGGAAATCGAATTGCAGCAGATCGATCACGCCGAAGGGGGAATGAGCTTGCTTCGTATACGAATTCGCGAAGGGAAACGTTTTACGATTTTCGATATCGACCCTTCCACCGCAAAGCAATGGGCAACGGCAATGAGTGGCTGGGCCGCCACACAAAAGTAACTGGATAATGGCTATATCCATCTCAAAAATGATTGACCTCGTGTTCGACCTCTCAGGCGACGCTCCGCCCGCCTCTTACCCGTTCACGCTCTGGACAGAGCTGACGCGTTTGGCGCCACAACTGGAGACTAGCCCAAACATCGGGGTACTACCTCTGCGCTTATCTGAGAGCAGAGAAAATACTCTTCTTCCCAAGCGCACCAAGCTGACAGTTCGATTGCCAACTGAATTTGCTGACGAAACATCCGCACTGCTTTCCGAGCAAAAAATCGGAATAGATGATTTGCGTATGCAATTAGGCGTGGGCAAAAAGCGAGTTATCCAAGCCTATCCCACCATTCATTCACACATGGTTGCAGGCAAGGATGATGAAGTGATGTTCATGGAAGAAATCACCGAACAACTCAAGGAGCTCGGTGTAGCCGGCAATCTGATCTGCGGCAAAAGACACTCTCTTACTGGCGAGCGTCAATCCATCAATTGCTACAGTCTGGTTGTGCACGACCTGAAAGCCGATGCTTCGTTGAAGTTGCAGTACGCAGGACTGGGCAACTTGCGCCAATTTGGCTGCGGCATTTTCATACCCTACAAGGTTATTACCGGCTTGGATGACGATTAATCTTTTACAAGGAGAATAAATCATGGGATACACAGTTGCGGGAACAGAACTTGAGACTGATGCGGAGGGCTTCTTGCTGGAACCGGATTACAGTGAAGAGATCGTGGGTATCATCGCCGCTGCAGAAAATATCGAGCTGACTCCCAAGCATTGGGAAGTCATCAATTACATGCGCGATGAATATCGCGAGAACGGCCACACACCCAATTTTCGCAACATGCTGAAGAGCATCAATGAATTCTGGCCGGAAGCCGACAGCAAAGGGTTGTATGATCTATTTCCACTCGGGCCGGCAAAGCAAGCTGCAAAAGTAGCGGGGCTGCCTCAGCCGTATGGCAAAGGCGGATACTAAAATTTGCCGCGGTTAATCACTTAACGGGATAAACAATATGAACACTCAAAGCATTCACCCAAATATCAAACTCGACATGCGCGGCTTGAGTTGCCCGGCGCCACTGCTCGGCGCGAAACGCGTGGTTGACGACTTGAAAGTTGATCAGGTTATTCTCTTGATTTCAGACTGCCCGGGCACCAAGGATGATCTTTTTGCATGGGCCGCGCAGACGCACAACAATATCGTAAAAACCGAAGCCATCCCGGATGGCGGCACAGGCTACTACATCATGAAAGGGCCAGGGACCACTCACAAAACGCATGTCTTGCTCGACATTCGCGGCGTACATTGCCCAGGCCCCATTGTGGAAGCGAAAAAACTATTGAACGGCATGAATCCCGGCGAAATCCTCAAGCTGGTTAGTAATTGTCCGGGGATTCGTTCGGATATCGTCGGCTGGGCGGACATGACGCATGTGAACATCGTCGATACCATTGAAGTGTCGGCGGGTGAGTTTGAGTTCTATATCCAGAAAAAATAAGCGAATTCATCTACACAATTTTATGCGTATCAAAAGTCACTGGTTCAAGAGCGGTCGCGAGAAGACCCCGCAGGAAATCGCGGGTGCTTTATCGTTCGTCATCTGGCGTATAGCCGACAATGCGCTCAAGAATACTCGCAACGCAAAGTTTGAGATTGCCATCGGCACGCAGTATTTCCTGTTTCTCACCGAATTTCTGGTATTCCTGATCCAGGTTGCTGACCGCATCGCTTACCGCTTACTGACTGCAGAGAACCGCGCCATGTTTACCGGCACGCTAGCCAATCGCGTGGCTGAAACACTGGCCGAGAACCAGAGCCGCTTGATGGGCGACACCCTGGCGTCCCACAAGCAACACTTTATCGACCACCTCAACCAACGGGCGGGAGAATATGCTGATTTCGATTACACCGACGACGGCCCGGAATTCGCATTCACCCGTTATCTCGCTTTTTGCATGCGCGAAGTCATGGATGAAAAGGATGTCGAGTGGATAATAGATCAGATGATGAGTATCGAAGCCCCGAATGCCGTGGATATGGTCGAAAAAACCATGCGTGACGTACTCGAAACAGAACCCAGAGCACAACGCAAACGCGCATCCGTCAGCGGTGACTGAACGATGTCTTCGCCCTTCAATCTCGAGGCTAAAGAGAACTATTTGCGCTGGCGCGAGCGCAAACTTGAAAATTCCATCACGAATCCGAACGAACTGATTGTAGAGATCGGCAACCCCGCATCACCGACCGCCTCTGAACGCGAAAAAATATTATCGTGTTGCAGCCGCAGCAACATGGCGATCTATGCCACCCATGCGGAAGTGGATGAAAACATAGTACAGCTTTTCGGGGCTCAGTTTGGCTTGGAACGGCTCGATGCCAACTGGCTTGCCGGCGAGGATGGCATCTCCGAAATCCGCGTGTTCGAAAAAGGAACTCGCCAGCATTACATCCCCTACACCGACAAACCCATCAGGTGGCACACCGATGGCTACTACAACCCGCCGGAGCGAACCATACGTGCCATGCTACTGCATTGCGTACACAGTGCCGCAAATGGTGGGGAAAACGGCCTGATGGATCACGAAATAGCCTACTTGTTGTTACGTGATGAGAATCCGGAACTGATGCACGCACTGATGCAACCGGATGCAATGACGATACCCGAACGGGTTGATGAAACCGATGGTGTGCGCCCAGCTCAAAGCGGGCCGGTATTCTCGATTGATGCCAACGGCAACCTGCACATGAGGTACACCGCCCGCACTCGCAGTATCGAATGGAAGCAGGATAGCGCCACACTAGCTGCTGTAACAGCGCTTGAAAAACTGCTTGCCTCAGACCTGCCGCATATCCATCACCTTCGGCTCGAGCCCGGCATGGGTGTGATATGCAATAACGTGCTGCATGACCGCTCTGCCTTCAATGACGACAGCGCTCATTCCCGCCTGCTTTACCGGGCACGCTATCATGACCGAATTAAAACCAACTGATCTCATAAAGCAAAAGAGCCCGCGTGAACGTGGGCTCTTTCTTTATGCTTATTACAGCTTAACTTTTAGAACAGATGGCTGTACATCACTTGCCATCCCATGCCACCGAGTGAAATTTCCTGATTATTAGCTCCAGGTATGTTTCCATTCATAGACCAATTGTTTTTCACGGTCACTTTTGGTGCATAGACGAAGGAGCCATCGACAGAGTCATTCTTGGAGAATTTATATCCTGCGCCAGCAGTGTAATGATTCCTCATGACTGCGGGGAACAAGGGAGACACATAGTCATCCGGAATCGGATTGTTGGCGAAGTTACCGCCAAAGCGCAAGGTCAGACTATCGTCGAGTTTATACGATGCGCCCAACTGGATGACTTCCTGATCTTTCCAGTTCTGGTAATAAACGAAATCCATCGACTTCCCGCCGAAAAAGTTGGTCAAGGTCGCATTAGCCTGGATATCCGATGCATGGAAGTTCATCGTGAAATTCTTCATGACCTGCGCCCACTTGATACGCTTGAAATCCGCCATGACATTCCATTGGTCGTCCACTTCATAGGCCAATCCAAAGCCGTAGGTTTCAGGCCACTGGAAATCCTTGATGGTCACTTGCCCGGTTACTGGCATTTCTACAGTTGCAGGCGCGCCTCCAAAAGCTCCCTGCCCAGCTGCAGTCAAACCCACCTGCATGGACATGGTTGCACCGTTGGAGCTGGTTTTCATGTCGCCCAACCGAGTCTTCGAATGATACACCGCACCAATCGTCAACTTGGGATTGGCCTTGAAGGTAAATCCGACGTTATGGGCGTAACCGGTACCTTTGGCAGCTTGCGCGAAAGTACCGCTTTTATTGAAGTCAAAGTAGCCATAATCAACTCGATTAATACAGGCGGCCCCAGCACCACACATACTGGCAGCGGGAGTCATTGCCATGCCTATCGTCTGAACCAGATCACCAGAGGCTTGGGCAAAAGTGAAGCTCCCCCCCGCGGAATCCATGAAATGTGCGCCGTCCATCAACCACTGCACGTCCATGCCAGCCGACACGTAGTCGATACTGCCGCCAATGGTGAAATTGTCTGTCATGTTATAGGCCAAGGGAAGCATGACACGCATCACGCCCACTTCAGACATATTTTCCAAGCCGGGGTCAACTACAACACCTCCGGTACCGATCAAAGTTCCGAAAATACTGCTGTCGGAATACTGCGTTCCCATCCCGCCCTGACCCATCATTCCAACACCATAAGCCAGCTTGTCGTTCTTTTGCACATAACCGAATGCGGGCATAAAGAAATTGGTTGCCGATGACTTGGTGCCTTGTGAGGCTGCATCGGGCATCAAGTCACCCAGCGCAACGTCCAGTCGACTGGTCCCCGAAGCCATGAAACCCAGAGTGGCCGGATTATTGATTGCAACGGCCACGCCATTATCATAAGCCATGGAAACACCGCCCATGGATTCCGATACCGGGCCGTAACCCGCCAGATTCATTCCGTTTGTAGCATAGGCCAGCGGTGTAGCAATCATACCGGTGGCAAACAGCGAGGCAACTATTCTATTCGTTTTCATTTAAAGCTCTCCCCTTCATTAAATTGAAAAACACTTCCTACCCTGTTACTGCAAACTTATATCTTGCCTTAAATGAACAGGCAAATATCGGTATCACCGGCAAAACCCAGGAACATCGCTGCGCCACCATATTCGCACTGCTCGATAAATTCGCTCTTGTCGAATTCAAACAGGTCTACTGTCATCTGGCATGCAATAAACTTCACATCAGCTTCCAGACACAGGTCACGCAATTCAGTCAAAGAGGCCACACCATGCTTTTTAAGCTTCTGCTTCATCATCATGGTCGCCATGGATTCCATGCCCGGCAGCATCTGCACCATCACAGGCATCGGCAAAGGCATCGGCATCGCAGGATTCGCCAAAGGGCTGATCATCACGTCGGACAAATCCTTGCGCAGCAATTGCAGCCCATAGAATGTAAAGAACACCTGGACATCATAGCCAAGCGCCGCTGCCGTCGAAGCCAGAATGAAAGGAGGA
>Ga0224495_10000722_pt1 | contig 25318 bp, 30 predicted proteins | sample SF_Jul11_sed_USG_FD_168128 | JGI IMG/M metagenome (GOLD analysis project Ga0224495, IMG submission 168128) | Sediment microbial communities from San Francisco Bay, California, United States - SF_Jul11_sed_USGS_4_1 | ecosystem: Environmental > Aquatic > Marine > Sediment | place: USA: California...
CTTTTCACTGAAGGGCTAACGCGAGGCCGCCGGCAAGCCCGTAGTTCTTGAGCGTACCAAGCAAGATCAGGCTGGTAATTGTTTTGGGCGGGAGATGAAAGAATCTTCCCGTTCTCTCGATGATCCATCCCAACAAGAAGGTACTTACCCCAGCAATAACGACCACCGGAAGAAGAGAAAGGGGTTGGGTGAGAATCAAGCTTCGGTTCAGCCCCACAATCGTGTAAGTCAGTATAAAAAAACTCCAGTTTGTAATCGCTCCCTTGATCGGTTCCAGGTAAGCGTCCATTCCGACCTTGATAAGGACACGGGAAAAGATCAAGGGGGCAAGAATGAGTTCGATGAGGATGACGACTAGTTTTGCTGGATCAAGGAGGCCTGGGCCAAGAAATGTTACGGCCATGAGGGGCGTCATCATCAGTGCTCCCAGATAGGCTCCTATGGTTCCGAGAAGGGAACGCCTCTCATCCCCGTTTAGAAAGATGGTAAATGGAATGACCGCAACAGCAGGGGGGACCGCTGCAATGATCACGAAACCCGCCCGAAGAGGTTCGTCGTGAATCAGAAACGCATTGAGTCCGAGGAGGACGCTTCCAAGGATCAGATAGTTCATGACAATGCCTGAGAGTGCGGGACCCAAAAAAGTACTAAAAGAACGGAGTGCACTGCTAGGTACCCCCATGGTCGAGAGCGTCATGACGATCGCGAGAGCTGGAAGAGTGACTTTTTCAGTCCATTGGGCTCCTCTTCCCCAGAGCAGTCCAAGGATAAGGGCTAAGATCAAAATAAAATTTCTATTCCGTAAGAGAGAATTCATTTGAATCTTCAAGTGGGACTCCCTGATCCCCTATGAATTCGGTCCTGTCTTTAAGATCATCCTGTAGAATGCCCTCTGTGACTGCTGTAGGCGGGGATAGAAACTCAACGTTTAGTGGTGGTCGGATTCAGAATGCCCTCCTGCAATGACGTAAACGGCATGGGATTCCCCTCTATTTTCAAGAAAGCATTGTTGATCACCCTGGGTGAGGAACGCTAAACCTTCTTTCAGCGTTCCGGAGTAAAAACCTGTGACCTCTAGGTCCCCTTTTGCGGCTAGAACGATCTCCTCATGCCCAAACCCAGGTCTAATGCGTCTCCCCTTCTCTCCTGGCTTCATCGTGCCATAAATCATATAACAGGCATGACTGCCCGTGTCACGGAAACCGAGGAGACACTCTCCTGGCTCGGAATGCAGCGCCTTATTTTTCAAGTCAAATGTCTTCATCTTTCATGGCTCCTTCTTTCGTACAGGTTTATGAAATTCTCCCTGCACTCTAACCTTCCTGGGCTGGACACTCCGGATGAAAATGAAGGCCCACCGCCTTCCCTAGACCTTAGTCTATACGAAGGACTGGGAATTCTCCAGTCACTTTTCTACAAAAACTTTATCATCCCTTGAAGGCTTGACCGAACTGGAGATATCATGATAAATGGAATAAGGAAGAAAGGAGTCGAACCATGGAACAGAAAAGACCTACACGCCAGGAGGCCTTGGAACTTCTCCACCAATATAATGAGAGCGACAGTTTGCGCAAACACGCCTATGCGGTCGAAGGGGTGATGCGTTACATTGCCAGAAAACGAGGCGAGGATGAGGAGAAGTGGGGGATTGTCGGTTTGATTCATGATCTCGACTATGAAAGGTTTCCCGATCAGCACTGCAAGAAGACAGGGGAGATTCTGAGAGAGAAGGGTTGGCCAGAGGAGTATATTCGTGCGGCCGTCTCCCATGGATGGGGGATTTGCTCAGACGTCACCCCACAGGCCGACCTTGAGAAGTTTCTCTACACGATCGATGAACTCACAGGTTTGGTCGTCACCACGGCTCTGATTCGACCCTCCAAGAGCGTCCTCGATGTTCAGGTGAAATCGGTAAAGAACAAATGGAAGGATAAGAGATTCGCTGCCGGAGTGGACCGATCGATCATCGAAAAAGGAGCTGAGATGTTGCAGCTTGGATTGGATGAACTAATCGGTGACACGATCAAGGGGATGCAGGAGATCGCGGAAGCCATCGGGCTGAAGGGCCATCCAGCGTGAAACAATCCCTCCCTTTAAGGTTTGGGTCTGCAGTTTTGATAGATGTTCCCGTTATCAATTTCGATGGTTGCGACCTCTCCTTTCAACCAGAAAACCGAATTCCCATCACTGTATTTAACCCCTGAGGCAGAGGGTGCTCTGGGAAGGTAAATCCACCTTCGGCCAATCGTCAACATGACCATCTCGCCCCGGGTATCAAACTCCACCCAGAGGGTCTTTCCTTCGTCACATTGATAGATGAATTTCTCTGTACTTATTCCTTTGGGGGATGAACAACGGGTGAGGGTGAAAAGGAAAAGAAGGATTCCCAGGTAAACAAACAGGGCTCTATTCATCTTCATGTCTCTCTCTTTCAGAAGTGATCATTTCGTTAAACTTTCCACGGTTTCCGCATTGAGCTTTTTGATCACAGCCGTTACGAGTCTCACGGTCTGATCGTAATCATCCCGATGGATGATGCCCGCGTGGCTGTGGATATGCCGGGTGGGAACGCCAACAACAAGATTGGGAACGCCACGGCGGTGGAGATGGATGGCGCCTGAATCCGTTCCTCCTCGATCGAGGAGATCAAACTGGTAAGGGACCTTAAGCTCTTCGGCTGTTTCGATGAAGAGGTCGCGGAGGCGGAGGTTCGGGATCATGCTGCCGTCCCGGATCACGATGACCGGTCCCTTTCCGAGCCTTCCCTGGGCATCCTCCTTTTTCACATCCGGTACATCGCCCGCAACCCCGGTCTCCATGGTGAGCCCCACATCGGGTTCAACGACCCAGGCGCTTGTCCGAGCCCCCCGGAGTCCTACCTCTTCCTGGACCGTTCCAACCCCATAGACGGTATTCGGATGCTTTTCCCGAACCAGATTCCTGATCACGTCAATCACCAGAGCACATCCGACCCGGTCGTCAAACCCTTTGGCAAGGTAGGTCCTGCCTGTTCCTGATACGGTAAAGGGGAAAACAGGGATGATTGGATCTCCAGGTCGAATGTCCAATGCCTTCACCTCCTCCTGAGAGGTAGCGCCCACATCGATGTACATGTCCTTGGGCTCCAAAAGTTTCTTGCGCTCCTCATCGGAGAGGATATGAGGGGGTTTGGAACCGATCAATCCCGGGACATCACCCTTCCGGGTCTTAATGACCACACGTTGGGCCAGCATCACATGGCCCCACCATCCTCCAAGCGTACTGAATCTGATAAACCCCTCATCTGTGATGAGCTTCACGATGAAACCAATCTCGTCCATGTGTCCGGCGATCATGATCCGGGGCATCTCAGCTTCACCCTTTTTGCGGCATACAATACTACCAAGCCGGTCTTGTTCAATGACCGTTATTTTCTGGAGATGTTTTCGAATAATCTCACGAACCTCCTGCTCATAACCTGAAATACCTGAAGCCTCTGTCAACTCGCGAAGGAGTTCCAAGGTTTCATCGGACATAAGAAAGCCTCCTTTCCCAGAGTTACAGAGTAGAATATCTGATTTATATATCCCTTTCAACACCCATTATCCCTTTTCCCCATTTATTTCATTTTCACTCGATTTAATCTGTATTTTCTTTTGAGCGAGATTCGTCGTCGGCTTATCGCCTCATCTTTCAATCATTTTTATTCAAATCCCCAATTCGCAATAGGAATGCACATCCTTTTATTACTATGACCCCATCACCCCATCTCTTTCCGAAGTACCAAGAAGTCCAAATCACGCAAATTTTTGATAAAATTTTGATCAAAAATTGTTAATTATGGCATCGTTTGAAAAACTGTTTTTTAGAAATAACCCATAATTCTGAACACTTGCCAGTATGCTAAATCACTGGCATTAAAGTTGCTTAACCAATGTCAGTGAGTTTAGTCCGCAAGGCGGGTATAAGATGGGCGAAGGTGAATATTATCTGGGTATCAGCAGGACGGCAGACCCTAATTCCCCTAAATTGGTACTGGGATTTAAGTTAGATGGGGAGAAGGTAGAAATTTACAAGAACCGAGAGGCGTACATTGTCGTCAATACAAAGACGGACAAGTACCTGATGTGCCTGGGTTGGAAACACGCACACTTTGTCTTTGAGGAATGTGTGAGAGCGCTGGCCCCCGTAGCACGAGCATAGCATGCCAATAAAGGAATAATCCTTTTTTCGTCCCTAAGAATCGACCCTCCAAAATCTCTTAAACCTGTTTAATATCAACGCAGAATCCTTCTTCTGATTCACCCTGGATAGAAGGTCCTCTTAACAGTCTAGAAGCGTCAAGTGCAATCCCCTGACCACTTCGGCCATCTGCTCAAAATGGAGCGTGTCGATCGTATCCGTCTCCAGGTGATAGTTGCTGTTTCTAAAGAAGGAAGTGTCGGTGATCATGATGGCCCTGAATCCATGATGCCAGAAGGCGTAGTTGTCGGAGAGATTAATGCCTCCAAAAAATTCCGGGGCTTTCAGGGACCTTGAATCGATCTTCGAATATCTTCTTATGCCTTTCTTAAAGAGAGAAACATATTTGGAGGATTGAAAATTTCCAACCACTCCGATGTAGTCTCCTGTTTTAGGGTAGAAAAATGCCATGCCGGGGAGGGGATACCGTTGAATGGTCTCCTTGCTGAAATATCCGATCATCTCCAGAGAGATCATTACTTCCACCGGAGTCTTCTGATCCCTTAAGTGTTTTGCGTAGACCATGCTCCCCATGTGCGGGGATCCAAACCAGGGAGGCTCTTCGTTCACGAAGGCAGCAAAGACGAGGGTCTTTTTATTGGAACAAGGTTGATGTAGTCTCGCCAATTCCAATAATCCTGCTAGACCTGAAGCGTTGTCATCTGCCCCCGGTGTTCCAGGCACCGTATCGTAATGGGCGCCGATGATTAAAACCTCCTCATCGGTTCCTTTTTTTTCAACGATGAGATTCAAAACCCTTTTGCTGTAACATCTGTACGTTTGACACCAAACTTCGTATCCATATGAGGTGAGGACCGATTCGATATATTCTGCAGCCTGGCTGAGGGAGTCATTCCTCCAAAGATGGCGCTCGCCGACCTTGACGGAGAGATGCTCCACATGTCGATAGAGGTTTTTTGTTACCTCCTCTTTTTGGAAATTCGGAATTTCATCCTTTTTCATTTTGTTTTGGAAGTTTTATCGGTTGTGTCATCCAGCTCCCTTTCAGGGCATGGGACATCCCCACTAAACCTGGCAGACCTTTCTGAAATTACACCGAAGGGTTACCCGCTCGTCCTCAACCTTACTGAAACGATCTTCCTCCAAAGGAGTGTTCTTCTCCGCGTCGATCAACAGAGACTGCATATCCTTGACGCTTCCCCGGATATATCCCTTAATCGCTTCCGCCTCACCATGGCTTACGGAAAACCAATTCGCCTTGTCAACAGAGAGATTGTACTCAATGACCCGGAGGGACTCCGGAGGAGAGTGCCACCTTTCCATTGCATAGAGGGCATAGCAGGAGAGTTGGATGCTGAGGTCCTCGGAGAGGCTCTTCCCTGTCTTCCAGTCGTAGATGAATATGTCCTCTCCTTCTTTGATGGCACAGTCAATGACCAGATTAATCTTCACTTGGTCCAAATGGAATGAGGAGAACTCTTCCACTTCCAGCCACCCTGCCTTCGGGTGGGATTTCAAGCCAGCGTAGATATCGGAGGCATAGAAATGTCTGAGGCAGGTTTCCACATGAATGGCCACTTCCTTCCACTCCTCGTCCGGCACTTCCATCTCATATTCATGCTCAAAGAGGGCACAGGTCTTGGGATTCTTCCAGTAATTCTTCGATTTTGAAGAGCGGAACTCAGCTCTCATCTGATCGAGGGTGATGGCGATGATCTCATCGACTGGAAGGACCCGGATCCCTCTTCGGATATTGTTAAGGCTTCTCTCGATACACTCATGGACCTTCTCTCCAGCCCAGGCGTGTCGGTTCTTAAGGTTCTTCAGGATGTAGACTTGGCGGGTTCTTCCAGGAGCATCTTCGAGCCAGCCGTTCCAGTAGCCATAATAGGCAAACCAGTATTGCCTGGGACAGGTTTTGAAGATCTCATCTCTCGTTTTCGACCATGAGAATTCGTTTTTCAGTTCGGTCATGAGGTGGCTTTCATTCTACTCTCGCCAAGAATGATTTGGTCCGCAGGAATATCCCTTCGGGTCTCTTTTCTTCGCAAAACACTGAAAATAGTATAATCGATCCAGACAAAAATTGAAATCGGCAGTTTCCAGTAAGCCTTTCGAATGACTACTTCCCTATGTGTCAAATTTGTCAGTTGTCTAACAAATTTGTTCAAAATTCCTGAAATCCAGGGAGAGGCAGATTTCCAATCCTTTTTGGAAACGATAAGTTGTCGATTTCAAAGAGATGGCATGGGATTTGCTTTAATTAACCAACAGTTCAATGCCTTTTCTGACGGGAAGGCGGGAATCCGAATATTACCAATAAGGGATTCATTGCGGCTAAGGGACGGTCAAAGACGACCACTGCTCTGATCAAAGGAGATCAACACTCAAATCACCATGAGGGGGCCGCCATGAAAACGAAAGAAGGAGATAAGTTCAAGAACGCTGTGGATGGAGTGGAGTATATCCTCAGGAGAATTGTGAATCGAATGGCTCTTCTTGAATCTAAAGACGGAAAGAGGCAGATTCTAACAGAGGTTGATAATCTAAAAATTGACTCGTTCTATCACAAAATGGAATTGAACGAGATATAAGAACCACGAATGTTTTTCCTCTCATCCTTCCTTTTCTTCTCTACTTTGAAAGCTAATAAAGCAAATACTTAGCCCGTAACTTTTGAAACTTTTCAAGAGATTCTTCCCATTTCGACACAATGAAGTCAGGGTCGCTCTCCTTAATGGCATCGACAAGCCGACTGCCCATAAGCTCAACAGTCTTATCGATCTCAAAATCCTTTGGGTAAAGCCGGTAAAGGGCACTAGCGATTTCAACTCCAAGGGAAGGAGAATCAAAGCACTGACGGTCATTCAAGATAATCTGAATCCCATGGCACGGCTGGCCTTTGAGGCGATACCTGAGAGGGACAAAATGGGTTGGCCTGAATGTGACCCCAGGGATCTGGCGTTTATTCAAATACTGGGTCAGTTCATCAGCACTCACCCAGGGGGCGCCGAGGATCTCGAAAGGTGTATCCGTCCCTCTCCCCACGCTCACATTGGCTCCTTCAACCATGGCGACTCCAGGATAGAGGATGGCTTGTTTAAGAGATCGTAAATTGGGAGAAGGATTCACCCAGGGCAGGCCGGTCTCATCATACCAGCTTGCCCTCTGGTAGCCGGCCATTTTGACGACATGGAGTTTCACGCCGATCTTGTTTTCGACATTGAACATCTCCGCGAGTTCTCCTACGGTCATGCCATGTTGGATCGGTAAAGGGAAGTAGCCGGTAAAGGATTTTATGTTCTTATCCGTCATCGGCCCCTGGACCCTCGAGCCTGTGAGAGGATTCGGCCGGTCCAGAACATAGAATGCGATCCCCTTCTTTGCCGCGGCTTCCATCGCATAGCCCAGCGTGGTGATGTAAGTGTAAAAGCGTGTCCCCGCATCTTGGATATCGAAGACCAGAGCATCGAGACCATCCAACATCTTCTTCGAAGGCTTTAAGACATTTCCATAAAGGCTGTAGACGGGTAAGCCCGTCAATGAATCCCTGGTATGGAGCACCCTGCCCTCCAGCTTGCCAGAGAGGCCATGCTCTGGACTAAAGATCTTCACTAGGCTCACCCCGGGTGCGCGCCGGATGAGATCTACGGAACGCCTTCCCCCCGGGTCAACACCGGAGTGATTCGTGATGAGCCCCACACGCAATCCGGCCAGGGGCGAAAACTTCTTGGCAACCAAAACGCCCAGTCCCGTTTGCACCCTTCCCTGCGAATCCCCACCATAATAGTTCTTTAGGGAAGGTCTCTTTGCGAGAACCTGTTCTGGAGAAACCATCCCAACCACCCCACTGACAAGAGACAGGATCTGAGATCGCAGAGGATCGGCATTGCCTTTGCCAATGGGATGCAAGCGGCTGGTTAGAATGATCACATAGCTCTCAGAGATGGGATCGATCCAGATTCCAGTGCCGGTGAACCCCGTATGTCCATAAGAGCCTACGGGGAAGAGTTCATCGCGATTGGAGGCAAAGGGTCCGTCGATATCCCACCCCAACCCTCTCAATGGGATTCGATCAAAAGGCGATTGGGGGAGAGTCACCTTCTCGACCGTAGAAGGTTCAAGAATTTTTACATCGTCAAGGCTGCCGTCGTGAAGGATCATCTGGGCGAAGATCGAAAGGTCATCGGCCGTTGAGAAAAGCCCAGCATGACCGGCGACACCCCCCATTCTGGAAGCGACTCCATCATGGACAGTCCCTCGGCACATCTGCCCTGTTGTCCGGTCCCATTGGGTAGGGGCGATGCGATGATGAAGATCGGAAGGGGGCTTGAAGAAGGTATCCGTCATTCGAAGGGGCCTAAAGATATGCTCATCACAATACTGATCAAGGGGCTGCCCTGAAATACGTTGGATGATCTCGCCGAGGATTTGAAAATTGATATCACTGTAGGTGAAGAGTGTTCCTGGAATGGAGATAGGTTTCTCTTCAAGAATCTTCTTGAGCCCTTCTTCGTAACCAGACCAATTAGGTCTCAGATCGAGTCCGGAGCGAAGCCCCGAATAATGGGTGAGAAGGTGACGGACCGTGATTTGGTCTTTGCCGCTCGTGTTAAACTCCTGCCAGTGTTTAGCGATGGGGTCATCGAGACTCACTTTCCCAGTTTCGGTGAGCTGCATGAAAGCTGTCGTCGTCGCAATGACCTTGGTCAGGGACGCAACGTCGAAAATGGTATCCGGGGTCATAGGAGCCTTGTTCGGCTTTAATGCTCGGAGGCCCAAAGCGCAACGATAAAGAACCTTTTCCGGGTTCCCAATCAGGATAACCGCTCCTGGAACCTGACCTGTTCGAATAGCTCTCTTAGTACTTTCTTCAATGGCGGCTATTTGCTCCCGGGAGAGTGCTTCCAGGGAGTGGGCTGGAGAAAGGAGGAACGTTTGGATCAAAGCAGGAAGTATCAGTATGAAAAAATTTTTCGCCCATGCCACCATTTTAATCTTTTGGTCGCAAATTATTTGAGAGATTTGAGAGTGGTCTTATTTTAAGAAGGGAAATTGGATCCACTCGAGCCCCACTGATCCTAATTCCCCAATGGAGGTGAGGACCTGTGGATCTTCCTGTGGAACCCACCCGACCCAATATGGCTCCTGCACGGACGAGATTTCCTTCCTTGACGAGAGCTTCTGAGAGATGGAAATACATTGAGTATAAGCCCCATCCGTGATCGAGAATGACCGATTTTCCAGAGAAGAAGAGTTCATCAACGAGGACAACCACCCCATGATTGCTGGCCAATACGGGAGTTCCTTCCTCAACGTTTAGGTCAACCCCGGTATGTTGACTTCTTCGCTGTCCATTAATGATACGGGTCAATCCAAATCCTGTGGAGATTTCCCCTTCCACTGGACGGATAAAAACACTCTTCCATAGTCTTTCTTTCAGGGAAGTTTGAAATAAAGCCTCCAGTTTTCTTGCCTCCTGATTAACTCGTTCGAGGGTTGTCGCATCTAAATCCACCATGGAAGGAGGTAGCGAAAGGGCCTGGATCCCAAAATCAACCTTCTCCACCCTTAACGAGACGACGCTCGAGTAAACTCTGTTATCTTCACCTGTCGCAAAGACTTTGATTTCATAAGTTGCAGGCGAGGTGCTCATGTCTATCCCAATGAGGCCTTCGTAAGCCCCTGTTTCACTGTTGAAGGCGATTGAAAATCTTTCTCCCTGAAATTCACCATGGATAGACTTGAGGGATGCAGGTCCCAAAGCTCTTACAAGACATACATCCCCTTGCTTAGCCACCTCCGGAAATGACTCAACACGAAGCTTGCTTTCACCGTACGCAGCCATTCCCGTCATTATTAGGAGAACAGGGATCGTAAGGCTCTGTAAGAAAAGTCTCACCTGGTCACTCCCCTTATCTCATCATTTTCTATTTCTAAAGTCTTCAAAACAATATTCCGCTCTATACCTGTGCTATTAGGACAAGTTGCTATTTTCCATCTAAGTGAGTATGATTTCTTATAATAAAAACATCCTCTGGAGGGCTTGTCAATGGTAAAGCAAATCTATCTTGAACAGGTGATAAAAGCAGCAAATGGGTCCCCTTACTATCGGCTCCTTGGAATGGAGGTCAAGGAAATTAAGGAAGGGGAGTCCAGAATTGAGATGCCATTTAAGCAAGATCTGACGCATCCTTATGGGATTGCCCATGGAGGAGCGATCGCATCTCTTGCCGATTCTGCAGTCGCCATGGCCTTGATAGGCCTGGTAGACCCCAAGGATCGAATCACCACAATTGAATTTAAGATCAATTTCTTTGCTTCCGTAGACAAAGGGGAACTGGAGGCGCATGCTAAAATTATTCACATGGGTTCGAAAACAGCGGTTGGCGATGTTGAGGTCGTCAACGAGAAAGGGAAATTGGTGGCGAAGTTGGTGGCCACTTATAATATTAAAAGAAGTGAGTAACGTGACGGATGGCAAACCTAAGCGAGGGAGGTCTCCGCGTCATGGCCAAAGAAGGATCATGGATGAGAGTGGTGAGATCTGTTCATCCTCTTCCGGAGCAATGTGCACTGGAGCGACAACCAGAGGATCCGTAATTTGATTCTAAAACTTCTTATCATATTCCTCCTTGAATCGGTTCACTTCGGCTGCATATCGGGCATGGGATTCGGTGATGCCTGTCTGGGAGAGAGAAGTGAGCCCGGCGTAGTAAGCCGATAGGGCAGACTCCCAGGTTGATGATTCAGATGTGGCGGTGGTTCTGTAATATTCGTAAAGATCCTTGAGGATATGGGTTGCCATCGTAATGTTCGTCGCCGGATCGAAAGCCGCATGGACCGAGAGCTTGAGATTCAGCTTTTTTACGAACCAGTCCCAGGTGGCAGGATGAATCTGCATGAGACCCATAGCGCTCTGGGAGGAAAGGGCAAAAGGAGTGAAGGTGCTTTCCTTCTTCATCACGGCGAGGATCAGAGACACCGGAAGGTCCAATTTTTTCGATTGCTGAATCGTCACTTCCGCAATGTCGAGCCCTTGACTCAAACTGATGCCCTTACTCCTTAATATGGAATAGATGGTTTCCTTTGTCTTTAGCTCCTCAAAGTCCTGTCTCTGAAGGGTGAATGCCGTCCTGATTTTTGCGTCATAATAAAGCGACAGTCCCAAGGACACGATGATCGTAAGATAGAAGAGATGGGTCAAGACAAAACAGCTCCTCCATCTTCTCCTTGATCGTTTGTGTGTGGATCTCCAAATGACAGGAGATTCATAATGTTTGTTCTTTACCATCATTGATCCTCCATACCAAAGGTCGAATGGGATACCTTTTGTTGAGCAAGGACCATGCCGTTTCCTTTTTTTGACACGATTTGACAGCATCGGTCACGAATTAACGCGACTTGCCTCTTGATGTGGGTATCCATTTTCCATTTTTTCTCCATTTTTTTCCCTTATGGGAAAACTTTTTCCCAAGCGGGAATGGCAAAACGCATAGAGCAAATTAGAAAAATGGCGAATCAGAGGTTTATCCATTATAATGTTTAAGCCCTATGCGGTTCGTTCTCTTTGTTGGCATCGTCCAATCCATTCTCCTCCTTGGCCACTGGTTCCTATACAGAACCTTGATACGCTTTTTCGGGCTGGCGAATCCGCCGGTCCTTTTGACGATGAGAGTTGGCATGGCTCTCTTATCCGTCAGCCTTGTGGCAACCTCCTTCCTTGCTTTTCGCTATTCTAACCTTCTGGTCCGATACCTTTATACAGGTGCCGCGTCGTGGCTGGGAATCTTTTATCTTCTCATACTCGCAGCCATCCTTGCTTGGGTCTTATACGGCCTGGCTAAATTATTTCACTTCTCTTTGGATCGAAAAATATTGATCGAGCTTTTATTCGGCATAGCCCTGATAGCAAGCCTTTATGGCTTCATCAACGCAGGAATTATTCGGACGACTCGATTGAGCCTCGAGCTTCCTGGTCTATCGAATCCGTGGAAGGGGAAAACCGCAGTCTGGGTAAGCGATACCCACTTGGGCCAAGTAAGAAATCTTGGGTTCGCTCAGAAGATTTCGGCTATGGTGCAGGATTTGCATCCGGATATTATTTTCGTTGGCGGTGACCTCTTTGATGGGGAGGCGGTGGATGTGGATAAGGTGATCGAACCTTTCTCCCGACTCTCCGCTCCTTACGGCACCTATTTTATTACGGGGAACCATGAAGAATTTTATGACAACACCAAATACCTTCAAGCCGTCCGTCGCGCCGGGATGAGGGTCTTATATAACGAAAAGGTTGAGCTGGATGGCTTGCAGATCATCGGGGTCGATTACCGGGATACGAGGAGGGAGGAACCATTTAGATCAATATTGAAAAAGATAGGGATGGATCGGCTGAAGCCAAGCATTCTGTTAAAGCATGCCCCCTTCCATTTGCAGGCCGCAAGGGATCAGGGAATTACGCTTCAACTTTCGGGACACACTCACCATGGCCAGGTTTTCCTTTTCCGATTCATTACCTCACGCATTTACCAAGGTTATGATTATGGATTAAAAAGGTTTGGAGACCTTTCAGTCTATACCTCCAGTGGGGCTGGCACCTGGGGCCCGCCCATGCGCGTGGACACAAAACCAGAGATTGTGGTCATCAAGTTTGAATGATGAAGTTGAATCTCTGCCAATAGAGCTTTTCTCAAAAGGTTCGTCAAGAAGATCGATCTGATCTTCTCCCACCTTCGACCTAAGAGGCTGGATCGTAGGGTGTGCCGGTGTTGTCCGGCCATTTCCGTAGGGTTGAATCAAACAGACTTGTCAGGCTGATCAGGTTATTTGATTAATCGCTGCTGCATCTTGTGAAGGGCCAGGGGGAAGAAGATGAGACTGAAAACAAGGAGATAACCGATTTCCCAAAGCAGGGATGGAGAGAGCTTCCCGAAGCTGAAGGACCGGGCAAGATTGGCGAGATGGGTGAGAGGGAAGAGAAGGGCAACCTGCTGAGCCCACCGGGGAAGATTCTCAATGGGGAAAAAGGTTCCGCTGAAGAGAAACATGGGAGTGACAAATAGAAATACCGGCAGGTTGAACATTTCGATGTTACCGACAATGCCTGTGAAGTACATGCCGATCGATCCGAAAGAAATCCCGCCCAGGACCGCCAGAGGCAGGATGAGGAGGCCGTCAGGAAATCGGATGAGTCCGAAGAGACTGATGACCCCCATCATAATGGCTGCAGCTATCACCGATTTGGTCGCACCCCAGACGATTTCTCCGGTGATGACCTCTTCAAGGGAAAGAGGGGTGGCAAGCATGGCATCGAAGGTTTTCTGATAATACATTCTCACAAAAGAGGCATAGGTGGTTTCAAAAAAGGCGTTATACATAATACTGACGCCGATTAGGGCAGGGGCGATGAAACGGACGTAAGAGATTTCAACACCCTGGTGACGGATGCTCCCCACCAAACTGCTCAAACCGATGCCGAAGGCGATGAGATAGAAGAGGGGCTCCAAAAAGGGCGGGATGAAACTGATCTTCCAGCTCTTCCGGTAAACCTTGAAGTTTCTTTGCCAAACCCGGAGGAAACGCCTGGAGATCCTGAGTGGAAATCGTCCCATCATTCTCTCAACTCCCTTCCGGTCAACTTTAAGAAGACGTCTTCGAGGGTGGCCATCCTCATCACGCAGCCTTCTTTGCAAAAATCCCTGGTAATCCTTTGATACAATTCACCCCTGTCTTCGCAATAGACGATTAGGCGATGTCCTAGATCTTCATAGGGAAGCTGCTTGGCCTGGACAAACGAACGCAGTTCTTGAGTGGGCCCAGTGATCTCGATCACGTCTCGGCCCACATGCTGCCGGATGAGTTGCTGGGGTTTGCCTTCTATAAGGATCAGGCCATGATCGATGATGATGAGCCGGTCACACAACTGTGAGGCCTCCTCCATATAATGCGTGGTGAGGAGAATGGAAATACCCTTTTTTCGAAGCTCTTCGAGCCGGTCCCATACCTGGTGCCGCGACTGGGGGTCGAGGCCGGTCGTAGGTTCATCCAGGATGAGAAGGTCCGGATTATTGATGAGGGCACGAGCCAGGACGAGGCGACGCATCAATCCGCCGGAGAGTTCGGATACGGTTGCATTCAGGCGATGATCGAGGGCGATGAAGGCGAGGAGCTCCATGGCCTTTTCCCGGGCGACCTTTTTGGGGATATCGAAATACCGGGCAAAAACCTCCAAATTTTGAAGGACGGTCAGGTCCGGATCGAGACTGTTCTCCTGCTGGCAGACACCAATGCGGGCTTTGATCCGGCGCCAATCCCGCGAGATATCGAGACCGAAAACCTTAAGGCTTCCACCGGTCATCGGCGAGAAACCATAGACCATCCGGACGGTGGTGGTCTTCCCGGCACCGTTCGGACCCAGAATCCCAAAACATTCACCGGTCTCTACTTTAAAAGAGATACGATTGACTGCGACAAAATCGCCAAATCTCTTCAATAGATTTTTTGCCTCGACGATGGTTGAGCCTGAAGAGTTGGAGACCGGACCAGAATTCAACTTTCCTTACCTCTTTTTAAGTCGAAGGTGAAATATCCTCTGTCCTCTATTGTATCCATTCGAAAGGTCATTCTGCAATCATTAAACCGATCATGACCTTCCATGTGAATCATTCATTACGCTTCGAGCCGTTTGTGAAGCTCCCCGTCCATACCGCCAGAGGTGGGACAGGGTGCGCTCCGGTCAACGAAAAGCCTTCTCAAGTGAGACGATCAGTCCATAAACCTCCAGGTAGGTTTTTCAATCTCCTCCTCTTAACAGATGGAGTTTATTATATTATAAAAGAAAACAGTAGTAAGAGAGGATGGAAGGACCATGAGCGAGAAAGATTATTACGAGATCCTGGGAGTCAACGGGAATTCGACCCAGCAGGAGATCAAAGAGGCTTACCGGAAGCTGGCTTTTCAATACCATCCGGATCGAAACAAAGAAAATCCTTCGGCTGTTGAAAAGATGAAGGAGATCAATGAGGCTTATGCTGTCCTCTCTGACTCCAGAAAAAGAAAGGACTATGACTCCCTGCGGGAGCAGTATGGATCTTATGGATACGATCAATTTAAACAGAGCTACTCCGAAGAGGATATTTTTAGAGGATCGGACATCAACCAGATTTTTGAGGAGATGGGCAAGGCCTTCGGATTCAGAGGATTTGATGAGGTCTTCAGAGAGTCGTACGGCCAGGGATATCGGACCTTCGAATTTCGAAGACCCGGAGTTTTTGGTAGAGGGTTTATCTTTTTCGGTCCTGGTCTTGGAAGGAGTTCTCGTCAAGAGATTCCAGTTTCCTCTGAGATCTTCCCAGGGGTTGCGGGAAAATTCGTTCGTTATCTTTTAAAGAAGACCTTTGGAATCAGAGAAGCCGTTAGGGGGAAAGACCTGGAGGATGTCATCTATCTTGATCTCCGGCAGGCCCTTGAAGGAGCGAAAGGGAAATACCTTCACCGAAAGAGATCGAAAGAGCTGATCGTTACGGTTCCTTCCGGAATGAAGGAAGGTCAGAAGATAAGACTAAAAGGGATGGGAGAACCCGGCAAAGACGGTGGAGAACCCGGTGACCTCTATCTGAATGTTAGGATCAAGAAACCGCTGTTGCAGAGAGTGAAGGATTTGCTAAAAGCCTCGTCTCCGAAGTCCTACCTTATTCTTAAAAAAATTCTTCTCTCTGTTCAGAATTTTCAAATCATCGGTCTATGATATATAATAGGTCGTTAGAGGAGGGGATATCGCCATCCTTTATGGGGTTCTCGGAGCTGTGTGGCTGGGAATCTATCCCCTAAAAGAACGGATTACGGGGATGCGCAAACTCCTCAATATTCCGGAGCGGATTCTTCCTCTTTCCCTAATTTCAATAGGCTATCCTGCAGAAAGAATCGAAAAAGAAAATCGTTACCAACCCTCAAGAGTCCATACCGATAGATGGTAAGCGAAATCAGGGAATCAGTGAACAGTAAGCAGAAAGCAGAAAGAGCTTATGGCCAATAGCTATTGGCTGATGGCGGATAGATGATAAAAGAAAACGATAACGAATAACCCATAACCCATAACCTATAACCCTGTTTTTCCCTCGATGACACCAGCGATGTGACGTACCATCTGGCGGTAGACATCGAGAAAAATCTCAGGGGAGAGAAAGTAATAAGGGTTTTCATCATAAAATGAGGAGACCAGTTTCTTGGCGGCTAAGTCAATATCCCGGGTGGAGCGGTACACCTCTTCCATCAAGGCTCGATTCTGTTTGGCCATCTCGATCGTTTCCGGAACGAAGGTTTTTGCCTCTTCTCCAGTGATGTATCCATAGTGGTCAGCACAGTAGACTTCTACTTTCAGATTCTTCAGCTTCTCAAGACTCTCCTGATACTTGGTGTAGTTTGAATTTCCTGAAGTAATGACGGTTTCATCGAATGGGATGCCTCCCCCATCTGTGGGAAAGAGGGTTTTAAGTTCAGGAACATAAGCCGCAATACAGCAGGAGGAATGGCCTGGGATCTCAAAAATGGAGACTTTGAGACCTCCGAGATCGATTTGGTCCCCTTCGCGAACGGTCTTGCCCGTCACGTCGTCTCGCCATTCCAGATCATAGATAAAATAGGCCTCTTCCTGTCCCATCCGCTTCGCCACATTCCGGCTGAATTCATTAATCGTGGCAACGGCTTTCTCCATTTGAAGGATCTCCCAAGCTCTTGCGGAAGCGTAGACCTCCGTTCGGGGAAGACGACGTTTGAAGAAAGGGATGATCCCAACATGATCAAAGTGAGAATGGAGGATCAGGATCTTCGAGATCTTCTCTTCGTTAATTCTAAATTCACCAAATTGCTGAAGTATCTCAGGAACGATGTAACTCATACCTCCACTGATGACCATCGCCCCATCTTTCCCTTCAAGTAGATAAATGCCTGATTCTTCCCGTCCCAAGAACCAGATGTGATCCCCCACCCTTCCTGGTTTTCGAATTCTCATGATAACCTTGTCCTTTCGAACTTATTGATTGTTTATTTATAAGGCAGTGTCGTCGCGTTGTAAAGGTGAGACAGCAATTATGGCTCGTGAGGTTCCTTGAAGAAGAACTTGAATCCTAAGAGGGCCAGAAGGCTGATGGCACTGATGGAAAGGTAGAGGGCACCGAGGCTGGAAAACGCCAAGATGGAAGTTGCAATCATGGGCCCCAAGGCATTTCCCGCAAATCTTGCTGAATTCAAGAAACCGATGGTACCTCCCTTCGGCGTACTGATAAAAAGGGAGAAGGTCAGAGGGATGGTTGCTGCAACGAACCCTGCCTGAATCATTCGGATCAAGGCAAAATCAACAACACCCCTGCTCAGAGTGAGCAAACCCTGAAAAAGGATCGCCAGGGTAAAGAGAAAGGTAATCATTCGATGAAGTCCATACTTTCTTGACACCCAGCTCCAGAGATACGTTCCGATCAGAGCGGTGATCGTATAGAGCATAACCACTGTCCCTGCCAGTTTTAGCGCCAGGTCCTTTTCAATTTGAAACTTTTCGAAGACATTTGGAAGTACACTTGGCAGGAACATTAACTGGACCTGGGCTGTAAAGCAGATCATCCATCCGATGAGGACCCGCTTATCCATTTGCAGCCGACCAGAGGCTTTCTCTTCTTTGGGCAGTTTGGGGACATCCGTGACAAAGAGATGGCAGAAGAGGGAGGCAGCAAATAAGACGATTGAGGCACCCACAAAGGCTCCTCCGTACCCCAGCAGGGCGGCTGCAAGAGATCCCAGGGGAGGCCCCACCAACATGCCAAACGTCATGGAAGATTGGAAGATCCCCATATCGAGGGATATTCTCTCCTTCGGGGAGGAAGAGGAGACGATGATGAATCCAATCGTTGAGACACCTCCAATGAATCCCTGTAATATTCTAAGAATGAGCAGAAAATGAAGGTTGTTGACGAAACCCATCAGGCAGAACAGAATGGAATGAGCAAGAAAGGCTCTCAGGTAGAGGAGCTTGGGACGATAATGGTGTGTGAGAGATCCCCAAAAGGGAGAGGTGAGGGCTGTTATGATCCCAGTGGATCCGAGAATTGCACCCACCCAGAGGAGGGTCTCTTGGAAAGGATAAGGGCTGATATGGAATATATAGAACGGGAAGAAGACATTGACAAAATTGAAGGAGAAAGCAGCTCCGAACTGGGAGAAGGAGATGAAGACCAGATTTCGATGACTGGCTTGTTGAGGATCCATCTTTGCTCAAGATTCGCGAAGATTCTCAATCGCTAAATCGTAGACGAACGGACGAGGGCCGTCAAGGACCGCTTGCCCTTTTCTTGCGAATTAAGTTAGGATATCCATGCCTCTTGAGTCAAAAAGAATATTTCATCTGGTGAGTGGGTCTATGCTTAAGGCTGTTCTTTTCGATGTGGATAACACGTTAATCTACTTTGATGAACTGACGTTTTATAAAAAATATCTTTCTCGAGTCTCTCAGATATTCGCCGATATCATGCCTTTCGATTTGTTTCAGAAGAAGCTCCTATCGGCCACCCAGGCCTTAATGGACAACCATGGGAAGATGTCCAATGCAGAGTATTTCATGAGCATTTTCTCCAAAGGTTTTGAAGCACAGCGAGATGAAATCTGGGAACGTTTTATGAGATTTTACGAAAGGGAATATGATCAATTCCAAACACTGGTCTCGGTGCCCAAGGGAATCTCTGAAGTCTTTCGTCAATTAAAGAAAGAGAACTTGAAACTTGTGATTGCCTCAAACCCCATGTGGCCCCTGGATGTGCAGATGAAACGTCTATCATGGGCTGGCCTTGGGGATTTCCATTTTGATCTCGTGACGCATATTGAAAATATGTCCTATTGCAAACCTCGCATTGAATATTATGAAGAGATTTGTTCGAAAATGGATGAAAGGCCTGGGGCCTGTTTGATGGTTGGCAATGATCCGATCAACGACATGATTGTGGCCACCATCGGCATGAGGACTTTCCTGGTGATGGATAGCCCTCATTTCGCTGAGTCATCCCTTGAAATGAGCCGGAAGATACGGATTGACCCAAAAACAGAGATCCCTGTACCGGATTTCAAGGGCGCCCTTTCGGAAGTCCCTCAAGCAGTCGATCTTTTGCTTAAGAATAGTAGACGGATGTAAGAATTTCTGTTATATAATATGGGTTGCAAAATTGGTCTGAAGGGGAGATGCGCATGAAAAATGCAGTGCCTAAAGAAGTGATCAAAGAGATTTTTCAGAGGAAGCTAAGAAGGAGAGATCTCAACGGCGAGGTTTATAGAAAACTGAGGATGATGATCGACTCCGGAAAGCTAAAGAAGGGACAGAGGTTGATTCAAGAGAAACTTGCTCTCCAGTTCAATGTGAGCAGACAGACGATCATCTTTGCTCTCCAACAATTAAAAAAGGACAAGTTGATCGTTGTGAAATATAAGAAAGGGGCCTTTGTCTCTTAAAGGGAATTGGTCTCACTCCATCCCCCTCATCTGCGCCTGCTGCCTATCCTGAGGGAAAAGCTGACCTTTACAAATTTATGCCTTCCTTACAGGGCTCTCTTTAGCCTATAATCTCTAAGGAAAAATGTTTTTTTCGAAGAGACCACAAGAAAATGACAAAATTTGTCATGGTTTAGAACTATTGTTCAGTATCACTCCCTTGTAAAATCGTGTAAAATCAACAAATTATATGTTTTTTCCATTTGGCACAAATAATGCAAACTAAAAATTGGCTATGAAAGATTCTTTTGTTAAAAAAGAAGATGATAAGGACCTACTCTCCTCTTTAATGAATAAAACTGAGGGCAAACCCATCACCCCAGAGGAAAAAAGTACCCCAGAGGAGCAGATTTCTTACTCTTTACTCAACGCTTTCATGGAGCTCGTCCAGCGGGTCAAGGGGAGCCTCGCTGGCATGAAGACCTTTGCCTTTCTCTCGAAAGATAAATTTAGTGATTCAGAATTAGGAGAGGATTTTTATCAGATCGTTTCTGAAGACATTGAGAAGACCATTTCCTTGCTGAACTGTTTCCAAGATTATATCAATTTCAACAGCCCCATGAAAAAGATGAATACGGTGAATAACATCATTGAAGATATCCTAAGAAACCTGGAGGATCAGATTGCAGAGAAGAAAATCAAGATCGTTAAAAAGCAGTTTGAGAAGAACCTTCCGGAAACCATCCTTCCTGACGAACAGTTGAGATATGTACTCAATTCCATCATTCAGTATATGGTTCATTCCACCCGTTCGTATGGGAGTCTAGGTTTTTTGACACAGCAATTCGACCCAATGGGGTCGGAGGGTGAAGAGGTGGCCCTTCTTCAGAAGGACGGGAAGTACATTGAGGTTCAGATTGCCTCCATGGGTGACAAGCAGAGAGAACTTCTGGACCTTGTCCCTGGAATGACCGCTGATCAGCGTGAGGACGGAGTGGATTTAATCCTGCAGCTAGTTAAAGAAATCATCCAGAGGAATAAGGGAGCCTTGACGCTCAAAATCAATTCGCAGCAATCCATGTCCTTTCTTTCTGTAATCTTACCGATGGAAAGAAGAAAAGTCGTCCATTATCTTTCCACGGAGGAGCGAATGAAAAGAAGCAAATTGGCAGAACAGGAACCTCCCAAGAAACCCTGATCTTTATTGAAATGAGAAAACCTGTAACCCCAGGAAATCCAAAGGTCTTCTGGGGTTATTTTTTTGGGTGAACATTATAGATCTGACCCCCTAGGACCCTTCAGCACGGATAGAAGTTCCTTCGTGCCAATACGCTTGGAATCTATTTTACCATTCGCCAAGTTTATACCGCACTATTGCCATAGCTATAAAACCGACACCCAAACCACCGAAGATACCCGTTGGGAGTTGCCCTGTTATAAAGCCTACTGCAAAACCAAGCATCAAGCAGCCAACGAAAACCACCCCGCTAATTCCCTTTCTCTTGGGCTCGTTAGCTTCATTAGCCATCATCGTCTCCTCTCTGAGTATTTAAATTTGGTGGGGCATGTTCACTTTTTGTTGACAAGATTAAAAGATTAATAGAAGGATTGGAAGGGATAGAATTTTGATAAAGAATGGGATTTTTTTATTGTTTTATAAATACTCATTGTATATTCCTTTCACCAATAAAAACTAACATGATATATTGAACCGATTCAGCTTTCTTCACCGGACTCTGTTAGCATCCATTCTACTGGAATGAGGAAAATAGTCAACACATATCGATTTGCCCTTGATTTGTTGGGAGTTAGGGCCGATATAGAAAGAGAGGGCGATCTTACGCTATTGATTACCACTTGAAGTCATGCATAGATACAAGGATTTTCGGAATCCCTCTTTCAGGAAGGAGTCTTTGCAAAGAAAATCCTTGACAAATAGAAAGGATGGTGATATATATATCAACAAATGATTGGAAACATACTCAGGGGAGTTCTGAAAAAAAGAGGACTGACTTATCGAAAGGTATCAGAAGATTTGGGAATTGACCATGCAAGCCTACATCGTTCATTAAAAAAGGGTGGGAATCCAGAGTGGAATACCATCAAAAAGATTCTAAATTATCTTGGGTATGATTTTAAACTCATCAAAAGAAGGGAAGTGAAGCCCGAAAAATCAAAACCATCACGGCTAAGATAGAACTAAAATGAGGAGGTTAAATCAAATGAAACTTTCATCATCCAAGCTGGGAGTGATCTTTTTAGTTATGGGACTTACAATCTGTTGTGCTAGAGCATGGGGCGCAGATTGGAGAGAATTTGCTGAGGCTACCACGGGGATCTTCTACTACGACGAGGGAAGTGTTATCTCCCCATCGAAGGACTTTTACAGGGTGTGGATCCACAACACGACCAAACACGAGACCAGTTTAATCGAGATTGATTGCAAAGAAAAAAATTATCGGGTTCTGGATGTCGTTGAATATGATGAAACCGGCCGCGTTAAGGCCCGTTATGACTATTACGATAACACTGGCTGGTTAGTCATCTCTCAAGGAACGGTTCCAGAGCCTCTTCACAGCATTTTGTGTCCTTGAAGAAGAAGCGCCAGTATATAAGCTGAATTAGACCTCTTAGTGTCCTAAAAATCAAAAGGGTATAAGGAGGAAGCGGGTCCATTATTCGTGATCAGATTTATTAAACCAATCTGAAGTTAAGGATTCAAAAAAGACATGGAAGCCACGCAGGAAGAAAGGGGGTGAAACCGAAAAATTAGAGACCCGTAAGTCAATGGGTCGAAAAGGGGACTTATGAAACCTGTCAAGGTCAAGAGGCATTCAGGAATCTATCGGATCGGGAAGAAATACTACGTAGACTATTACGATCCGAACGGCAAGAAACACAGGGAAGTTACAGACCCCTGTTAAAGGATGCTGTGGGCAGAAAGGACGACATTAGAGACCAAATAAGAAAGGGTGAATACTTTGCGGAAAGAAAGAAGTATACCCCTCCTTTTGATGAACTGGTCCAGAAATATAGGGAGATTGTCAAGGATCAGAAATGTCTTGGAAGGGCTAAGAAGTTTGCCCTCAAATCGATAGAGAAGTATTTTTCAGGAAGATGAGAAGGCTTTTTTCAAAGAGAATAACCAGAGGACCCGGTTCTTGACTGAGGAAGAAATTAAGAAGCTTCTTGCAGTGGATTATGAGGGATGCCCAATGTATCTCAAACCGATTATTGCCACTGCAATTTACACGGGCCTTAGGAAGGGGGAGATTCTGAATCTCAAGTGGAAGGATGTGGATTTGAATAGGAGTCTGATTTATGTGAGGGAGAACAACCAGAATCGCCTTCAAGTCAAGATGGTGAACGATGACCTAATCGACCTATTCATAAAACTCCCGGTCAAAGGAGATTACCTGTTTCATAACGAGGAAGGAAAACCTTTGAGGGACGTCAAAAGATCGTTTCAAACAGCCCTTAGAAGGGCAGGGATTGAAGATTTCCGGTTTCATGACCTAAGACATATAAGACATACCTCATGCCCTTATCTAACCATGAGACGCGCGCCGATTCAAGCGGTCCAGGATCATGCCGGACATTCTTCAGTTAAGATGACCATGAGATATTCCCACCTCTCTCCCGCATTTCAAAAGGATTCAAACCAACTGCTCAACGGTCTTTGTAAAGGGATTTTAAAGGGTTCGGAAGGCCATAGTGAAAAAATAGTGAAAAACGGCCAAAAAGACGAAGGGGTCAGATACCCTATCGATACCCGACCCCTTGGAATCATTGGTGGAGCAGACCGGGATCGAACCGGCGACCTCCAGAGTGCGATTCTGGCGCTCTCCCAGCTGAGCTACTGCCCCAGAACTATGTTACAGGTTAGACGATGGAGGTCCGAGGCAAAAAGCGCAATTGCCAACACATGACAAAAATTTACCTCAAACTTTTAACCTAATGCCTCAAACCCTTTAAATAACGTTTTAATCTGGGACCGATTTCTGGATGCCTTCGCCCAAGGGCGATGTTCGCTTCAAGATAACCCCATTTGTCTCCTGCATCGTAACGGTCGCCCAGAAATTCATATCCGAAAATGGGAACGGTCCGGTTCAGCGCCCTCAGTCCCTCGGTCAACTGGATCTCTCCTCTGCCATCAGGTTGAACCTTCTCCAGGATTCCGAAGATTTGGGGAGGGAGGATGTACCTTCCAATGATCGCCAGATCTGAAGGCGCCTCGCCTTTCGGAGGCTTCTCCACCAACTCTTCGATGCGATAGACCCGATCCCTAATCTTCTTTCCTTTAATCATGCCATAGAGGTGAGCCTCTGTCTTAGGGACTTTTTGAAGAGCAATGATCGCTCTATCCTGGGACGGATGACTCAGATTCCCCTTCACCTTCTGATAGACATCGGTCATCTGCTTGATACAGGGGATCCTGGCATCGATCAGATCGTCGCCCAGCAGAACCGCAAAAGGTTCATTTCCCACCACCTTTTTTGCACAGAGGATGGCATGCCCGAGTCCCAACGGCTCCTTCTGTCTGACAGAGACAAGCGTCACCATCTCCGAAATATCCTGGACCATTTTAAGAAGGTCTTTCCTTCCCTTCTTCTTGAGGTGGTTCTCCAGTTCCACGGAAGTATCGAAGTGATCCTCGATCGAACCCTTCTCCCTTCCCGTGATGAGGACGACCTCTTCAATGCCTGCCGCGACCACCTCCTCCATGATGTACTGGATGGTGGGTTTGTCGACAATGGGCAACAGCTCTTTTGGGACTACTTTCGTGGCAGGAAGAAATCGCGTTCCAAAGCCGGCAGCCGGGAGCACCGCTTTCTTTATTTTCATAAAAGTCCCAGAAGCTTACGGATCATTGTTTTCAATTCCGTTAAGTCGGCACACTTCACAATGTAGGCATCTGAAGCCCAGGTAGTCAAATCCTGCTTGTACTCCCCATAGGCAGAACACATGATGATCGGAAGTTTCCGATCCAATTCCCTGATCCGTTTCAGGGTTTCAATGCCGTCCATCCCTGGCATCTTGATGTCGAGGGTAATAAGATCAGGCTTGAAGATCGAGAATTTCTCTATGGCTTCTTCACCGCTCTTGGCCACCTCCACCAAAAACCCATCCTCTTCCAGTTCCTCCGTGTAGAGGAACCGGATGCTCTCCTCATCATCCACGACCAAGATCTTCTTCATGAGTTCACCTCACTCTTAGAGAATACGCTAGGTGTTTAGCGTGAAGACTCTTCAAACCTTTTTCTTCTCCTCCTCCCGTGCTGCTGGGAAGGTGATGATGAAGGTCACGCCCTCTCCAGGGCGATTGTCCACCTCAATCTGGCCCTGATGGGAGGCGATGATCTTATAGATGAGGGGTAGGCCGAGACCCAGTCCGGATTCCTTTGTAGAATAGAAGGGGTTGAAGATGTTGTGGAGATTTTCAGGATCGATCCCGCTTCCCGTATCCTCCACTTCGATCCGGACATAAGTGGAACCATTCTTTGCAATAGGAAGGACACGGAGGGAGAGGGTTCCTTTCCCCTTCATGGCCTCATAGGCATTGTTGAAGAGATTGGAGAAAACCTGTATGAGTTGCCGGTGGTCTCCCAAGACCTTGGGAATCCCTTCCAGGTATTCCTTGACGAGCTCAACGTCTCCTCCATTAAGCTCTT
>Ga0224495_10000723_pt1 | contig 25315 bp, 23 predicted proteins | sample SF_Jul11_sed_USG_FD_168128 | JGI IMG/M metagenome (GOLD analysis project Ga0224495, IMG submission 168128) | Sediment microbial communities from San Francisco Bay, California, United States - SF_Jul11_sed_USGS_4_1 | ecosystem: Environmental > Aquatic > Marine > Sediment | place: USA: California...
GGTAGGAGCCGCCCTTTTCACTTCTAAAATGTTACCTTCATGCAATTTAAATAATAACGATACCTTTTTGCCGGAAAGTCCAGGTGGGCGCCAAACGTGCGGTCATCGCTGACATAAATTTTCGGGATTGCCATTTCTGCAAAAGACTCTGCAAGATGCCGATGGTTTTGCTTTAACCAGAAAATATAGTAATTCCAGAGAATCAGGGGGAACGCATATCCCAGACAGGAAGCATTCAAGCCTGCATTTGAAACAGCGTCCATAAATGATTCCAGAAAAAATCTTTGATACCTTTTCATTCCACAAAATGTATCTGTAAGATTCCAGTTTTCATGGAATGTATTTTGTGCAATACGGATATACTTTTCGGTTAATTTTTTATTGATTTGCACTCTGTCAGGCGGGGCCTGAATCCCCTTTTCTATATCCATGAGGTACCTTGATCCGCTTAGAATATCGACTCCACGAAAGGCAAAAAATTTTCCGATATCCTCTGGTTGATGCTGTTCATCACAATCCATTGTAAGAATATATTCAGCGTTTTCATAATCCAAAGCCTTTTTAAACCCGGAAATTAATGCTTTGCCATAGCCGTGATTTTGCGAATGATTTACAAGATCAATTGAATTTTCCGCAAAATATCCCGAAAGCTGCAATAAAATTTTCTCTGTTCCATCATCAGAACCGTCCTGTACCAAAATCAGTTTTGTATCTGCATTTTTGTGTACCAGTATGCTTTCGATTACCTTTTTTACGCTGCCGGCTTCGTTGTAAACCGGCACCACAATTACACGTTTAAAGTTCTTCACGATGTTACCACATTAAATTTGAGACAACATGTAATTCCAGAAACTATCGCCCCCGTAATGCGAATCCAGGGAATATATATCGGAAATCGTCTCGGCAATATCCGAAAGTGTGCGCCTTACTCCCAGATTCCCGACCGAGCGTACGCCCAGAACTCTGGAATAAGCCAGTATCGGCAAATATTCCCGCGTGTGCATACTTTCGGTAAAAGAAGGATCATTTCCATTGGATGAAGTAATCATAATTAAATCCGAGGTGTTCATGGATCGTATAAATTTTTGCAGGAAATCATCAATGCCTTTCACAGCATCGGAATATGCCTTGATGTCCTTGCCTTTTGCCGTAATGGTATTGATATCCGATAGAACGCAGTAGATCAGAGCCTGCCCGTGTTCATTGGAATATTTTATCCCCGATTGCACCTCGTTTAATTTTTCCATACATGCCCTGTCAGACGGCGCAAGGATTATTTCGGTAAATTCCCGATCCTCAAATATATTCTGTTTTTTCCCAATAAAATAAACGGGAATTCCCGCTGATTTGCAGGTTCCCAACAAGGTTGTCGAAAGGGGTTTTTTGGACAAATCAATAATTCTTTTTTTTTCGAGAACATTTTTTTTGTTGTTGTGGTTCACCGATAATCCGCACGATCGAATAAATCCATAATATTCAGCGCTGTCGTGCATAATCTGCACGATTTCTTTCAGCTTGTCTTCATCAGCCACATCTGGATGCGCCGCAATGTACAAAGTCATGTCTCCCGGATTATAAAAAACTATAAAAGATTTTTCTGTTATGTGGTCGTAATAATATCGATCGATAATCTGGTCCGCGTTCAAGCGTTGGTTAAAAAGACATTTTTTCCCGAGGTCGTTCTCTAATTTTTCAATAAACTGCGGAAAAAATCCTTCCGGGTCTGAGTGATACAAACTTGGATAATTGTAGCCCGTAATTTCCCAGTGGCCGCTGAGGCTGTCCTTACTGTCTGAGATTTGCCTCGATTTTCCATAATAAGCAATGGTTTCGTCATCTCTGGGCAAACCCTTTATAAAAGTAAGATTGCCGAGACCGAGTCTGGAAAATGCAGGAAGATCCAATCCTCCGGTATAATCGGCTACATGTCCCAGCGTATTGGCATTCTTGTCTCCGTATACTCCGGCATCCGGGGCTTCGCCTACTCCGAACGATTCTATCGTTAGAATAAAAGTTTTTTGAATGAGATACATCAGGTATTGTATTTTCTGTAGATTCCGACCAGTTTTGCCATAATACTTTCGCTCAATTTTCCGGTCATAAGTATGGGTTTGTACAATGGATTTTCCGGTCTAAGTTCAATATGATCGCGGTGCCTGATAAAAGTTTTCAAGGTTGCCTCCCCATCAATAAGTGCGGCCACAACATCTCCATTTTTTACCTCTGTATGGATATCCGTTACCGTTTTTAATACTGCAATATCGCCATCAAAAATCCCGGACTTTTCCATGCTATCGCCTTTTACTTTTAAAGCAAACATATCCCCGGTTGCCGGTAGAAATGAGGCTGGCAGGGCAATATTGGATTCAATATTTTCTTCAGCAAGCAGAGGCCTGCCTGCAGCAATGACTCCAAGAAGCGGAACCATAACTACATCCAGCCTTTCCGGTATATCCTCTTCTTGCGGGAGAATTTCTATACCCCGGGCAGAACCCGGAAATAACCGGATATATCCTTTTTTGGCCACAGCCCTCAAATGATCGTGAGCAGCTTTGGCCGATATATTAAAATAAATGGCGATCTCCCTGACCGTTGGTGGAAATCCAATTTCAGCATTATGCTGCTTTATAAACTTTAATATCGTCGACTGTTTTTCAGTCATGGAGAATTTACCTCTGGATTCTTCTATTCGCGGACTTTTTTTCCTGAATTCCCCAAGATCGCCTCCGCCTGGCTTAAACGGGTATATTACTTTTGAATTTAAATTTTTATTCTCTACAGGCATTTTTTGTGGTATGTCTGATTTTGTTTTCATGAATATTCCTTGGGTTACACAACCAATAGTACCATGCAAATGTAAAGTAAAAAATGGTATTTATTGTATTTTTTAAATGCTCCCAAACTCACGCAGGTAAATTGCAGAAAGGTTCGCTTTTCCCCGAAATTTTCATCCAACAATGGAGAATTTCTGTAAATTTTATACTCAATGACATAAAATCAAGTTGGTGCCGGTTTTTACCTGCGTGAGTTTGGGAGCATTATTTTTTGATGAACCAATGGCGATCCAGTAATGGGGTTGATTATTTCGTTCCAGCCCAGGCTCATTGGGCATGAGTCCCAAAACTGTGTCAGTCTAAATCACCCGGACTAATTTTCGGGAGTTTTGCCATCGGCAAGCCAGTATTTCAAGGCAAATATAAATCCATCGGAGATTTTTTCAATCATGATTTGATGATTTGCTCGCTTGTAGTATCCGTAAGCCATCAGAGGCTGGCGCATGTCAAAGTAATAATAATCGCCAACTCGTATGAGCCCGTCTTTATACTGCGTTGTTTTAAAAATACGCGAAGCCAGGTCAATATTGCCATCATTAAACGCCTGATTGCCTTTGCGTATCAAGGCGGTACGCTCTTTATCGCTTAATGATTCGCTGCTCATACAATACCCTTGAATAATATATCGCATCATGTCAAGAAAAAATGTAGTTATTTTATTATTGCCTGAGCGCTTAACTATTTTTATTTGTTATCGATTTATGATGCAAAAAAAGGGAATATATTTTGTGCTGATATGTTTTTGGGGATCATGCGCAATAACATCCAGAGTGGGTACGGTCGAAAACCCGGAAATATTAAACTCACCCTCTTTTGGTTATCCAATATCGGTTTCCGGAAGCGCAACTGCCGGTAAAAACTACTTTTATGCGTCTGCTGTCATTTCAGGATCGGGATATCAAATAGACCTAACGAATTTGACCTCCAATCTGGATTTGTTTGTATTTAGCGACAACGCTTTTTCGTACGGTCACCTGATATGTAGTTCGCGTCTTGCAGGTACGGCTAATGATTCCTGTACAGTAAATGGTCCGGCTGGCTCAAACCCCGAATTGTTTATTATGATTGATAACTATGCGGGAATCGACGCCACATACACTCTGACCGTAACGCAAATAAATTGAACATTAATAATGGCGCGTTTTAATTGACCGGTCAATGAATTCTGAATATATGGATTTCAAATTCAGCCCTAATACCATGAAACCAACCTCAAAAAAACATAATTTCCGGCTGATTGTTTGCCTCATCGCATTGTTTTCATATTCCTGTAGCCCGGCGCGCCAGCAAATTGAATCTTTCTTTAATTATCTGCACGACGTTCAAATCCAGCTTCACAATGACAAGTCATCCGAGAAAAAAAAAGAAAAACTACTCAATAAAGCGCGAAAAAGAATCCTGAAAATTATTGATACAGAATATGTTGCAAAAATCTCTCTTGGCAAATATTTTGACCTGATTTCAGACACAGAGAGGACGCAATTTACAAATATATTTCGTCAGATTCTTGCAAACAACATTGTCAAAACGCATATTCCTGTTAACAAAATAAGCGATCAAAATATAAATGTTGAATTGATCTCCGAAGAAAACAAGCATGACGCCATATTTAATATGGATGCAATTGCGATTCACACCAAATTTATCAGCAATTCTGTCACATACTTTATTGACTTTTATTTGCATCCTTCCGGAAAAACGTATAAACTCTATGATGTTTATGTTGATGGAGCCTCGGTGCTGCTGGATTATCGCAATCAGTTTTACAGCATCATTGAAAAAAAAGGATTTCCTTTTTTACTCCAGCGCTTAAATGAAAAATTTAAAGAAATTGAACCTGATTAATCATGCCACAAGAAAATGGCCATTAACAGGCTCATGGGCAGGCGTGCATGAACTCAAGAACTCGAACCAAATATGATTCAAAATGCAGAATAGAGGAAGAAATTGAAATATAATCAAAGCATATCTATATTTTTTACCCGCCAAAAAATTCCTTTTTTTTTATGCGTCTCATTATTTGCATATACAACCATATTTTCCCAGCAGTACGTTTATAAAAAAATCAGCAAGTTAAAAGAAACCACGGAAGGCGAAAAGCTGTATTCCCAGGGAAAGTATGATGAGGCCATCAAGTCTTTCATGGACGCCATTAACAAAGGCGAGACGCGCGGAGAACCGCAATATTACGTCGGCACAATCCATGAGCAGCGCCGCCAATATGAAGAATCCATCCCCTATTTTGAAGAAGCCGTTCGGCATGAATTGCAGCCTGAATTCAAGGAAGCAACTGTCTGGAAATTAATTCTTTTGCACCGAAAACTAAAAAATTACTCTGAAATGCTTTCGTATATTGACATGCTCGAAGACATGGGAATAAAACATCCAAACCTTGCAAAGTTCCGAAAGGAATCAGAAGAAAACCTTTCTACCGACAAGATTGAAGCGCGAGCATTAATAAAGAATGCGCGAAAAATTGTTTCTGACTGGGAAAAACAAAATCCTGAAGCGGATTTCTGGTCTGAAAATGGCGGCGGCAACATCCGGAAAGATGTCATCAATAAATACCTTGAAGCAGTATCCATGGATAACTCCCTTTCCAACCTTTACTGGGATATTGCCGCATACTATGAAAAGTTATCCGAATTTGAATCAGCCGGAGCAATTTACCAGAAAATTGTCGACCTGAAATCCAGCGCCGAAGCATATTATAAACTGGGCATTATCCATAAGCGAAATGGAAAATTTACGGAAGCCCGCGATAATTTTATAAACGGATTAAAAAATCTGAAAAATGAAAAAATTAAATATTATCTTTTAATAAATCTTTCGCAGGTTCTTTATGCCCTGATGGACAGCGAAAATGGCATTCGCGACACAAATGAAGCGATTCTGGAATCCAGCAAAGACAATAAAACTGAAAAACTCATGGATCAAATTCTTTATTGCCTGCACATCAGCGACTCCAAAAAAATTTCAGAAATACAGAATAAATGTATTACAGTCGCTAGCCGCAACGATCTTTTAAAGAAAGATGTGCGTCTAATCTCCCTGTATTATCTGATGGAGGCAGAAACCCATCGAACCCTGGCGGGAAAAAAGGAGAATAACTCTTCTGAAGCAAAAATTGCTATTCACAACTATTCTCGTTCCCTGATTCCGCCAAATCTTAGAAATGCAGTTCTGAATAAAATCAGGATTCATCCCGATCCGGAAAGCTACAATGAAGATTCCTGGGCGATTCTCCCCTACTGGTGCATTGTGCGCATACATCATGTGCTTCCTTTTTTAAAATCCTCCGGGGCATACCGGGAACTATATCTCATATTGCATATCTACAAAAAAATTTTGTTAGAGACAGACAAAGAAAACTATTACGCTCTCCTCGGAACCTCGGCATACGAAATGTCGCTGTTCCCTGAGGCACAGTCGGCTTTTTCTCTGGTAACCAGTAAAAATATAGATATCGAAATGACTTTTGTGAAAAGTATGCTGAAACAGGATCAATGGGAAGCGGCGCAGGATGAAATTTTATCTTATGTGGATCAAAATTCTACAGGACAAAACCCGATAAAAGACTTTTTGAAAAAAGACCCGGATATGAGGAAATTCCCGAAAGCATTCATGAAACCGGCAATGCTGAAACTTCTGGACATTCAACCTGAGACTCCTCCCCAGGATATCAACAAACCAGCCGATACAGGCCAGCAAGAAATCCAGGTAGAACCATCTATAAACAATCCGGTTCATGCGGATTAAAGAATTTGCTTTTTGCCTTCATGTCCATCGAGAACATATAACGGGATCATGCGTTCCGGCAACGTGGATATTAATTTTTTCATAATGGCCTTCCCTGTCTCAAGGGGAACTTCAAAGTGAACGCTGCCTGAAACTCTGTCCAACTGGTGCAGATAATAAGGCTGAACTCCGGATCGATCCAGAGTTGTAAAAAGCTCGCCAAGGACAACATCCGAATCGTTGACTCGCCTCAATAAAACCGTCTGAGACAAAACAGCAATCGAACATTCCCTGAACTGGCGTATAACTTCCAGGGATTTTCGACCTATTTCCAGAGGATGGTTCACATGAATCACAACAGAAATTGCAATTTCCGGATTTTGTACATGAAAATCCCGGAACAATAAAAACAGCTTTTCATCGAATCGTTCCGGAATCAGCGTTAGTGCCCGGCTGTGAAACCGTAATTTTTTTATATGGGAAAACCGGGCGCACTCATCCATAAACTTCCGAATTTCGCCATCCGGCAGCATAAAAGGATCGCCCCCTGAAAAAATAACTTCCTTTATCTGAAGATGTTTTTGCATATACAATGATAATTTTTCAAAAGGAAAATCCCTCCTGCGTTCGCCGGTAAAGGTAATTCTTTTGCGCGTACAAAACCGGCACAACACAGGACATTGATTTGAAGCAATCACCAATAGTCTGTCCTGGTACTTGTGAACAAAATCCAGACCAGTAGAACCTGATATTTTTAATTCGCCCATCGGATCATCGGAAAATCCGGGGACATGTTTATTTTCTTTCAAAGAAGGATAAAACTGGCGGGCGATGGGCAAACGTTTTGAAAAATCTAAAGAGTCTAAAATTTCATTTAATGTTTTTGTTGCCACAGGAAAATATATTGTTGAAAAGTCTGCGTCAGGAATGTTTCTTAAACAGCACTTTTCCTTTAATTTCATCAAAGGAAAACGTTCCCCATGTTCTGCTGTCCTGAATATTTTCCCAGTTATTGTTCAGGCAAATAAATTTCCCCGGGCCGGTCAACAATTCCCCGGTATTATCGCGCATGCTTATACTGGAGGGAAATATCGTGGAGTCTTTTGAAATCCCTGAGAAATCTTTTTTTAGTATGTGATTGATAAACAGGGACTTGTTGATGATTTGTACAATTTCTCCTTCCCCGGCAACAATCGTACATAAAAAGTTCAGACCCTCATGCTCGACATATACTGTGTCTCCTGTCTGCAGTTTTGCAAGGCGCGGATAAATTAAAAAAACCCGTTCGCCTTTTTTCAGGAAACTTTCCATGGAATCTGTATCAATCCTTACCGGATAAAAAACAAGAGTCCGGATAGTCCATTGAAGCAAAAAGGCAATAGCAACGACCAAAACCACCGGAACAAAATATTGGCGGAACAATAATACCGCTTTACTTTTTTTCTTTCGGCGGTCTACATGGTATAATCCTGAATAATCCACTTATTGACAACACAATGCGAAAATACAGGTTGTCGAGTCTAAAAATTATTTATCGGGGAAACATATGATTACTACTATTCTTGCCGTCGCTTTTTTACTGGGGATCTGTATTTTTGTTCATGAACTTGGCCACTTCCTGATTGGAAAAACGGTGGGTGTACAACCCCGAATATTTTCTATTGGATATGGACGCGGGATTTTCTTTAAAAAAATCGGTAAAACCATTTACCAGATTACGGCAATACCCCTTGGCGGTTACGTACAGTTTTACGGCGATGATCTCACCAAAAAACACGCGAAAATAAAAAAGGGAGATTTTTTTTCAGTTGGACCATGGCGAAGAATGGCGCTGGCTTTTGGCGGTCCTTTTTTCTCGTTAATGTTTGGCTTTATATTAATTTTCATACTCTTGCTGACCGGCTGGAGACCTGCGACCAATAAAATCAATATCGCCGAAAGCAGTCAGGAAAATCCAGCCTACACCGCAGGACTTCGCAATGGAGACAGAGTGGTCGAAGTAAACGGAGTAAAAACAGACTATTTTGAAAAAATAAATTTTCACATTGCGCTGGCAGCCGAAAACAAAATTCGCCTCAAGGTAGAGCGGGACGGAAAATTTATGGACATCGATGTAAATGCGGTATCCTTTGAATCCGGCGGCCCGCTCCACATCGGAATTCAACCCCTTGGCGAAAAATATCTCGTTGTAAAAAAAGGAAAGCAGTTGGAAAAAACATTCCTCAAAGAAGGAGATAAAATTTTGCTGGTCAACGGGCAAAAAGTAGAAGACATTGATGTCTTGCGCAATATCTTGAATAAAAATACAGGGGGAAAGGTAGACATAAAGCTGGAACGCGGCATGGATGGATTGTTTAATCCAAATGCCAAAGAAAAAATACAGGTGTCTGTCCCTGTCCAGGCATATGAATATGTAAAATTTTCCAGAGTAAAAGATCTGCAAACCGAAAAATTCATTCCCGACATTGAAATAGGATCATGGGATGTTTCACCTATGCAAAATATTTTCATTGGCGAAAAAAGCTACGCATCCTGGAAGGATTTTACAAATGCCATTCGCCGCGAATCTGCCGGCGGGAAAAAAACAATCACTTTTAGAATAGGCGCGGTCAGGGTACAAAGCAATATTGAATTGTTGACCCGCGGGCTTATGGGAATCAGCCTTGATTCCGGACTGGATTCGGTAAAAATGGATTCAGGGAATAACTTGTTGAGCATTGCTGCGCTGACCGGAGACTTTGCAGTAGTCTCCACTCAAAGCACACTTCTGGGTTTATACAGAATTATTGAAGGAAAACTCTCCTTTCGGAAAAGCATTTCAGGCCCGGTTAAAATCATGAAAATGACCGCCGATTCCATAAAGTACGGCTGGGATGTGTACTGGATGCTCTTTGCCCAGATAACCATAGTGCTCGGAATTATGAATTTGATGCCCTTCCCGGTTCTCGACGGGGGACATATTGTCATGTATTTCATCGAAGGGGTTTACAAGCCCCTGCCGGTGAAAGTCATTGCGGCATCCATGCGCGTTGGAGTGCTCATCCTTCTTACGCTTGGAATTTATGTAATATTCCTCGATATTTGGGATGTCTTTATCGCCCGTTCGTTTTAGGAGGGGAAAAGCCTTTCCCCTGCCTGCGGCCATTGCTTGTATTGGGCTGTGCGTCTATAAAAACAATGGCCTGCGGCACCCCTATCGTATTGCGGGGGGTGGCTTTGGCTGATGGAAAAGGCACGCCATTTCCATCAGCCAAAGTTAGGGGGGAAACTTCCCCCCTTTTCAAAATTCCGCTTATTTCCCGCCCCACAAAATTTCACCGGAGGCTCCGCCGGGTTTTATATCTTTCTAAAATAATAGTGATTTTTTATAGTTTTTTTGAAATCCAGTACAAAAAAAAGAAAATAAATGAATTAAACAGGTTCTTTCCGGAAAAATCAGGTCGAAAAAAAAGGATTCGATAATTAGAAAAATTTATCAATGAGCTTTACAACGATCGGGTAAATAACGGCGCCCGCTAATAACGCCGTCAATATCCATCTGGTTTGATTGGCAATGGCTTTATGGACTTCAACAAATTGCTTTTGAATTTCAAGAAAACCCTTGCTCATATCTGCGCGAATACCGGCTTCCATTTTGCTCATATCTGCGCGAATACCGGCTTCCATTTTGCTCATATCTGCGCGAATACCAGCTTCCATTTTGCTCATATCTGCACGAATACGACTTTCTGTTTCGAGCAATCTGCGCTCAAATCTTTCTTCGACCAGATCGAAAAGATGGCCTTTTTGTTCCTCATCTTTTTCACGAAAAAGCTCAACCAATGAATCGGTTGCTTCTTCACCAAGCTTTTCGCGAAGCGGCTTTGGAACCATGATAATCGGCATAGGCTAACAATAGAATATTATTGGCAGAACGTCAAGATTTTTTTAAAGAATTAGTTTTATCTCTCCGACGCCCATGCTGCGTTGCAAGAATATCTGGTTTACATTGAGTTTCCGATCGCAGACTTATCCGGAAGCGATTATGCTGAAAAATATGAAATGGATTTTGTTCTCGGGTTTTTTTTTCATGGCATTTTCTGAGTCTTCCGACAAAATAATTTCCATTAATTATACCCAATCCGAGCAAAAGGCCGTGCGCGTTGAAATGATTGAGATGGATATTGCGATAAGAACAATTATTTCGATGGTTTCGCTTGACCGCACCGACCGCCTTGGCCCCTGGTTTCAAAGGTTATCTGTTTTGCAGACAGAATCATCTCTATACCACAAGAAAGGAATATCCGGCGCGGTAGCCAAGTGGAAAAAAAATAAGCTGTATCCATATATTTCATCCATTCAAAGCCAGGCAAATGAAACCGTAAAATACCTCGGTAAACAAAAAGAACAGGAATTTAAAGATTTACAATGGGATTTAATTTACGATTCCTGCAAGAAAATCACGGAGAATTGCCGACAATGCCATAAAAAATCGGGCATTGCCGAAAAAATTCAGTTTAATCCATAAGGCGGCTCATGCTAAAATATTATTACCACCTGCACGAAACCAGAAGAAAAGTTTTTGAAAAATTTCCCTCAGCTGCGGCATTGATATCTCTGGCTGGAATTATTGTATGGGTTCTTGTTTTTAAAAGCATGGTATTATCGGCCAACAATATTCCGACAGGCTCCATGATCCCAACCCTGAAAATTGGCGATTTTTTGTTTGTAAACCGGATGCGCTACGGAGTTCACATTCCTTTTACCGACATAAATATACTCAAGTTTGACAAACCTGAACGGGGAGACATTGTCGTTTTTATTCCGCCTGCCCGGGCCGGTCTTGAAGGAAAAACCCTTGTAAAACGCATCATCGGAGTTCCTGGAGACGAGGTCTTTGTTAAAGACGATGAAATCTTTGTAAACGGTACGCATTATCCTGTCACCGCGCAAACTGACCGCGCCATATTAAGCGATATTGACTACCCGGGAATCAGCAAAGAATTTACCGAAAATGATCTTCTCCTCTTTAAAGAGAAAGTAATTGATCCCAAAACCTTTAAAGTAAAGGTGGAGCATTATATTTTGAAACAAAAACCGGCGGTGTTAAACATGTATCATAACCTGAGCAATCCGGATCGATACTATAATATTCCGGAAGGCAAATATATGATGATGGGAGACAACCGCGACGATTCGGATGATTCAAGGCGTTGGGAATTTGTGAACGACTCTGATATTCACGGGAAGGTTTTTATGATATATTTTTCTGTCGACTGGGGAAGCCGGTATTTTGACAATGAAAGCTCTATAAATCCGTTTATAAACCTGTTTCGCCTTGTTTCCGGAAAATTAAACCATGTAGCCATTCGGTGGAATCGAATAGGCTCCAGAATATTTTAATTCATCTTTAATGGATAGAAAGTCTGACATAGAAAGTCTGGCTTAAAGAGAGTCTGCATCAATACCGATATTATGTATGAGTCAGGAGATGAATTTCGCCAATATTATAGTTTTTGAGTTCCTGCCGGGGCGATATCACCAATGCGTATAAACCTGAAAATTGCGTTTTTGCTTGTTTTTTTCAAGGCCTGCGGAATATTTGCGTACCCATATTTAAAAATTCAGAAAATCCGGGCTGGCAACTATCCATACGTAAGCGCGGAGGTTTCTGTATCGAATTTAACGCCGCTGGAAAACGCAAATGAAGCCAATTTCAGCATCTTTGAAAATGGCTGGAAAGTAAACTATTTCAAAGTAAAAAAAACGGAACCTCAAAAAAGCTCAAAAAATGTAACTCTGCTGATAGATTCATCAAAATCGCTGAATCCAAAAGCCTTTGATGCTCAAATTTATGCCGCCGGGCTTTTAATAAACGGGTTTCTCGAAAATGACAAAGTCTCGGTAGTCTCCTTTGATGATGACGTTAAAGTCCGCTGTGGTTTTACCAGCAGCCGGGAGCAACTGACAAAATGTCTGCGCGAAATCTCCCAGGAAGGCAGCAAAACCGTTTTGTATGAAGCCCTGAACAAATCTCTTGAAATAAACCAGCAAACTCCTGACGCCAGAAATTACATTGTATTGTTTACCGACGGCCGCGACGAAAAATCGGAATTAAAACCAAAGGATATTTTTGACTATGCCAAAAAATACCCCGTCCCGATATTTATTGTATGCACCGGAAAAAACGTCAATCTTAAAGACCTCGCGCGGATCAGCCATATCAGCGGCGGAGAAATCTACAAATCTCCAGACGTTGAAAGTATTTCCAAAATTTATCGCCTATTGGGGCGCCTGATGGACAATACTTACCAGATTCAATATATCAGCCAGAACCCTGTAAAAAACAACAAAAAGCAGCCAGTACGCGTAGAAATCCGGATGGATTATGCAAATCTGCATGACCAGGATTTTTTTGATTTTTTTATCCCGAAAACAACTCCGGAAAAATTTCTTGCAAATACCGTTAAAGATGAAAGATTTTTGATGTTCATCTCTGTTGCCTGCGGACTCTTGATTCTCATTATGATTTTACGCTTTTTTGCGACAAGACAATCGCAACGTGCAGCTTCAAATAACCGGGAGTTATTAAATCGCGATTATGCCAACCCGGAAAAATTTCGTCAGGAAAACAGCGCTATCCCTCCAGTTAGAGCAGATTCCACGAAACCGGTTCGCAGGTTTTCTGCATCTATCATTGAAAAAGAAGGTCCGAATACTGGCAGCGTTTTTCAGATAAAATGGGATGCAGCCACTATTGGTCATGGAAATGAAAATACAATTGTCATCGACGATCCTTCCGTGTCCTATAGTCATGCCAAAATTGAATATAAAAGCGGGGAATACTTTCTGTATGACTTGCTCTCGGAGTCGGGAGTATTTCTCAACGATAAAAAACTGCTGCGTCCCAAATCTCTCCATGATTTTGATGAAATCCGCATTGGCAGAACGAGATTGATGTTCAGGAAAGTTTTAAAATAATATGCGCGCTCTATACGCAGTCAGCCAGGACTTTACCCAACGAAAATTTTTACAACCCCCGCATGCCTACCGCGACGATTTTCAAAGAGACCGGGATCGTATTGTTCATTCCAAAGCCTTTCGACGGCTGGAATATAAAACGCAGGTTTTTGTAAACCACCTTGGCGACAGCTACCGCACCCGTCTGACCCATTCCATTGAGGTTTCTCAAATTGCCAGAACCATTGCTCGTTCGCTGGCGCTTAATGAAGACCTGACGGAAACCATTGCCCTGGCGCACGACCTTGGGCATCCCCCTTTTGGACATGCCGGAGAACGATCTCTGCACCGGTTGATGCGCAGTCATGGCGGTTTCGATCATAATGAGCAAACCATTCGGGTGGTAACGGTACTGGAAGAACGTTATCCTCTTTATCACGGCTTAAATTTAACCGAAGCAACCTTGATGGGGCTGCAAAAACACAAACAAATTCCCGGATCATCTCATACTCTGGAAAGCCAGGTAGTCAACATTGCCGATGAAATTGCCTACAACAACCATGATCTTGACGATGGTATCGATGGCGGATATTTAATCAATGAAGATTTGTTTCAAATTGAAATCTGGAACAAAGCCTGGTCCCAGGCGCAAAACGCCTATCCTTCAGCGCATCGCAAAATATTGATCCGGCATGCCATTCGCTGGCTCATTGACTACATGGTTACCGATTTAATTGCGCAAACCCAGGCAAATATTGAAAAATTCCATATTCAGACTCTGGACAATGTAATTCGCCATGACGAAGAAAATCTGGGCAAAATAGTCTCATTTTCCCCAATGGTATCCAGAGAAACGCGATTTCTAAAGCGATTTCTTTTCTTGAAGCTTTACCGTCATCCGGATGTTGTAGCCATGAATATCCGGGCAGAAGATATGCTGAAACGGCTCTTTACTTTTTTCAGCGAAAACCCCGAAGCCATGCCCGAAGAATTCAGGCAAAGAATTTCCGGGGACACAGGAAAATATCGCGTTGTCTGCGACTTTATAGCGGGAATGACCGACCGCTATGCTATTTACTGGAATAAAAAAATTCTCGGAGTAGACTGACGGCATATGCCTCGCCCTTTTCAGGTTTTTGCAATCACCCTGAAATCCACTTCCGTGCCTTTGATGAATGCCTTAAAAACGCTTCCTGCAGAATAATCGCCTTCCAGAAGTTTTTTAGCTATTGGATTGGTTAGTTTTTCCTGAATAAGACGCTTTAAGGGTCTTGCGCCATAAACCGGATCATAACCATTTTGAATTAAATAATCGGCGACTTCTTTATCGATCTCCAGCGACAATCCTTTTTTCTCCAGCCGCTGCGTTAAATGAGTCAATTGCAATTTCAGTATTTCGCGCAAATGAACCGGATCGATGGTATGAAACTGCGAAATACTATCCAAACGGTTTAAAAACTCCGGCCTGAACCGGGCTCTGAGCATTTCCATTATACCGGCTTCCTTCTCCTCTTCGTTTAATGAAGTATCCGATAAATATTCCGAGCCTATATTGGACGTCATTATGATAATTGTGTTTTTAAAATTCGCTGTCCGGCCTTTGGAATCTGTAAGCCTTCCATCGTCGAGTATTTGCAAAAACAAATTAAAAACATCGTGGTGGGCTTTTTCTACTTCATCAAAAAGAAGCACGCTGTATGGACGCCTTCTGACCGATTCGGTAAGCTGCCCGCCCTCGTCGTAGCCGACATATCCGGGAGGCGCGCCAATCAACCGCGCGACAGAATGTTTTTCCATATATTCCGACATGTCAAATCTGACCATGGCTTTCTCATCATCAAACAAAAATTCGGCAAGCGCGCGCGCGGTTTCAGTTTTCCCCACGCCGGTAGGTCCGAGAAATAAAAACGAGCCTATTGGGCGGCTTTCATCGGAGAGACCGGCTCTGTTTCTTCGAATTGCTTCGGCCACAGCAGTTATTGCATCATCCTGTCCCACTACCCTTTTATGCAGAGCTTCTTCAATGCGCAAAAGTTTTTCTTTTTCGCCTTGCAACATTTTTGTTACCGGAATTCCGGTCCATCTTGATACAATAATGGCGATGTCTTCTTCGGTAACTTCCTCTTTCAGGAGACGCGTTCCTCCCTGCCGATTTTTTAATACCTGTTCGGCCTTCTCTAATTTTTTTTGCAAATCGGGAATTCTGCCGTAACGCACTTCAGCAACCTTGTCCAGCTCTCCGGATCTCTCAAGCCTGGCTTCCTCGATGCGCAGGCCATCAATTTCTTCCTTTACGATGGTAATATCCTGAATAAGTTTTTTTTCTTCATCCAGTTGTACTTTCATAGAATTAAATTTTTCGCGTAAATTGGCCACTTCTTTCCGAACTTCTTCGAGGCGTTCTACCGAGGCGCGGTCGTTTTCTTTTTTTAAAGCGGCTTCCTCTATTTCCAGAGACCGCATTTTCTGATAAATTTCATCCATTTCCAGAGGCATGGAACCAAGCTCTATTCTCAACCGCGCACAGGCTTCATCAATTAAATCAACGGCCTTGTCGGGTAAAAATCGGTCAGATATGTAACGATCCGATAACTGTACTGCGGCAATAATTGCCGAATCTGTAATGCGGATTCCGTGATGAAGCTCGTAACGCTCTTTTAGTCCCCGCAAAATGGTTATGGCGTCTTCCTGATCGGGTTCATTTATCAATACCTGCTGAAAACGTCTTTCCAGCGCGGCATCTTTTTCTATGTGCTTTTGAAATTCATTCAAGGTGGTGGCTCCAATTAACCTTAAATCGCCGCGAGCCAGCGCCGGTTTCAGCAAATTGGCTGCGTCCATTGCGCCCTCCCCGGCTCCGGCGCCCACCAGCGTATGAATTTCGTCAATAAACATGATGATCTTATCCTGCGATTTGGTTACCTCATCAAGAACGGCCTTGAGACGCTCTTCAAACTCGCCCCGGTATTTGGCGCCGGCAATTAATGAACCCATATCGAGCGCAATAATGGTTTTGTCTTTAATGACATCGGGCACATCGCCTGAAATTATTTTTCCAGCCAGCCCTTCTACAATGGCCGTTTTTCCCACCCCCGGCTCGCCAATCAACATGGGGTTGTTCTTGGTTCGGCGCGACAATATTTGAATGCAATGACGAATTTCTTCATCGCGTCCAATGACCGGATCAAGCTTGCCCTTTCGCGCCAGCTCGTTTAGATTTCTACCGTATTTGTTTAATACATCGAACTTTCCTTCGGGATTTTCATCGGTGACCTTCTGATTGCCGCGCAGCGATTTTAGCAATGGCAATACCGCAGTTCTGCTTAAGCCAAGGCTGGCCAATTCATTTTTTAATTTATAAGAGCCGTTTAAATACGCCAGCAACACGTGTTCCAGAGATAAAAATTCATCTTCCATTCCCTGGGCTTCTGTAAAGCCCTGCTGGAGCAGGCGCCGTGTTTCCGGGGAAGTATTTTCGCCATAGTTTACATCTCCCTGTACAACAGGAATTTTTTTAAGAGATTCCGAAATACTGCCGCGAATTTTTTCAACATCGCTGATATTTTTTGCAATTTGACAGGGCAATCCTTCGGGATCATGAAAAATTCCGTACAAAACATGCTCCGGTAAAATATCCACATGCTTTAGCGCAACCGTCTGGCTATGAGCTTCTTCGAGAGCATCCCGCATTTTTACCGTCATTTTATTCATATTCATATAAATTTTCCTTAATATTAGCACTCTATTGTGCCGAGTGCCAATATTAAGCTATACAAATATTTTTTATTTGCCTTTTTTTTATCTGGATTGCAAAAAAAAAGAATGGGAACAGGGCGAAGACGTCCCATCTCTTTACGGGGGGTAGGCCGCAACCATGTGCGGCCGAGGGGGGCCGCCATAAAAACATGGACAGTAAAAAAAATGCCCCCCTGTATTTTTAATTACATGACAACCTGAATTCAAGATTTATAGTTCCTTGTGAACAAACCAGATCTGAAAAAAGTGATCATCTTATCATCCCCGTCGGGCGGCGGCAAGAATACATTGATAAATGCCCTGCTTAAAATCAATACCCAAGTAGAACACAGCATCTCCACCACCACGCGCCAGCCGAGATACGATGAAGTCCAGGGCAACCCGTATTACTTTATCCGCGTGGAGGAGTTTGAAACCATGATTCACGAACGCAGGTTTTTAGAGTGGGCGCCCGTACTCAACAACTATTACGGAACCACCCACAGCGAAATAGACCGCATTTTAAAAAATGGCCACATTGCCATTCTCGATATTGACATTCAGGGGGCTCTGCAAATTAAAAGACTGCATCCCGAGGTGACGACTGTTTTTATAGAACCGCCCTCCCTGGAAATTCTCGGAGAACGCCTGCGCCGCAGGGGAACGGAAACCGACGAGCAAATTACCGAAAGACTTACGCTGGCCAACGAGGAAATGAAGCACAAGGCAGCCTACGATTATACTATTGTAAACGATACCGTCCAAAAAGCTCTTGTAGAGCTGCAAAATATTATTCATAAACTCTAATGGGGCGCCCTGCCGTAATTGTTCTTACCGGACCGACCGGATCGGGAAAGTCCAGCGCGCTTTACGGTCTACCCGAAAACATGCCCATTGAGATCATCAACGCCGACAGCCGCCAGATTTACAAATACATGAAAATTGGCACCGCCCTGCCCTCATCCTTTGAACTCCGCCGGTTTCCCCACCACATGTTCTCTTTTCTGGAACCCTCGCTGCCTTTTTCGGCCGGACAGTTTGCCGCCATGAGTAAAAACCTCATTCTCGAAATTCATGGGCGCCAACGAATCCCGGTAATTATTGGCGGGACTTTTTTTTATATTCGCGCCCTCTGGGATGGACTTATTAAACCCGTTGCCATTGCTCCGGCAATTGAAGCGCGCGTTGGCGCATTGTCTTTGGAAGAAGCATACAATCTTTTGCAAAAAACAGACCCGCAACGGGCAAAAAAGATTTTTATGGGCGATGAATACCGGGTTCGGCGATCATTGATGATATGTCTTGCGGCCAACGCTAAAATTTCCGACCTTGAGAAATCAGGCGGAATTTATGACCAATACAAATTTCACTCTTATTATATGGACATGGACAGGAAGCAACTCTATGAACGCATTAATCAGCGGGTTTTGAAAATGTTTCAGGAGGGATTGATTGCCGAGATTTACGAACTCTTTGAAATGGGATATTCCGGAAAAGACCCGGCAATGAACTCTATTGGCTACAAGGAACTTCTCTCGATCAAAAATAAATACAATTTGCAGTCGCAAACCTGGCCCGAATCTGTTAGAGGCGAAGCGATCTCGGTAATCAGCAAAGCTACCCGGAATTTTGCCAAAAGACAGCTCACCTGGTTTAGAAATGAAAATCGTCTAAAAAAGGTTGACCATGCTCATGCGGTTTCTCAATTATCCGAAATTATATTGGGAGATGACAGGTAATAGAGACCCAGGATCTGTCATTAGCACTGACTCAGACCCTGATAAATGTTTTTTGTCCCGTGGAGAAAAAACAAGCTTACCGGCTCAAATCAGTATTCATGTGTCTTTGCCATCCCCATTGAAAAAAATATTGTTCAAAGCAAAAAACAAAAAGAGGAACGATGATAAAAAATAACATTCAGGATTATATTTTAAACCAGGCTCGCAAAGAAAAGCAAACCATTACCGTCTACCTGAGTAATGGCGTGCCTTTAAAAGGCAAAGTAATCAGTTTTGATAATTACACAATAATCATTGAAAATGATTCAAAACAAAGCATGATCTACAAACATGCAATCACCACCGTAATCCCCGAAAAATCGATTAAACTGCATATCCCCGAAACCGAAGAAGAAGAGGATAAAACTTCTTAAAAATGATTTCCGGGTTTTTTAAAAACCTTCTGCAGATTTTTGCCTTTGCCTGTCTGCTTACCGCCGGATATTTAAATATTATCGTCATCCCCGAAAATCACACGGGCTTGCTGGTGGATGCAACGAGGGGGTTGCAACAACCTTTTTTGAAACCCGGATATCACTGGAACTGGACCGGCTTTATTCCTTTTAAGTGGAGTCTATATTCCATAGACATGAATCCTCCTGTTGTTGATTTTCACTTTATTCAGCCCCTGCATTACGGTCGTTACATGGAAGAGCCAAAAGATTTTTCTATTGATTTAAAATTAAATATAAAATACGGGCTCTCTGAACAATCCCTTCTTTTTTTCTGGAATTACCTGCATAAAAATATTAGCGACTACCCCAAATACCTTAATGACCACATAAAGCTCATCATTGAATTTTTTATTCTCGAAAACTACAAAACCGAAAACGACGTAGCGGGACTGAACCCGTTATTGCGACAGTATTTTTTGCCCGGAGGGAAATTTGAAATGGACTGGAAAACTGCATTTAATGAAGAAGATATTACCCTCGATCATTTTGACCTTGCGAGGCTCCAGACTCCGGAAGCAACAATATATTTTGACAAACTGAAAAATATTGGCCAGGTTTTTCAAACTCTTCGGGAAGCGTCTGCAGAAAGGATTCTTGCGGATGCCGACGCCTATAAAAAAAGACTCAACAATCAAATTGAACTCGAAAAAACAGAACAGTTTATTGAAATCATGAAAAAATATCCCGACATCATCAAGTACTATCAAATTGAAAAAATTAATCCTCAAGCCTCCTCCGTCATTTTATTAAATGACCGGGTAAATGAAAACGAGATTGTAAAAAACTCAATAAAACCTTCTCCGGCTCCTATGGAAAAAACGGGAAAAAAGGAACCGCCGCAAGAAGCGCCCGGGCATATTCATCCCGAAGAGTCTGGAAAAATTGAAGCCATAAAAAAGTGACAAAACGCTCATAATTCAGGATTTACTGTGGACTTGCCAGACAAAACTTTATCAGATCATTCCGGTATATCTCTCGATAATACGGCCTCCCCTGCGGGTACGCGCCCTCTCCTTGTGGAAAAAAATTTAGCCTCTGAAATCCAGGCGGACTCCATGCTGAGCCCCATGGATCAGGTTTACAGCCCCAGCACCCATTTGCATGGTATTCGCTATGTATATCGATTTATTTCCAGTGCCGCCAGAGCGTTTGTCGCCAATATGCGGACGCAATTGCCCTCAAAAAATGAAATTGTACAGGCGCTTCAAAATGAAAATTATAAAGTAGGCGACATTGACAAAATTTTGAACTATTTGACCCGGAAAAGCCCTCCGCATCCTTCATTTTGCGCGAGGTATTATGCGGCATTATACGATAATGAAAGAATCAGTCTAACGGCTGTATATCTTGGCGGTAACGAAAATATCGAAAAAATTCTGGACCGGGCCGATGAATCCAGCGCAAGAAATATTATTGAAAAAGCGTCGTTGTCCAGACCCTGGAACGACAGAATCAGTCATGGGGAATTTTTATCCGAAAAAATAAAGTCCGGAAGCATCCGCGAAACCTATTTTCTGGGATATTTTAAATTTGACGAAACCGACAATACAAACTTTGCCCGTGAAGTTTTTGAACGCAGAATACTTCCTCTTTTAAAAGGTCGATCAGACATTTTGTTCCATGAAATACCTTTGAGCCTGCGCTCCCGGGAACCCGGGGACGAACCTGTATTATTAATCAACGACAACCGCGATTTTAAATTCAGATACCAGTTTTTTTCTGCCCATTTAATTGCAACGGCCAAAAAAATATTATCCAGTGAGAACATTGCTGTAAATGAAGAAATTCATGCGCTAAAAAAATCTTTTGAAAAAATAAAAAAATATAAAAGTCCGGATACATTAAAAGAACTTGCGGGTTCCCTGCTTTCTTTTTTTAATAGCCCCAACGCTACCCGGCAAATATGTCTGGAGATTTTTCTGTTGAGCCCCAAAGCTTCCGAAGTTCTGCTCCAGGAGATGGAAGAGAAGGAAGCTCAGACCAAAATGAACCTGGATCTGCTGCTGAAAAGAATCCGGTCGCGCAAGTGGCTGACCTTTATTCCCGCGTCTTTTTATTCGGGTGAAGTTTTTTCCCTTGCTCAAAACACAGGACAGGTTCTGGGGGTAAAGAAATCAGGAGCCGAACTTGGACTCAAAGAAGATTATTACTGCATGGTAGAACACTCACAAATCGACAGACTGCTAAAAAATGCCAACTGGTTTGAACTTTCCATTCTGGAGGATATACTGAAAACCAGCGTCTTTGGCTCCAAAGATTATTATCAGAAAATTCTCTACCGCCGAAAAAAGAAAATTGTTTCCCTTTTCATAAATCCTTTTCTGTATTTGCTGCGCATGTTCTTTACCCGCGGCAAGTCGTTTATTGAAAATACGTTCCGGAGAGAAGTCGAGGGAAAAGGAAGCACCTTTTCCAAAGAAATGAAAAAATGCCTCGAAACATCCGGAATCAAAGCAATGGAGACTGAAGATTCTCTATCTGCAAAAAACAAACCTACGGAAAAGCAAATATTTACGCGTCGCCTGATCGAGATCATGTTTCCAGACCCGGCGCCATCTTCATTGTGGATCAACGAAATTCAGTACCGGGAAAAATTATTTAAACTGGCCAGAACTCTCCGAAATGATCCGGAGTTTCCCCAATATGCCGAAAAATCCGAAGAAGCCATTATTGCCGACATTCAACCTTTTTTAAAGGAAGAGTTGATTGAAGACTCCTTTGAAGGAAACCTTCCCGGCGGATTAGATCATCGCGGCCAGAAATTTACCAGAAGGAATTTTTTTCCAAAATTTATCAAGGATCAGCCCATTGTTTATGAAACAATACATGAAGAGCTTGACCACGAATTAAATCAATATGGTTCAAAAGATCTGGTAGAATATTACCGGGCGCGCTCAAAACTCTTTACAGAATCGAACATGGAGAAAATTCGAACTTCTGATCAATTAAAAAAGGACGCCGAAAAAAGGGAAAAATCGCCTCATCTATCCGACGCCCGCCCGCCCTTGAGCCCATCATCCGTGAACCCATTATCCGGGAACCCTTCACGCAAGAAAACTATGGAAAAAACAGATCGTCCATCGGCTGACGATAAACCGGCAAAGGAAGGTCTTTTTTCAGGGTTGCGAAAATCCGGGAAAAAAATCCCTGTTGGCGCAGATTCTTCTTCGCGGCAAAAAATAGAAAAAACATCGCAGATCATATCGCTTGAAATGAAAGAAAAATATGTCACGAGCAGAAAATTTTCAGGTTCAGGATTGTTTCCTGTAACGCCAGCGCAGATGGAGGAGCTTCTGGACATTGAACCGGGAACTCTGTCGATGTTTTCCGGCGAAAATGTACAGTCCTTTACGGCAAATTTTCAGGTATTTAAAGCCGGTCGGCAGTTTTATTATTTTCCCAAAAAGTTTTTTGCTTCCAATAAAGAAAAAATTGTCCAGTTTTACGAAAATCTGATTAAACTTGAAGAATCCAATCCGCTTCCCAACAGGGAAATTGTGCATAAAGCCCAGGATCTTGTTTCTGCCATTCGATCCAGGTAGTTTGCGGTAAAACACAACGGGTTCTCCCTGTTCCCCCAAAAGCTTTTTTTTCACTTTTGTTCCAAAAAAAAACTTTTTTTACCTTTTTTTAAATAAATACCCCAAAAGAGGTAAAAAAATAGCAATTTTTTGTTGACAAACCCTGCTAAAATAATAGCTTGTGCTCAATTCAATATCTTGACAAGCAGGGAAAGCCAGCAAAAGCTGAAAGCGAAAAAACTGCAGATCAAAATATATGATATTGGAAGGAGAAAAAATGAAAAACTTAAAGAATTTAATGAAAAAATACGCGTTAATGACAAGTATTTTTGCCGGAATCACAGCAATGGTGGCCAACTGTACACCCGTACACAACAGCTCTTCGGTAGATGGTACGTTTGTGCTTAATAAGGCAGGCGATCATCCGGATACGTATTTGGGGAATGTTGCTGGAACAGAGAGCATGACGAAAGCGTTATACACAGGAGGTTGCAATACAATGGATTTCTATTCACGTGATGTAGCCACCCAGGTTGAAACTCTTTTTCCACGTACTACTGCGTTTACTGCGGGTTTTGATCTATCTGATAAAACGACTTTAACAATTTCAGATAAAGATGGTACCCTCACAACAAAAACAGAAGGTTTTACAGATTATGATTGTGGTGGTACGGTTAAGAGCGATACGCCAACTGTCGAAATAACTGAGACTTTCACAAAAGTAAAAACAGAAATGGAAGTGTCGTATCTTGTGTTTACAAATCCTGCTCTTTCCACAACTCTTGCTGCGGGCGCAGCTATTCCTGGCGGGGGTACCGCTACCGGAACAGAACCGAAGACGGAAGAAATTGGCACAGACCCGATGGATGTGCAGGAAATAGAAATTGGCGATACAACCAAGTACTTAATCACCTGCCATACTCTCGCGTGTCAAACTGTTGCGCAGAACTTTTTTAAAGTACAGTCTAACCTGGATACAGGCGCTATTCCTACATCTTGTTCAGACTTGGGCACAGCTTTTGCAGTAGATACTGCAACAGATGTAACCGCATGTGAAACAGACATTAAGAGTACTGTTACATCAACTGCGACCCCTGCCCAAGGCCCATTAGTGGACATATATTATGACGCTGCGAAAAAGAGACTTTACATGAATGCTGCGACGGAGAATAATTTTGATGTGGCGGGCAATGAACTTGACAGAATGGATGTTAAAACTTTTTATGAAAAGCAGTAATAACATCAGTTTCGTTTAGTTTGAACATAAAAAAGGCGCGTCAAGCGCCTTTTTTATGTCTGCATCTCCAAACTTCCCCGATAAAAAATTTTCCTCGCTGGTTAGCTTCGCGGTGCGATAATGGCTCCCGGCAATAGTTATGATGGAAAAAACCAAATATCTGGAGATCGAGATTAAAAAACAAACCGCTGTTATTTATTTGAACCGGGAAAAGGAGAACTCGCTCAATATTGAATTCATGGGCGAACTGGAAATGGCTCATCGCGAGCTCAACGCGAATGGATCTGTCCGGGCAGTTATTTTAACCTCTCGAGAGCCCGGTTTTTTTTCCAATGGACTGGATATCCATGTTCTTTTGAATTCCGGTATTTCCGGGAAAATACATATGTTTGAAGCATTGTTTAACATGAGTCGGGCGGTTTATTCTTTTGAAAAAATTCATGTCTGCCTGATGAACGGGCATGCCATGGCAGGAGGCGCCATCCTTGCGGCAATGTCAGATTTCCGGTTTATGGCAAACGGTCCTTACCGGGTTTCCTTTTCCGAGGTAAAACTTGGTCTGGCCATTCCGCCGCTTTTTATAAAAATTATCCAGTCCATAACCGGAGGAGCCGCCTTAAACAAGACCGTTTTGCAGGGCAAAGCCTTTAAGCCCGCAGAAGCGCTACAAACCGGTTTTGTTGACGATATTTTCCCGCAAGAAGATGCGCTGTTTAAAACCGAAAAATTTGTGCATGCGCTATTGCAGAGTCCCCCGCAAAGTTATACCGCAGTCAAGCAATATCTTCGCAAAGATATGATCCATCAGTTTGAAGCGGATAAAGCCGAAACCCTGCAAAATTTTTCCCGTTTTTTTAATGATAATTTTACAGAAGCTCTTTTGGCAATTTCCGGAAAACGAAGGCCTGTTTTTTCAGATAACAAGAAGATGGATGATTGATGAAGGATGAATATATGATTGAAATTATTTCGGGAATTATTGCGGTTTTATTAATCGTTATTGCGATCCTGCTTTACATTTTCCTGAAAAAACTGCCTCCGGGAAAACCGGAAAGCCCCGGTCAAAGTATCGGGCTTC
>Ga0224495_10000724_pt1 | contig 25307 bp, 22 predicted proteins | sample SF_Jul11_sed_USG_FD_168128 | JGI IMG/M metagenome (GOLD analysis project Ga0224495, IMG submission 168128) | Sediment microbial communities from San Francisco Bay, California, United States - SF_Jul11_sed_USGS_4_1 | ecosystem: Environmental > Aquatic > Marine > Sediment | place: USA: California...
TCTGAATCTCTTTTTGATAGCTTTTCATGGGGCTTCTCCTCAATACTTGTTTTGGCTAAATCAGCATTGATTGAAGCCCCGTTTTCAGAGCAACAAAAAAGTAACATATCTCCCCGGACTGAATAATAATTTATATAATTTCATTTGACAACCCTCACTTTTAAAAATTAGCGTCGCAGAAATCAAGAATCTTATGAAAAATATTTTAATATCAATATTTGCCTTGTTTTATCTGGCTGGGGTATTTTCATCACATTCTTCTAATATGAATAAATCATCTTCGACCTATTGCGGTAACTTTATTGATCAGGCCCCCGCACCAAATGATTCACCAAACCAGAAATCAGAAGAGGCCAGTCTGAATGATCTAAAATCCATGATTCCAGGAGAAAACACAACCTCGACCAAAACCGTTGTGAAATCAGAATATCACCATGGTTCAGAGCAATTTATTTTATTCAATTCCGGACTAAAAACAGTGCACATTTTTTTTGCAGACCCCCATTACAAATCTATTCCTTCGCAACCCCACTTTATTCCCTCCTGAACCAAGCAGCACCTGAAGAGGTCATACTCTAAGGCAAAATCAAAACTATAATCCGGAATAACCGGTTCAAATATATCTCAGGAGAAAATATGTATTATCATTTAAACAAGACCCCTCTAAGGGTATTTATCAAATTACTTTCAGTAATTTTCCTTTCCATAATTTTACAAAATTGCGGGCAAAATCAGGCAGATGCAACCAGCTCTGCAAACTCTACAGAAAAATGTATGAGCTGCCATAGCGGCAGCACTGATATCGGAAAAAAAATTCTTTCGGCAGGGCTGACCTACAATGATAGTGTTGAAGCCAATGGCCAGCGTGTACCCGTAGTTGACTCATGGTATACCTGGGATCCGATTACATCAACCAACATATTACAACAGGCCATAAGTAACTTCTGGTACTGGGCCGGTTCCGTTTCTACCTATGCCAATGGCAGCAACTGTCAGCAATGCCATACTCATGACGGTTTTGTAAATCAAGTTACCGGAGTATATGACTCTCTGGCAGCTTCACAAGGAATCTCTGTTGATCAGGTACGAGCCAATGAATTATTACCCAGTACCTCTGCTCCTGGTTGTTTCACCTGCCATAATCCCCATGAAAACGGAGACCTCTCATTGCGGGTTGCAAATGGAACACCTGTAACAACCCAAACCGGTGTAACCTATTCCAAGTCGCGTGGCAATACATGTATCTCCTGTCACGAGGCGCGCTTGACTAAAGGACGCACAGAACATTGCAGCTCATCTGATGGAAGAATCTCTTCTCAACTACAACCTCTTGATGCAGCAGGATTGCCCACTGCAGCAACTGTGGTAACCATGGGAAGTTTCAGCCCCCATCATGGAGCAGAATCTGATGTCAGCATTGGTGTTCAAAAAGATACTATAACCGGCTGGTATAAGGGAGCAGGTTCCATGTATACAACGAAGCAATATTCCAACAGCCAGCACAGCACCATGGATGGAGCCAATTGTGTCTCATGTCATATGACCTTAAGAACCGATATGATGTCTCATATGTCTTCTTATATTGCAGGACACACCTGGCAAATTACCGGCCCGGTTGCAGATGGACGAAGAGCTAATCTGGGAGGATGCGAAGGTTGTCATAATCCGGTAGCTTCAGCTGGTCCGGTAACAGTCTCTGCGGCTCAACCTCTCCTTGCATCTGATGTCACTGGTTACAAACGTACAGACCGATTTTACTTTACCTCAAATCTTACCGGGGCTCCTGTAAAACCAGCTGACAAAATGGATGCCATACTTGTTAAACTGGCTGACCCTGCAACAGGCTGCAGTGGTTTCATTCAAACAATATATGGACTATTAAACACACTCTCCGTTGGCAACGGGGGCACAGCCGGAACCATTAGCTGGAATAACACACCGGTAAAAAAGTGCAACATCAAATCATACACCGGTACATTGCCCTCTGTAAATGATTCCATCAATGCCCCTTATGCGACCAGACTACTTCAGGCAATATGGAATTTTGAATTGCTTTCAAACTCAGATCAAAGCATGGGGGTTCATAATATGAACTATTCCCTTCAATTGCTTTATGACAGCTGCGAAGATCTGCATAATCTGAGAGTGACACTTGATCCTGTATATGCGGCTTCCGGAACAACTCTGGACCTCGCATGCAACACCCCGGGTGCCAATCGCCCTGCCGGAGTTCCAGCAAATCAACTGTAAAAATATTCTCTTTATTTATAGGGGCTGATTAATATCAGCCCCTAATTTTTCTTCTGCCTTAAAATCATTCTGATACTATTTAAACTAAAGCCCTCCATACTTATACTTATAATTATAAGTATGATCAACTCCTTAGTTTAGCCGTTCGTTGTTCGTTCTATCTTATCTATTCAATTCTTTTTTCTTGATTATTCGTAATATCATGCTCAAAAAATAGATGAGTTCCTATTTCTTAATAAAATGAAAAATAAAATCGAAAACTCATTTTTAAAATCTATATTAAAACATTGATTTAAAAAATAATTATAGAAGCGAAGCCTTTTATGTAAATAAGTAAAAAACATTTATAAGAATATTACGATGTAATAATTTACTTGCCAAACCAGCGCTATCTGTCACAGTTGACACAAAAATGGAGGAGTTATGGCAACACTTGAATTCGAAGGCAAAGGATATGAAATAGACGAGGAGGGTTATCTTCTTAACCTGGATGACTGGAATGAAAACCTCGCAACGTTCATGGCCCAGAAAGAAAAAATGGAGCTGACAGAACAACACTGGGAAGTAATACATTTTCTCAGAGAGTACTATGATGAATACCAGATCGCTCCCATGATTCGTGTTCTTACCAAGGCAATTGGCAAAAAACTTGGAGAAGAAAAAGGTAATAATAAATATCTTTATGAACTCTTCCCTGAAGGTCCGGCAAAACAAGCTTGTAAATATGCAGGATTACCAAAACCTACCGGTTGCGTTTAAATTACCACTCCTGTTGAATGCCCTCTTGTATGCATTCAACAGGAGATGTTATTTTACAAGATAATTCAGGCAAAACATTATGGAAAAGAAATGTTTCTCAGAGACAAATCTGTCGCAGTTTATTGCTGACAATAAAGAAATTATTTTAGACAAATGGCTGAGTTCAACATTTTCTCCCGATAACCAGTTCTCCAGAAAAATATCTTTTGAAAACCCTATGACAAGGGCAATCCGTGACAACTATACAAAACTTGTATACGAGCTTATCGAAGCCTTGACTAACAACAGCAACAAATTTTCTACTTCTGAAATCATGCGGATAAAGGCATTGAACAGCAAGAATATCAGTGATGCTCTCTCTTTTTTTTATGATCTGAAAAATATAATCGAAAAAGAGATAAAATACTGTACTGACATTTCCCTGGAAAATATTTTTGCCCTTCACCGAATTGTCGATCATATGATTCTTGATGCTGCAGAGAACTACAGCAAGTCCCGAGAAAAAATTTATCAGATAAAAATTGCAGAAATAAACAGCGGCCAGTTCGCCGGACTCGCACCTGACACAGCATGCCCCTCCAAAATTTTAAGTTCCCAGGAGTCAATATGAAAATAATCTTATCATCTTTATTGCCCTTTATACTCTCTATTATCGTTTATGTAACTACGTCATCAGGAAATATGCATTACTTTTTTGGAGTAGTTTTTCCATATAGTGCTTTTTTTATTTTTATGACAGGGTTTATTTATAAAATCATCGACTGGAGCTCTTCACCAGTTCCCTTTAATATTACAACCACGACCGGACAGGCAGAATCCCTTAAATGGATCAAGCAAAATAAACTCGAAAGCCCCGCAGGAACCATTTCAGTAATCGGCAGAATGGCCATGGAAATACTTTTTTTTCGATCGCTTTTCCGGAATACGAAACATTACAGCAATAACGAAACTCCAGGATACGGCCCTGAAAAATCACTCTGGTTGTTCAGTTTAATGTTTCATTACAGTTTTCTTTTTATAGCGGTTCGTCACCTGAGATTTTTTATTCAACCAGTTCCACAAATTATTCAACTTCTGGAATCTTTTGATGGAATGCTTCAGGTTGCAACTCCTGTATTATACCTTACCGACCTTGCCCTTGTAATTGGTGTAACAATACTGCTTGCCCGCCGGGTTATTCTGCCTAACATCCGATACATTTCCTTGCCTGCAGACTATATCCCTTTGTTCATTATTTTATTTATAGCACTGAGTGGAATAGTGATGCGATACATTACACGGGTAGATATTATTTCCATTCAGGCTATGACAATGGGTCTGGTAACTTTTCATCCGGTTATACCTGCCAATATAGACCCACTTCTTTTTGTGCATCTTTTTCTGGTATCATTTCTATTCATCTACTTTCCGTTCAGCAAACTTATGCATATGGGCGGAATATTTTTTTCACCTACCCGAAATATTGCGGCCAACAGCAGAAGAGTTCGTCACATAAACCCGTGGAACTACGATGTTAAAGTGCATACCTACGAAGAGTATGAGGAAGATTTTAAAGAGATGATGAAGTCTGCCGGTTTACCTGTGGAAAATGACCATTCACAGGAAAATATAAAATAAGGAAAGTTTTATGGCAAAATTACCACCAAAAGAAGAGCTCAAGAAAGTCAAATACTCACTTCCGGATACTGCATGGTATAACACTCCTGTTCGCTTTGATCCCGGTACCTATTGTTACGGAGAAAAAGCAAAAGGGGTAACTATTCTGGATCTTCCCAATCCGCGTGAATGGGACCCACAAGAAGAGGACTGGAAATTACTGCCTGACTGGAAAGAGACCATTAAAAAAGGCTTTAAAAACAGACTTGAAAAATTCCGCTCACTGAAGCTTTTCATGGACATATGTGTTCGCTGCGGGGCTTGCGCAGACAAATGCCATTTTTATATCGGAACGGGTGACCCTAAAAATATGCCGGTTCTCAGAGCTGAATTAATGCGCTCTGTTTACCGTGGTGAATTCACCAATAGCGGCAAATTTTTAAAAAAACTTGCCGGTGCCAGGGAAATGAGCGAAGATATTTTAAAAGAGTGGTATAAATACTTTTACCAATGCACAGAATGCCGTAGATGTTCTGTATTTTGCCCCTATGGAATAGACACTGCAGAAATAACAATGCATGCCCGTGAAATGATGCATGAAGTAGGTGTCGGTATCAACTGGATTGTGGAGCCAGCATCAAACAGCTTTATCACCGGTAATCATATTGGTCTAAAACCGCATGCCATCGCAGACAGTGTAGCCTCTCTGGTAGAAGACATTGAATCTATTACGGGTGTAAAAGTAAACCCGACCTTCAATCGTAAAGGTGCTGAAGTCTTGTTTATTACCCCATCGGCAGATTTTTTTGCTGATCCTGGAATTTTTACCATGATGGGTTATCTGCTTTTATTTGAACATATCGGCCTTGATTATACCCTGAGTACCTATGCTTCAGAGGGGGGAAACTTTGGACTTTTCACTTCACACGAAATGATGAAAAGATTAAATTCCAAACTCTACAGCGAAGCAAAAAGATTGAAAGTAAAATGGATGCTCGGAGGCGAGTGCGGACACATGTGGAGAGTAGTACATCAATATATGAATACCCTTACCGGCCCTGCTGATTTTTTGCAAACACCAGTATCTCCTGTTACGGGAACTGTTTTTGAACATGCATCTGCGACCAAATTTGTTCATATAGCAGAATTTACAGCCGACCTGATTAAGAATAAAAAACTCAATATCGACAAAACAAGAAATGATCACAGAACAATAACCTTTCATGATTCATGCAATGTTGCCCGGGGAATGGGAATGTTTGAGGAGCCTCGCTACATTATAAACAATGTAGCCAATAACTTCTTCGAAATGCCTGAGGAGACGATCAGAGAAAAAACTTTTTGCTGCGGATCAGGCTCCGGGTTAAATACAAACGAGTATATGGAAACAAGACTTCGCGGAGGCTATGCCCGTGCAAGTGCTGTAAAATTTGTTCAGGAAAAACATGACGTAAATTTATTAACAGCCATCTGCGCTATCGACCGTGCGGCTCTTCCGCCCTTAATGAACTACTGGGTTCCAGAAGTATCCGTAAGCGGATTGCACGAGCTGCTCGGGAACTCATTAATTATGAAAGGTGAAAAGAAAAGAAGTATCGACCTGAGAGGAGATGATCTGGTTTTACCACCTTCCGAAAGTGAGGCTGCAGTATGATTACCCTTTATAATAAAAAACTTACCTTTATTTTTTTATCTGTTTTTCTACTGGTATTTACCATGCCCTTCTGGAAAAACATGATTAAAGGAAGCGAAATACCCGCACCGGTTTTGCAGACAACTGAAAAAGAGTGCGTGGAGAGCCGGGAATACATGCGATCAAACCACATGAAACTTCTTCATGAATGGCGTGACGATGTCGTACGAAAAAATAACCGGGAGTACACAAACTCACAGGGTATCACTTTCAATAAAAGTTTGACTGGAACATGCCTTGGATGTCATCAAAACAAACAGCAGTTTTGTGATAGCTGCCACGAAGCAGCAACAGTTCGTCTCTATTGTTTTGACTGTCACAACGATCCGCAAATTGCAGAAAAATCATCTAACGAGGGTTTTCATGAAAAACAATAAACTGTTAAAAGAAAAAAATGTGACTGCTGAACTATTCAGTGAAAGCGATATTCTGGAAAAAAAAGTATCGCGAAAAGAGTTTATAAAACTGGGAGCAATCGGAACCATTCTTGCTACAGCAGGCAGCAGGGTATTTTCATTGCATGCAACTGAAGAACAACACATCACCAGCAAAGCAGCTGTTCGATGGGGAATGGTAATTGATCCGAAAAAATGCAAAGAGGGTTGCACCGACTGCATCACATCTTGCCATGAGGCGCACAATGTACCAGATCACCGTGATAAAAAAAATGAGGTTAAATGGATCTGGAAGGAAAATCAGCAAACACTTTTTCCGGAAAAAGTTTCTCCTTACAAAAAAAATGGCAACAATTTACCTTATATAACTTTGTGTAACCATTGCGATTCACCCTCCTGTGTTCGTGTATGCCCCACCCAGGCAACATGGAAGCGGAATGAAGATGGCATTGTCATGATGGATTATCACCGCTGCATAGGCTGCCGTTTCTGCATGGCAGCATGTCCATACGGCTCAAGAAGTTTTAACTATAAAAATCCAAAATCAGGCCTTGAAAAAATCAATAGCAGCTACCCCACAAGAACCATCGGAGTCGTAGAAAAATGCAATTTTTGCTCAGAAAGAATTTCTGATAACAAGGAACCCCTTTGTGTTGTTAACTGCAAAGAAAAGGCCATAGTATTTGGAAATTTAAATGACCCTGAATCAGAGATTCGGCAAATACTTGAGAAATACCCTTCGGAAAGAAGAAAAGTAGAGCTGGGAACAGGACCGGCTGTTTTTTATTTAAGCTGAAAAAAAGAGGAAAGTTATGATAGAACAAGGTTTCAAAGGATCGAAAACATACAAACTATGGCTTCTCTTTTTAGCAGGAGTTATTCTTGCAGCAGTTGCAACATACCGCTATCAACTTAGTGAAGGATTAACCATTACAGGGATGAGCCGTGATATCAGCTGGGGATTTTATGTAGCCAATTTTACCTTTTTTGTTGGCGTCGCAGCATCTGCTGTTATGCTGGTTATTCCATACTATCTTCATCACTATGAAAAATTCGGCCCGGTAATTGTTCTGGGTGAATGGCTTGCTGTGGCTGCGGTAATAATGTCTGGTCTCTTTATTATGGCTGATATGGGTCAGCCCCAGAGATTTCTGAATATTCTGCTCCACCCGACACCCGGTTCCATGCTTTTTTGGGATATGCTTGTACTTACAGGATACCTGTTTCTTAATTTAATTATTGCATGGAAAACGACAGGAATCATTCAAAGCAAAGCGCCCGTTCCGCAATGGCTGCGAAATCTGACCTACCTCTCTATACCCTGGGCTGTTGCCATACATACGGTTACTGCATTTTTATATTCAGGATTACCTGGAAGGCACCTCTGGCTTACAGCTATTATGGCTCCCCGGTTTCTGGCATCAGCTTTTGCCTCGGGCCCTGCTCTTTTAATTCTTTTGCTAAAAATTCAAGAAGTCACAAAAAACTACAAATTTGACCCCAAAGTTTATAATACACTAGGAAAAATAGTATTATATGGCATGATAGTAAATATCTTCTTTTATTTAATGGAATTTTTTACTGCTTTTTACAGCAATATACCCTCACACAAAGAGACACTCACCTATCTTTTTTTCGGACTGGAAGGACACCAGAAGATGGTTCCCTGGGCGTGGGCATCAGCTCTTCTGGGAATTTCAGGAATTATGATACTGGGGTTATCTATTGCCCGAAGCATGCAAAAGGGGCTTGTAGTTTCGGCGCTTTTGATCTTTTTTGCTACCTATATTGACAAAGGGTTAATACTGGTAATCGGTGGATTTATTCCTTCACCGATGGGCACCCTTACAGAGTATTCCATTACACTGCCTGAATTTATCATTGCATCAGGAATCTGGGCCATAGGTCTTTTGATTATTTCGGTCACATTTCAGATGACTTTGAACCTGAAAAAAGATAACGAACGATCTTGATAATTATAATCAGCCATTCATGGCAATTTTAACATCTTCGGGTATCGCTTTGTAACTGGAATATTTTTTCTTGGAACCATCAGGAAAGCGTACGAGATATTTGCCCTCTTTTTGTTCTAAAAAGTAGCTGTTTTTTTCCTTCATGGCGTGGCCGTCTAGTTCTAGAATCATTCTTCGATAGAGTGCGGGCAGTCTTTCATGACCATAATAGTTTCTGGATACTCCGCCATCAATGACCGTATAGGTTCCATCAATATGAAAAATTCGGGTACCTTTGTAATCAAATATTTCCCCGGCAAATGGTTTTTCTTTAGCTGATTTTGCCTCTCCAGAAATTTCAGATTGTTTGAATTTTTCCTGATTTTTTTTTCTCAGAAAATCTTTTTCATGATCTTCTGCCTGGGCTACAAAGTTTTCATCGCTGCTGCCTCTTAAAATATGAACCCTCCAGCCTACAAAGGTGGCAAGAGAAACAGTTAAGGCAAAAGAGAGATATATAATCCATTCATCCATCATAATTTATTTCTTGATAATCTATTATCGAATCCTGAGAGTCTCATGTTTAGAGGCTTTTCTATAAACTAATGAAAAATCATCCATATGCCCAATTTAAAGCAACTCTTCAGCTCGTTGCAGGCTCTTAAAACAAGGCTTCACGTGAGGCCCATATTATAAAAGCCGCATAAGAATATAAGAAGACCATAAATATAAGTAAAAATACTAAAGTAAAAAGATAAAACAAAACGCAATAAAACAAACGAAAAGAGTTGACCAAGTGGTGCGAAAAACTATATATTAAAAAAAATCAGAAATAAAAACCAGATAAAGAGAAAAGTCATGATAATAGATTACATTGAAAATTTACCTGCATATTTTTCAGTAAATCCTCATTTTAAAACAGTTTATGAATACCTGCAAAAAAGCCCTCTGGAAAAACATGAAACAGGAAAATATCCCATACTCAAGGATTTCATCAACCTCTCAGTCAGCGAATATGAAACACGAAAAGCCGATGAGGCCAGACTCGAGTCGCATGAAAAAAATATTGATATTCAGATCATAATAGAAGGCGAAGAAAAAATGGGAATTGCCCTCTCCGCAGAAGGTCTGTTAAGTGAACCCTATAACAGTGTGCGCGATGTAGCGTTTTATCAGACTGCGCGGGACTTTTTTACACTGAAAAAAGGAATGTTTGCCCTTTTTTATCCTTATGACCTGCATATGCCTGGTATCATAACCGACCACCCTGCCAGGGTAAAAAAAGCTGTCTTTAAAGTAAAGGTGTAGTTTGAACCATTTGTTCTTTAACCGCTACGACCCCTGCAAAAATCTCTTTTATTATTGAAGAGATTCAAGATACTCGGCGTAGGTTTTATCGTGAATGGCCAGCGAACCATTTTCCAGAACAAAAACCCGGTTGGCAACTGTCTCGATAAACTGCTGATCAGGCGATGTAAAAAGAATGGTTCCATTATATTTGATCAAACCATCATTAAGGGCCTGTATACTTTCCAGGTCAAGGTGAGCCGTTGGCCGGTCAAATAAAAGAACATTCGCACCTGAAAGCATCATGCGTGAAAGCATCATTCGAACTTTCTCGCCACCAGATAAAACCGAAGTTTTCTTTCCTGACTCGTCTCCTGTAAAAAGCATTCTGCCGAGAAAACCGCGAATATAAGATTCATCTTTATCTTTAGAATACTGACGCAGCCAGTCTACAAGGTTCAGCTCACCCGAGTTAAAGTATTTTCCGTTTTCAGCCGGAAAGTAACTGCGCAATGTGGTAACTCCCCATTCAAAACTTCCCTTGTCAGGTTGAGACTCTTCCATTAAAATATCAAATAAGGCAGTAATCGCAATCTCATCTCCAAGAAAGGCAATTTTATCTCCCTTTTGAATTTCAAACGAAATATTGTTTAATACTTTCTGAGAATCCACTGTTTTATCAATATGTTCCACCAATAAAAGATTGTTTCCGGCCTCTCTTTCTGGTTTAAAGTCAATAAATGGAAATTTTCTGGTCGATGCCTTCATGCTTCCGAGATCTAGTTTTTCGAGAGCTTTCTTTCGCGAGGTGGCCTGCTTTGATTTTGAGGCGTTAGCAGAAAAGCGTGCAATAAAGTCTTTCAAATCTTTGGCCTTCTCTTCAGCCTTGCGTTTCTGGTCACGCTCAATACTGCGGATAAGCTGTGAAGACTCATACCAGAAATCATAGTTTCCGGTAAAAATGGAAATTTTTCCATAGTCAATATCTGCCATGTGGGTACATACTTTATTTAAAAAGTGACGATCGTGACTTACCACAATCACAGTATTTTGATATTCAATTAAAAATTCTTCCAGCCACTGGATCGCCTTCAGATCAAGATTGTTGGTCGGCTCATCAAGCAGCAGAATATCGGGCTGACCAAAAAGAGCCTGCGCAATTAAAACCTTTACCTTTTCAGCGATGGTAAGTGTAGACATTTTTTTATTATGAAACGATGATTTTATTCCAAGACCTGCCAGAAGCTTGCCTGCCTCGCTCTCTGCGTGGTATCCTCCGCGCGCCTCGATCTGCTCTTCAATATCAGCCGCCTTCATTCCATCTTCATCTGAAAAATCTGGTTTTGCATAAAGCGCATCGCGCTCATTTATCAAAGCGGTCAGCACCACATCACCCATTATCACACAGGGCAAAACCTCTTCCTCATCAAAAGCCGAATGGTCCTGCTTGAGAGTCGACATTCGCTTGCCCGGCATAATTTCGATCTCACCTGAGTAATCTTTTATTTCACCGCTGAGAATTTTCAGAAAGGTCGACTTTCCCGCTCCGTTTGCACCGATCAATCCGTAGCAGTTGCCTGTATAAAACTGAATAGAAACATTCTCAAATAAATACCTGTTGCCGTAATTCAAGCTTAATCTTTTTGTTGAAATCATATGATAACTGACACTAATAAAAACAAAAGTCACCCTGTAATCCACAAAATTAAAATTCTTGAATTATCAGGCCGCCTTTGTTGCCGATAGAAAAACCTGCGTTTCGAGCGCAATGGAAACCCCTCCCCTTGAAGAAACAACTCCCTTCGGGTTCCCAATCAAAACCCTGTTTAAACTATTTTTTCATTTGTTGCAACAATCACCCACCCAGAGATTTCATCTCTATAAAATAATTATTGCCCTGCAAACAAACTTCTAAAATTATAAAAACCCTGAAAAAAATAAAACCATTCAAAGAGAATATTTTTTTTCTGATTTTATTTCTTGTTTTTTTCATAAATAAAACAAAGTGATTGACCTGAGGGTTTGTTTCATAAATTCGAGTTTATGGAACCAGTCGAACAAGCAAAGCCTCTTTCTGTGTTTGAGCTCACCCGGGCTATCGAAGAACGAATCTCTGAAGATGGCCTGCTGCTCAATGTCTCCGTCGTGGGTGAAATGCTCGATTACAAAGAACACCCCTCATCAGGTCACGCCTACTTTACCCTCACAGATAAAGAGGCCCCGACCTCTCAATCTAAAAAAGCAATTTTAAAATGTACCTTTTTTAAATATTATAACAAAAACCTCGATTTTAAACCACGATCAGGAATGGAGGTACTTGTAACAGGAGCAATCTCTGTCTACTACCAGGGCGGACAATACAACCTTAACGCCAAAAATATAATTGAAATCGGCAAAGGAAAACTATGGCTGCAGATTCAGCAGCTCCGTCAAAAATTCCTTAACGAAGGAATCATTAACCCGGCAAAAAGAAGAGCGCTTCCCACTATTCCAAGAAAAATAGGTATCGTAACCGGAATGGGAACAGCCGCACTCAAAGATATTTTAAAACAGGTGCACGACCGTTACCCCCATGTCGAACTTTTAATTGCTCCTGCCATTGTACAGGGCGAAGAGGCCCCTGCATCGATCGTTGAAGCCATTAACGAAATCAGCAAACCCCAATGGGGCTGCGAACTTTTAATCGTTGGTCGCGGAGGCGGCAGCATGGAAGATCTCATGGCCTTTAATGACGAAAGTGTCTGCCGGGCAATTGCGGCAGCACCCATACCGGTAATCTCTGCGGTGGGACATCAAATTGATCACCCTGTCTCTGATGATGTTGCTGACCTTGCGGCAGCAACCCCAACTGATGCGGCAAAATTGGCCCTTCCTGTCATAAGCGAAAAAATGGATGAGCTTGAAATGATCGGCAGACATCTTGATCAAATTATTTCTCATAAATTTACTATTTTTTCAGAAAGGTTAAAACGAATAGAGGCGCGTCCTCTCTTTCAGAACCCCTATCTTCTTCTTGAAGAGTACTACAGAGTTCTCGATGAGCGGGAGACTTCTCTCAGAGAGTCCATCGGTAATATTATCTCTGTCTCAAAAATGAAATTTCTTTCTCTGACCTCTATTGATAGCGCCATGGAAAAAGTTATGACCGCAAATGCCCACCGCTTCAATTCAATTACAGAAAAATTTACCGCCTTCTCTCCCCTGGCAACACTCAAAAGAGGATATAGTGTAGTCTTTCAAAATAAAAAAATAATGAACAGTGTTCATAAACTTGACAAAAACACCCCGCTTGAAATTCAATTTTCAGATGGAATGGTCAGAGCCGATAATTTTAAAATAATTTAAACCTGATCTTACAAAATCTTTTCCCGTAAGCCAGAACCCAAAGGCTGACTTTCCCATTACGCAATCTAACACAATGAAATTCACTGCAAAATCAGATTATGAGATACAAATATACGAAACAAAGAGAGCAAGAGAAATTCAAGAGATAAAAAAAATTAAAAAGACTAAAGTGATTAAAGTGATTTTTTGCGGACCGGTTTAGAGGGAGTTAATGCATGGCTTTTATTTAAAAGAGGATGATATTTTTTAAAATATTCAACAAGACACTCTTTACAATACGACATCTGGTATATCTGCTCTACTATAGTATGACACTTTTGACAAACATGAAAATGTTTCTGGTTATTCCCCTTCCCTGACATACCCCAACCTTCTATTATCGCTTTGTACGAAGAAATATCACTCATTTTTGTTTTGCATCCCCGTTAAAAGCTTCCACTCCCGGAAAGGTTACTCTTGCACCTCAAGATGTGATGTCAAAAAAAATCAAATATTATTTACGTTTTTTTTAGGCGTTAGGAGACACAATGACTCAAAAAAAATAACTTGTCTGTTTGAAGGCTCTCTAAACCAAGACACGGGACATAATTATGGAAAATTATAAAAAGTGGCTTCTTGACTCTCCGATGAAATACCAAAAAAAACTTGTAGCTTCTTTTATACAAAAAACGATTCACTATTCTGAAAAACATATTCAACAAAGAACCAGAGAGTTAAACGAAACTTTATCGGACATGACTGACACCCCTGGCTCTGAAGAGATTATTGATAAAAAAAAGAGAATTGAAATGTGGAAAAGCTACATTGAGTTTCAAAACCACACCCTTACCGAGCTGAAAAGTGACAAGCTGAATGATTTTTTTGATGATTCAGCACCTGAGCGCTAACATTTGCCGTTGAGGGAAACGTTAATCAATGATTTCGCAAATAAACAGTTGCTTTGCTTACAATTTAAAATATTAAACACGAAAATTACACAAATGGTTTTCGCAGAAAGCAATTCTGCCTGCCCTATATTAAAAATATTCACCCGAGATCCATCTGTATCAATTATAGCCGCTTATTTAACAACCCAATCAGCCATTTATCAATTAAAGTATCATCACTTATTTTCAAAATATCCAGAAAATAATTTAAAACAGATACATTTATTTGATAAACATTGAACGTGATCACAACTCTCTTCACTTTTCTGACTTCTCTATATTCCAGGTTATATTCTGGCACCATACATTTAATAAACATTTTTAGATTACATAGTTTATCATGTTAAAACATCTAAAATTGCTATTTTTCATATAAAAAAATCTGTAATAGTCCATTTTTTAACCATTTTTTTCAAAAAAAGTATTCCCAAATCCTGATTTGAGAAGACAAACAACATTATATATGATATATTTATTGAAATCTCAAAGGAGATTTTAATAAAAATTTGACAATAAGTAGAAAAACAAGACTGGTAAAAAGTTATGAATTCAGCGGGAACTAAAAAAACAAATGAACGGGTAGCTTAAAAAAATTTATCTATTGTAAATAAAATGAAAAATCAGGGTGTTCAAAACGAGGTTAAAATGGTCTCCAAATACCATTATATTTTTTTTTTGGAATTGACAGGCCATTTTTCCTTTGCATTTATTTACATAAACTAATGAATAAAGTATATTTCAGGTCACATTTCATAGGAATTGTGAGCCAAATCGAAATCAAAATATACAAAAAGGTCTGTTTTTTTAAATCTATTTTATGAAAATAGATCAACTTATTGAAAAAAAATTGTAAAAAAATGGAGGGATCCCGTGAAAATTAAAAGTAAAATATTAATTTTTGCTCTTGCTCTTTTTATGATAAGCAGTTGGGGAGCCAACTGTATCAATATCGGCGAAGCAAATACCAATGCATCAGGTTCAGTTAATGGAAATGCACTATGCGGAAACAACATTGTGGATCCGGGTGAAGCATGCGATGATGGTAACACCGTTACCGAGGCATCATGCCCGGCTGGCATTGCATCCTGTACAGCATGCGATGGAACCTGCCAAACCACTCTAAATCTGAGCAGTGGCGGCAACAATGCTGTTTGTGGAAACAATATGCTGGAAACAGGTGAAGCATGTGATGATGGTAACACCGTATCAGAAACATCATGTCCTGGTGGCGCTGCATCGTGTACTACTTGTGCTGCAAATTGTCTTAGCACTATAACCCTTGGTACTGGTGGCGGCACGGCTGTTTGTGGAAACAATATGCTGGAAACAGGTGAAGCATGCGATGACGGTAACACCGTATCAGAAACATTTTGTCCTGGTGGTGCTGCATCGTGTACTACTTGTGCTGCAGATTGTCTTAGCTTTATAACCCTTGGTACGGGCGGTGGCACAGGTACCGGAACGTGTGGCGATGGTGTTGTAAATGGAATAGAAACGTGTGATGATGGTAACACCCTCACAGAAGTCTGCCTCTATGGACAGCCAAATTGTACAATATGTAACTCTTTCTGTCAAATCGTTGCTGGTTCGGTAACCGGTTTCTGCGGCGATGGAAATCTTAACTTTGCCAATGGAGAAAATTGTGATGACAGCAACACCTTAAGCGGTGATGGTTGCTCAAATTTATGTGCATATGAAACAGGCTCTTATGTAACCGTTTCCAATGCGCATATGAGCAATGCCAACAAATCAACACCGGCACCCGCTGTGCAATTATGGGCTGCAACGACTCTCTATGAGACCGCGGGCTACACAGCCGAGAAAGTACAACTCTTGCCTACGGGTATCACAGGTGAATACAGAGGATTTGTTCCTTTTAACAGCGCAAATGCAACACCTCGAACCATTATAGTATTTGATGATGTTGTGGTTAAACCACACCCTAAAAATGGAACTTATGGGGCCTCTTTGCAGAAAACTAGATATTATGACCCTGCTGATTTTATCAAGACCGATAATGTTTTTTCACCCTGCACAGGGCCAACCAGCGGAGGAATATCAGCAGGCAATCTTGTTCAACAGGCAAATACTGTCTTTGGCATATATTCAGCTTGGTGGGGCACTGCTACGACTACTCCAACATTATATGGTGGGATGTGGAGTTATAATTTTAAACCTGTTAACTACATGAATCCTGTTAACAATGGGTTTACCACCAATGGAAAGGCTGTTACAGATATCAACGACGAGCTGTTTACGACGATTGTAAATGTGAGTGTCAATAGCGCTTGGGCTGCACCGGGCAGTTTTACAGTCGGGTATACAACCTTTTCTAAAGCGAATGCTGCAGATTTTTGTAGCTGCCAGCAATCACTGAGATATCCTAAAAATGTCTATTCGAATGTACCTGCCCACAGCACATATGTGGCAGGCCACAGCACATATGTGCCAGGTCACAGTACTTATGTACCAGGGGGTAGTATTTATGTAACAGGGGGTAATACTTGGGTTCCAGGTTCAAATGTCTATGTACCAGGCGGTAGTGTATATATTCCTGGCTACGTCACACCAACTTCCGGCTTCCCGGTTCCAGGTTGGTGGTCTCCTCAACCTGGCACATGGGTTTACAATCCCGGTTGGTGGACTCCTCTACCTGGTTCATGGCAACCAAGTCCGGGTACCTGGCAATGGGTAGTCGGCGCCTGGCAGTGGATTCCTGGTGGCATGCAGTGGGTAGCCGGTACAGCGCAGTGGATTGTACAGAATGTTCTGGCAAACTTTAACTTTACAGATACAAATATTGCACCCTACTTTGTAGGCCAGCAGAACAACTGTCCGATTCGTTAAAATGAAAACAGGGCATTTCAGGTTAATTTTGAAATGCCCTGTTTAATGAACAAATTCCGCTTATTGGTGCTTGCAAATTCCTGCACAAATGTTATCATTTTTTAAATAAAAAGATGAAATTTAGAATCTCAATCTAATCTTAAACTAAAAACAATTCAATGGAGTCTGCCATGGTTCAAACTGAAAAATTAAAAAAAAGATCTTATTTAACTTCATATCTTGTAAATATCATCTATTTTATCATGAGTGGACTTGTTTTTCTTGCTGTAATGGTTTTTCTGGAGAGCTTGTTTCAATACAAACCTCTTCCTTTTATCAAGCTATGGCCTGTCGCCTATATGCTCTATAGCGTTATTTTTAGCCTGAATTTTCTACACAATATATATAATCTTTCTTTTTTATTACTGATTTTATGGCTTTTAAAAACTATTTTTAAGAAATTTATTGCACAATTTAAAAAATCAGAAGCAATTATAGAAACCTTGACCAATCTTCATTTAACAATAAAAAAGATAAAATTCCCCGGAACAGATAGCTTTTTATCTATAAAAGAAAATAAATTTATACAAACATCTGTCTCTTTATATTTCCGGTTGAAATCATGGTATAATTTGCACAAATTCTACCCGTTTATTCTCAAAAGGGTGGGTGGACTCTGGATCTTTGTAACTTTGTATGAATTTTATCAAATGATATGGCTGACCCAGAGAATGGCAGGCCCTCTGTTTTTCTGGGTGTCTGCTGCACTTGCAATTTTCATTTTTCTGCTGGCTACCGAAAGAAATATCCGGTATGGCTTCATTGCGCTGATTATAATATTTTCAGGTTCGCTCTTTGCTCACTGGTACGGATCTGCTGTAACAGAGGGCTCATCAGAGAATATTGCCAAACGTCCCAATATATTGATGCTTGTCAGTGACACAACCCGTGCCGACCACATGAGCTTCAATGGATATAAAAGAGAGACTACACCCAACATGAAAAAACTTTCAAACGAGGGTGTTCATTTTAAAAGAGCCTACTCAACCTCAGCATGGACCAAACCGGCAACGGCCTCACTTGTTACTTCACGCTATCTCGTAAACGATGGTGTGCATGATGGGCCAAGCTCAATTGAATGGAGTGGCATTACCATGGCGCAATTTTTTAAAAGAAAGGGATATGATACCTCGCTGGTATCAGCCAATTCAAATGCCTCAAGTTTTTTCGGGCACGCCAAAGGCTACAACTACCGCATTCACTCTAAATCGCCCGACCACAGCGCCTTTGCAAATTTTACAGTTATGAAGTTTTATGATGATTTCTTTCATGGAGAATCTTCCATGGAGCTTAAAAATATTGAGCTTGACCTTGATGACTATCTGGAATTACTGAAACTCCCTTCAGATAAAATAAACGACTATCTATATGGCTCATGGAAAAGCCAGTTAAAACTTTCAGCTGACGAAGAATCATTTGTAAAAAACAAAATTCAAGGTTCTATAAATAGAAAAGCAGCAAAAGAGTTTATCAATAATCCTACCATGGTACCCAGGCAGAGTTCTGTTGAATTTGCAGTTATTTCAAATTTGTTCAGCTCGATTACCTATTTTTTCTTTTTTACTTTAGAAAACAGTTATGGAGAAATTGCAGATTACTGGTTAAAAGATTACAAGGTTGCGCGCAGCGCAAAAGAGTGGCTTCAAAAACATTTCAGCGAAAATAAAGCTGCACCCAGAAAACCTTTTTTTATGCATGTTCAGATAATGGGGCCTCACTCCCCCTATATGACCCAGCCCCCTTATATGTTTACTTATTTTGACAAAGGTTATAGCGGAAAAAGTATGATCAATCCACCTACACAACACACCCCTCCCTCTGTTCCCGCGCCTGAACTGAAACCCCGCGACCTTCAAAATATGATAGCAAACTATGATGATGCTATAAGAATAACAGATTTCAATCTTCAAGAGATCGTAAATTTTGTTCATGATTCTGGTGAACTTGAAAATACAATTATAGTCTTTCTGGCAGATCATGGTGAATCTTTTTATGACCATTTTATCTATGGACATATGAATTCTCTTCATAAGGAACTTATTGATATTCCCCTGTTTTTCTACTGGAAAAATCATTTAATGCCCCTCGAAACAGATAGGCCTGCAGCAATAACAGATGTATTTCCATCTCTTGCTACTCTGGCAGGTTATGGCAATGATGTTAAAAAAATCAAATATCTTCAGGGTGAATCACTTTTCAACGAAAATTTACAACCCCTGACAGACAACCGTGATGGTTTTCAAATTGAAATTGGAACAGTAGTAGGCAGTGCATGGAAAGAAAAAAAAGAAGGATTTGATCCATTCGGCTACCATGTAGGTATTATAAACAACCAGGGAAAGCTTATCAAAGAACAAGAAGAGATCGGTACACGATTTTTCTATTTTCCTTCTAATGATAAATTAGAAAAAAGAGTAAAACTTGATATGAAAAAAAATCTGAGCGAAACAAATAAAAACATGGTTGCGAAACTACCCTATGCTCCCGATGTTCCGTTGAAAATAAAATCTGACAAAAAATTCAAAGTTCAACCAGAAAACATCGGTCCATTAGTACCTGAGTTAAAAAAATCAGGTAAAAAAAACCAGAAAAATGAACTAAACAAAAAGAAAGAAAAACAATAATTTATTCTTTTTAATAAATTTTTTAAAAGTTAATTGTTTACCTGCGTCCAGGAACCATAAACAGGGTTGGGCAAAATTATCCACTGCTTACCCCAGAACTCTTTATACTGCAAAACCGAGTTATTGCGCTCTTCAAAACTCATATTGCGTACCCCTTCAATAAAATCTCCGAGGTCATCACCGATATAAAATATCACACGGTATTTATCTTCAATTACTTTGCGCCTGCTATCCTTGTCAGAACCCCATTCTGAATTTTCATCCCGCATCATTACAGAGTCAGCCGTTACAGATATAAACCCCTCTTGTTGTAAATTTATCACAGTATCCTCTTCTTGAGGGCAAGGGTCCATACTTTTATCCCTTTTTTTGCAGCGTCTATTGGTAATGTAAAAAATAGCCACCCCTTTTTTATGTGCTATATTTAAAAGGTTCCTTGCTGCACCAAAAGATTTACCCTCTCTTTTATTTATCCATTGATCCCATAGATCTTCAGAAAATACCCTTCCGCTTTTTTGCAGAGACATTTGAAAAGCAGATGTGTCCAGAATTGTTTCATCAATGTCAACGATGATCGCAGCTTTTTGCTTTGTAAAATTTTTCTGCTTCAAACCACTTGTTGCTGTCCAACGTTCATCACTTAGTGCCTGTTCAAGATAACCCAATGCTCCACTATAAGCCTGAAGAACAAGAGCCTGTTTTTCTGCAGACCTCAATGCCCAATCTGTAGAAGTAGAAGTAGTGTTAGACTTTGAACCAGGTAAACAGCTCCATGAAAACAGTATAAAAAAAACAATAAAAATATTTTGAGAAATCTTTGCAAGAAATAACATACAGAAAATATCTGTTACAGGGTAAAAATGTCAAGAATAAATAACTCTTTTTCAAGTATCATCAGACCCTGAAACCATAAAAAATCAAAGCTACATTTTTTAATAACAATTTTCCTGCAGAAAAATTTAAACTATTCACCAGATATCACTCCCTGTATCTTGATATAAATTATAGAAAATTTCATCTTCGGAGTTAGAAAAAAATGATACAGAAACTTGATTTGTTCAAGGTTTTTTTTAAAACTGGCCTGATCTCTTTTGGTGCTTCAGCAAGTGAGGTGATAATTGAAAATATTGTTGAAAAAAAAAGATGGATGACCCTCGATGAAATTCGTGAAGCAATAACTCTTTCAGGACTTTGCCCCGGACCTTTTCATGTTAATCTCGTTATCTATCTGGGGTACACTCTCTCTGGAAAATATGGTGCGCTGATTGCAATGGCTGGTTTTATCCTTCCTTCTGCAATTATTGGTACTTTACTTGCCAGTGCTCTTTTATCTGAAAGTACAGTTGAATTTTTACACTCAAATCCTGGAATCATGCTTGGAATACTTGCCTCAGTCAGTGGAATCCTTCTCAATGCAATACGAAAACTTTCCAAAGGACAATTTGACTCTATCGATAAAATAGCATTATTAGTAATATCCATATTCGTCTTTTATAACTTTAAAATTCCATTTATAGCAGGAGTTCTGGGAAGTGGTATCATCTATATGCTTATTCGACTGATCTTTTTTGCTCACAGGAAAAGTTTATGATACAAATATTTTGGATTTTTTTACAGATCGGTCTTGTCAGTTTTGGTGGAATTTATTCAACCTGGGCACTTGTCCAAAAAGAGTTTGTTGAACCATGTATGCAACAAAAACTTTCTGAAGAAAACTGTAAAAATGCAGGGTTGATAACACAAGAGCGTTTTGATCAGATTTTTACTGTTTCAAGAATTATTCCCGGTCCTCACATAACAGGTGTAAGCTTGATCGGCTTTGAACTTGAGGGTCTAACCCTTATGCTCATAGCTATGACTGCTCTCCTTTTACCCGGAATTGTTATAATGCCGTTGATTGCCTTGTTTTACAAACGTACTTACTCAAACCGGTACATCACCCATTTTCGTCATGGAGCATTAATTTCCATGATTGCCATTTTGATTATTTTTCTACTGGGACTTTTCCGCAAGGCACTTGACCTGAATCACTTCCAGATGGAAATGTACATTCTTCTGGCAGGTATTGCATATATATTAAATAAACAGTGGAAAATTAATCCGGGAATTCTTGTTTTAATAGGTGCCGCTGCTGGATACATTTTTTTGCAATAAAAGTAATATGTTATTTATTACAATTAGGGTTTTGATTAATTTCTCCCTCTCCAAAACAAGTCACGTATTTAACAATTTTTAAAATTAAACCATAATTTTCACATGGTTAATTAAAAAAAATCATATTCCATCCCGCCTTTCAAACGGTTTAGATTTGACAATAACACAAAACTCTTTATTATGTCACAATACTGCAATTTACCATATTAAACCAGTATAAGGTATTAAAAAAACAACAACGTGATCAAAAATAACAACACCAATTATCTCGATATTCGAAAACTTCTTCCTCACATCACTCTGGGAATTTTTGTTCTTTTTCTGATCGGAGTGATTTTAATTTATCGCACCTTTTTAATTGCATTTTTTATTGCGGCAATCTACTATATTTTATTCAGAAATGTACATAAATATATATTACATTTGACAAGAGACAGAAAAAGTCTCGCATCACTTGTCTCGACTCTTCTGGTAACAACCGTGGTTGCAGCTCCCTTTACTGTAATTATCATCAACCTGCTCCAGGAGAGCATCTATATTGCCGACTCTTTGAAACAATGGTTTGACAAAACCAACCTTGAAGAGATCTATAACCAGAACAGCTGGTTAAAAGAGCGCCTGAGTATAAGCAAAGAAGATATTGAGTCTATACAACTGAGAGCACTGGACCGGTTTCAATCCTTTTTTTTAGAGCTACTTAACCAGAGCCGGGTTATCATCTCTGATTTCTTCAGATTACTGGCTAACTTTTTTCTCTCTATAATATTACTTTTTTTCTTCTTTCGAAATGGGGAAGAGATACAACAAAGCATCTACCAAAACCTTCCCTTTCCAGATAATTTGAAAAACGAGATCGGACACCGTATTGTAATGGTCTTTGATGCTGTCGTTAAAGGAAACCTGCTTATTGCGGTACTACAAGGAGTTATTCTGGGTCTTCTCTTCTGGATTTTTCAATTGCCCACGCCCATTGTTTATGGCACCATTGGCGCATTTTTTGGACTGATACCAATTATAGGAACAAACATCATCTGGATTCCTGCTGCGATCTACCTCTATCACAAGGGCTTTATTGTCAGCACGGCTATATTTTCTGTTTTAGCATTTGTGTTTTACCAGGCACTGGAAAATGTTGCCAAACCCATGATCCTTGACCGGGAACTCCACCTTCATCCATTTATTCTTTTTCTGGCACTCCTTGGCGGACTTTCTGAATTTGGAATAAAGGGATTAATTATGGGGCCATTCATTGTAACTATTTTTTTAACACTCTGGCAGTTGGTAAAATTATGGAACCAGGAAAATGAAGGTGAACCAGATTCTACAAAATAGAACAACACTGATCGTTGGATCAGTCCTGATAATTCTTTCCACTTTTTTTTTCTATTATACATATACCAAAAAAAAACAAACGTATGTTATATCTGTTAACGGTAACCACTATATCAGTAAAACAGAAGTTAAAAATATAGTTAACGAATACCTTCAGAAATTCCCGGAAAACCCGGATAACACCGAAATAGAAGAAATTATTGGCCTTCATCCCCGAATAAAATCAGTCCAGGTTATTCGAAAGGGGGGCAATATCCAGGTTACCATAGAAGAAAACAGCAAAACATACCTTTACCAGAACGGTACTGCCCTTTCAGAGGCAAATCTTGAAGACCAGACTATACAGGAAGAAATTATAGAAGATCGTTTATTACCATCAGATATACCAATTTTCTATTTGACCGCTGAAAAAGACAATGAAATACTGACAATAAAAAGAGACATAATACAGATATGGGATCAAACGAGCATTGCGTATGATTTCATCTGGAACAAGATAAGTGAAATTGAAATAAAAAAAGATGAAAAAAACCAGCCAGGAATTTATCTATATACCATTTATGGAAACGTTGTACTTTTTATACCAGAAAAATTTAACAAGGAAGTTCTTGAAAGAGTGTGGGCTATTCTATATTATATTGAACATAATGAAATCAGGCGTCCTTCACTCATTAAAATTTATGACGATCATGCAATCATTACCGGATAAAAAAAATAATATTGTGCCGGCATTTAATCTATGATGGACGAAACCATAATAACTGCTGTTGATATTGGAACATCCAAAACGGTTGCATTAATCGCCCGATGCCTCTCACCAGGCGATGTAGAATTGATCGGTGTCGGAATTACTGGCTCAAGCGGAATCAAATCCGGAGGAGTTACCAACATTGAAAAAACAGCCCACAGCATTAAAGAAGCTATTGAAGAGGCTGAAATCATGGCAGGTCTCGAGACAAGTGAAGTAATTATCAACCTGACGGGTAAACATATCAAAGGTGATAACTCTATCGGTGTAATTGCTGTAACCAACAAAGACCGTATCATCGGTCAGGGAGACATACTCAGGGTAATCGAAGCCGCACAATCCATAAGAATTCCGGCTGACCAGGAAATTTTACATGTTTTATCCAAACACTTTAAAGTCGATGACCAGACCGGCATCAAAGATCCAAGCGGAATGGTCGGGGTCAGACTTGAAGCCGATGTTCACATAGTTACAGGCAGCACAACCTACATACAAAACACAGAAAAGGCGGTACACCAGTCAGGCCTGCGTGTAGCCGATAAAATACTCAGCTCACTTGCAAGCAGTTACTCCATTTTAACAGAGAGTGAAAAAGAGCTTGGCGTAGCCATCGCTGATATTGGAGCCGGAGTAATCGATCTCATAATTTATGTTGATGGAGGAGTCTCCTATACAGCTACCATCTGTATTGGTGCCCACCACATGACACAGGATATCAGCATCGGGTTAAAAACTCCCATAGAAGCTGCAGAAATATTAAAAAAAAGATATGGTACTGTATTAACAAATGAAGTTGATCCTGATGAGATGATTGAAGTTCCCTCTGTAGGAGAAAGAGCTCCGAGAATGAATTCCAGAAGAGATCTTGCAGAAATTATGCAGGCAAGAATGCGTGAGCTTCTTGAGCTGATCGATCATGAACTGATGAAATCGGGACAAAAGAATATGCTTGCCGGTGGAATCCTTTTTACCGGAGGGGGAGCCCTTGTAGATGGATTAATTCCGCTTGCTGAAGAGGTTATAAACCTGAGTGTTTCCATTGGTCAACCCAAAGGATTTACAGGAATCATTGAGAAAATTTCATCACCTGTTTTTGCAACGGCAACAGGGTTAATACAGTATAGTTCAAAGTATGCATCTTATCAAACAGATAGAAAAAAAGGCGAAGGGTTTTTGGGTAAAATGAAGAGCTGGATACAGAATAATCTGTAACAGGTTTATCACGGGAGGAAGATATGTTAGCATTTGAAGATGAAGTCAAATCGCCTGCTATTATTAAAGTGGTTGGTGTCGGCGGTGCCGGCATGAATGCAGTAGAAAGAATGGTCAGCCTTAATTTAAAAGGTGTGGAACTTATCTG
>Ga0224495_10000725_pt1 | contig 25247 bp, 17 predicted proteins | sample SF_Jul11_sed_USG_FD_168128 | JGI IMG/M metagenome (GOLD analysis project Ga0224495, IMG submission 168128) | Sediment microbial communities from San Francisco Bay, California, United States - SF_Jul11_sed_USGS_4_1 | ecosystem: Environmental > Aquatic > Marine > Sediment | place: USA: California...
TGACTGCGGAACCCATCTCCAAGATCAAACCAAAACCCTAAGATTACCCCTTGAAGAATTGCCAAGGGGATCATTTTTTGCCGGAAGGTATCAGATCATTGAAGAGCTAGGCACGGGAGGGATGGGCACAGTCTACAGAGCTTTGGATACAAAAATTGACGAGGAGATCGCACTAAAGCTCATCAAACCCGAAATCGCTGCGGATGCCAAAACCATCGAGCGATTCCGAAATGAGATGAAGCTGACGAGACAGATCCCTCATAGAAATGTCTGCAGGATGTATGATCTGGGAGAGGAAGAGGGAACCTGCTACATCACTATGGAATATGTGCCCGGTGAGGATCTAAAGAATTTCATCCGAAGATCAGGACAGTTAACGGTTTCGAAAGCAACTTCCATTGCAAAGCAAACCTGTGAGGGACTTGAAGAAGCCCATCGGCTGGGCGTCGTCCATCGGGATCTAAAATCCAGCAATATCATGATCGATAAGGATGGGAACGTGCGGATCATGGATTTTGGGATCGCCCGTTCTCTGAAAAAAAAGGATGATACTGGAGTCGGTGTCATGGTCGGAACTCCGGAGTACATGTCCCCTGAACAGGTGGAGTCCGCCGATGTTGACCATCGCGCAGATATATATTCCCTTGGGATCATAATCTTTGAAATGCTGACGGGAAGAGTGCCTTTTCAAGGCCAAACACCGGTGTCCATAGCCCTGATGCACAGAAAAGCACAACCTCCAAATCCAAGAGGAATAAATCCTGAGATTCATGAGGAATTGAACAGTTTCATCCTCAAGTGCCTAGAAAAGAATAAGGAAAAGAGATTCCAGAGTGCAAAGGAGACATTTGATATTCTGGAGAGAATAGAAAGAGACCACTCGACAACCGAACGGATCGTGCCTAAAAAGACCAGAACCTATAAGAGACCTTTGATCTTAACGGCTTTATTGTTATTTGTTGCCATGGTTATTACCCTTGGCATACTGTATTTCTCTGGCGGAAGCTCTGCCGCTGCTTTGAATCTGAAGATGATGGTGGTTCTTCCTTTTGAAAACCTTGGACCTCCCGAAGATGAATATTTTGCCGACGGCATAACTGAAGAGATAACGAGCCGGTTGTCGGCTCTACAAGGGCTGGGCATCATCTCTCGGACGAGTGCAAGACATTACAAACAAAGCCAGAAGTCAGGAAAACAAGTCGGAGAAGAGCTGGGAGTCGATTATGTGTTGGAGGGAACTGTTCAGTGGGATCGGGGTCAAGATAGGAAGGGACGAGTGCGTGTGACCCCTCAGCTCATCTGTGTTTCAGATGATACGCAGCTTTGGTCTGAAAGATACGACCGTGTCATCGAAGACATATTTTCGGTCCAGGCTGAAATCGCCGAACAGGTTGCCAAACAATTGGACCTAACCATACTGGCACCGGACCGAGAGGCTCTCTACTCAAAGCCCACGGACAATCTCGAAGCCTATAATTTTTATCTTAAGGGAAAAGAGCATGAGTATGAGGGATGGCTCCATTCGAGCGACCAGGAATTCGAGCGGGCCGTTGAGATGCTGGATAAAGCAACAGAGCTGGATCCTGACTTTGTCTTGGCTTACACCCAGAAATCCGTCATTCATTCCAGGATGCACTTTTTTGGAGCCGATCAGACCCGGGAACGACTGGATAAAGCGCGGGAGGCCTTAGATAAAGCGCTTGAGCTTCGTCCAGACCTGCCTGATACTCAGATAGCCCTTGCCTTTTATCATTACTGGGGACTTCTGGATTATAACAAGGCTTTGGAGATATTTGATTCCGTGCGAAAAGCTCAACCCAACGTCTCTCCTGAATTGGTGGGCTACATTCAGCGCCGCCAGGGGAAGTGGGAAGAGTCCTTGGAAACACTCGAAGCCGCATTTAGACTCAACCCACGTTATTCTCAATTGGCCTATGAAATCGGGCTCTCCTACTTAGCCTTGCATAAATATGATCAAGCCAACATGTGGTTCGATAAGGTTCTCTCCATCAATCCGAATCGTCTGGATCCTCAATTGGGGAAGATCGCCATCTCGGTTTGCATGCGGGGGGATAGCGCAGAGGCTCGCCGCTTATTAGAAACCCTCCCACCACATCCATTGACTGATTCTATGCGGTTGACTCTAGGTCTATTTGAGCGAAGGTACCAGGAGATACTGGATCATCTGGATTCCCTGCCCTATGACACGTATGAAGCCCAGCATTTTCTGTTTCAGAAGGATCTGGCTTATGCAGGGATCTATTGGGCCATGGGGGATTTCCCGTCAATGCAGCCGCACGCGGAAAGAGCACGCATCCTCTTAGAGGAGGCATGTGACGATCATCCAGGAGATCCGAGATACCTTGCGGCCTTAGGCCTTGCTTATGCTTACTTGGGTCGTAAACAGGAAGCTGTTCGGGAAGGCAACCGGGCTGTGTCCTTCTATCCTGTTTCGAAGGATGCAGCCATGGGTCCCATCTATGTGTTGAACTTAGCCAGGATATACACGATAGTTGGTGAGAATAAGCAGGCTATAGAGCAATTGGAGTACCTGCTCTCAGTCCCTTCTTGTGAATATTTGTGGCATCTCGTCACAGTTCCTTGCCTGCGGCTCGATCCAACTTGGGATCCTCTTCGACGACATCTCGGGTTCCAGCAGATGCTGTCGAACTCTCCATGATAAATCACTATGCTAGTGAGAATGAAAAAATTTGGGCCCTTGGTGTAATTTTTGCGGTCGTGATGTGTTTAATCATTAAGGAATAGAAACGTAATGATTTTTTACATACGTAAAAAATTTGTACCAGAAAAAGGACAAAAAGAACCCGTTTCCTCCCTCTTTGAACTGATCTCATTTGGCATGAAAATTGCTCAACAATTTTTGAGGGATTCAGAACACTTACGATATATTTAACGTATATAATAGTAGTGAGATGAAGATTAAATGCCAAACCTGCCAGTTTGAGAATCCACCGGATACCCATTTCTGCGGCAACTGTGGAAAACCGCTTCAGACGGGTGACAATATCCATCTCGCCAAGACCTTAACCCTGGACACCACAGTGACAGAACTGGAAAGAGGCACTGTTTTTGCCAACAGATACGAGGTCATCGAGGAGCTCGGCAAGGGAGGCATGGGAAGCGTTTACAGAGTCTTGGACACGAAGATAAACGAAGAGGTGGCTCTGAAGCTCATCAGGCCTGAGATTGTCGACGAGAGAGCCCTGGAGCGTTTCAACAACGAGTTGAAATATACTCGCAGGATTGCCCACAGAAATGTCTGCAAGATGTATGATCTGGGTGAAGATAAGGGTACCCATTTCATAACTATGGAGTATATCCCTGGTGAAGATTTAAAGAGCATGATCAAGATGACCCGACAGCTCGGCGTGCGCACGTCCGTCTTCATAGCCAAGCAGATCTGTGAGGGTCTGGCTGAGGCTCATAGGCATGGCATTGTCCACAGGGACTTGAAACCGAGCAATATCATCATCGATAAAGAAGGGAACGCCCGGATCATGGATTTCGGGATCGCCCGATCCTTGAGAAGAGGTCGAAAGACGAGCGCCGGAGTCTTGGTTGGCACGCCTGAATACATGTCCCCAGAGCAGGCAGAGGCAAAAGAGGCTGACCAGAGATCGGATGTCTACTCGCTGGGCGTCATTCTGTTCGAGATGCTAACCGGTAGAGTTCCGTTTGGTGGGGAAGAACCCCTCGGCGTTGCTGTCAAGCATAAGCTCGAAAAACCTCCTGTCCCAAAAAAATATAATCCCGATATTCCGGATGAACTCAATCGCCTGATACTGAAATGCTTGGAAAAGGATAAAGAGAGCAGATATCAGACGCCTGAGGAGCTTTACCACGACCTGGTTCAAGTTGAAAAAACCGCGCCCACGACAGATCATGTGATCCAGAAAAGAAAGCCCATCACATCCAGAGAGATAACTGTGAAGTTTAACATGAGGAGACTCGCTCTTCCTGCACTTCTTCTGCTGACGATCATAGTCATAGGTGTGGTCGGATGGAGATATTTTTTCGGGCAGCCTGTCGGAATTTCTCCTGAAAATATGGTCTCGGTCGCTGTGATCAGCTTTGAAAATCAGACAGGGGATAGGGCTTATGATTATCTCCAGGATGCCATCCCCAACCTTCTGATAACTAGCCTGGAGCAGGCAAAATCCTTCCGTGTCACGTCTTGGGAGAGGTTGCGCGATTTGATGGAGCAGTTGGGAAAGAAGGACTTTTCGGTTATAGACAGGGATTTGGGTTTTGAACTGTGCCGCCTAGATGGAATAAAGGCCATTATCTTGGGAAGCTTCACGAAAGCGGAGAACATGTTTGCTACGGATGTGAAGGTTTTGAACGTGGAGACGAAAAGCCTTCTCAAGAGCGTGAGTTCGAGAGGTGAAGGTGTTGACAGCATCTTAAAAAGGCAGATCGATGAATTGAGTAGAGAGATCCGCCATGAAGTCGGAATAAGCTCATTCTTGCCTAGGATCGGGGGTTCGAACATTACCGATGTAACCACGGATTCCATGGAGGCCTATAACTATTTCCTCAGGGGAAGAGAGGATTTTGAGAAATATTACTTCAATGATGCCCGTAGCTTTTTAGAGAGGGCTGTGGAGCTCGATCCCGAGTTTGCCTTGGCCTATTATTATCTGATAAGGGTTTATGCTTATTTGGGAAACACCGAGCAAATGGAGGCCGTGTCGGAGAAGTTTCATAAATTCGGGAAAAAGTTAAAGGGCCGAGAGGGTCTTTACATTAAGGCTCTCCTTATACAGCAGAAAGACCCCGAGAAATACGTTAAAATCCTGAAAGAGCTGACAGAGAAATATCCGAAGTGGAAAAGGCCTCATTATGATCTGGGGTATTATTATTATGCTTACAAGCGGGACAAGATTGACGAAGCGATCGCTGAATTGAACACGGCCTTGGAGCTAGACCCGAACTACGGAATTGCCCTCAATATATTGGCTTACTGTCACATGTCCAAGAACGGGTTTGAGAAGGCCTTGGAATATTTCCGAAGATATGCTTCGATCTCCCCAGGAGACGCCAATCCCTTTGACTCGATGGGTGAGGCCTATTTTCGGATGGGAAGATTGGATGAGTCTATCGAAAAATTCAAGGAAGCCTTGGAGGTCAAACTGGATTTTGGCTCGGAATGGAGAATATCCTATATTTATGCTCTGAAACAGGATTACGAAGAGGCGATGAGATGGCTTGATCAATTCATCACCATGGCTTCCACAGTATCGCTGAAGGCTCAGGGTTATCTGTGGAAGGGATTTTACTATTATCTCCAAGGAAAATTGAGGCAGTCATTCGAGGAGATAAATAAAGCTCAGGAACTGGCCGAGCAGGCGAATAATTTGCGGCTTGTGGATGTGGCCTATAGGTCGAGAATCTGGACCGCTTACGATTGGGAGAGGCCCGACCTTTTTCAAGAGTTTGTCCAAAGCCGGAGAGATTTCTGTGAAAGAACCGCCTACCGAACCCCCGAGGAAAACGCGCTCTTTAACGCCTATTACCAATGTGTGCTGAATATCAAGACTGGTCAATTAGCTTCAGCCAGGTCGAGATTGGTAGAGGTTCAATCGATCCTATCCAAAATGCCAGATGACAGGAGAGAAAGAAACAAGATTACGGAACAATATCTTCTTAGCCATGTCTTACTTGCTGAAGGATCTGTTGATGAGGCTATGAAAAGGTTTGGAGAGATGCCTTCTCCTACCCCGGATTTTATGAACTTCTATACTTATATCTATAGGAATCTTCCTTTTGGGGCTGATTTCTCTGCTCGCGGTCTTGTGAAAAAGGGAGAGATTGATAATGCCATCGCCGAATACGAGAAGCTAACGACTTTTGACCCAACAGCGATTACCGCCAGGCTTTTAGTCCATCCTTTTGGTCATCTGAGGCTAGCCAAACTCTATGAGGAGAGAGGACTGAGGGAAAAAGCCATCGAGCAGTATGGAAAGGCGCTGGCCTTTTGGACCGATGCAGATGAAGGTCTTTCACCCGTAGAGGAGGCGAGGGAAGGACTGAGGCGCCTCCAGAACCAGCAATAATTTATTTGGGGGCAAGTATACTCAATCACTTAATTTGATTAGTCTTGAATTCGGTGATTGAGTATCCTGTCCCCGATCTTGATTCTGTCCCCGATCTTGATTAGATATAATGAGGAAGTTTCGAGTCAGGCTGATCCACTGGAACGCTGCAGAGGCTTCGGAAAGAGCCAACAGGCTTATCGCTGCGGGCTATGATGTGATTTCCGAGCAACTGAGTCCTGCTTCGCTGCGTGAAATGAGGGAGAATCCACCAGACGCGGTGGTCATAGACTTATCCAGGCTTCCATCCCACGGACGAGACATAGCTCTTGGCATCCGGAAGTTTAAATCCACCCGATATGTCCCCTTGGTTCTTGTCGGAGGAGATCCAGAGAAAGTCATACGTGTCAAGAAGATCCTGCCGGATGCTGTTTATACCACCTGGAGCCGAATCCAAGGTGCGCTGAAGCGTGCCATTGTCCATCCGCCTAAAGATCCGGTTGTGCCGCGAACGACTCTCGATGGATACTCAGGAACGCCTCTGCCTAAGAAGCTCGGCATCAAGGCCGATTCTGTGGTCTGTTTGATCGATGCACCCCAAAGTTTCGAAGAGAGGCTGGCGGGATTGCCCGAAGGATTTGCACTTAGGAAAAAGAGTCCAGAACGTTGCGACCTGATCATCTGGTTTGTCAAATCTCGAAAAATCCTTGAAAACCGTATAGATGGCATTAAAGAACAGTTGGGAAAAGGAGGAATCTGGATCGCCTGGCCGAAGAAAGCCTCGAAAATCCCCTCAGACTTGTCTCAGACTGTGGTGCGGAGTGTGGGTCTTGCTTCCGGTTTGGTCGACTTTAAAGTCTGTTCCATCGACGAGACTTGGTCTGGTCTTCGCTTCAGCCGCCGCCCTATAAAATACAACTCAAAGTCAAGAAAGCTGAAATTCGAGCACTCTACCTGAGTGTCTAATTTAAAATCATGATAGCATGTTTTATAATATAAAACATTTGTATTAAATTATAATACAATTGTTCTATAATATAATACATACAAAGCAGATGTTTATTTCGCCTACCAGAGAGAAGATATTAAAGCTTTTTTTCAACAATCCTGGATTGCTCATCCACCAAAGAGGAATCGCACGCCAAGCAGACGTTGTCCCCCAAAATGTCAACAAATATCTGAATGAGTTTGTACACGATGGCTTGCTGTTGAGGAGTGAAATACCGCATCTAACACTTTTCAGGATAAATCCAAAAAGTGATTTTGTTTTTAAGATATTTGAGGTATTTGAGCTTGATAGGAAAAAAGAGTTTTATACACAAAATGAAAAGATAGCCCGATTGCTTAATCAGTATACAGAGAATCTTATTCGTCTATCTCAGCGAGAAATACAAATGGTCATTTTATTTGGACCTGTAACCAGAGGAAAGCGGACAAAAGGGAGTCATGTCGATATTTTGACTGTAACTTCAACAACAGTCGACAACAAAAAAATCACCAGGATTCAGGAAAAGGCAGCGCCTAGAATAGGTCATTTATTGAAAATTTCGCCTGTTCATGTCACCACGGGTGAATTCATCGAGGGGATCAAGAATAAATTAGAATTGTATGATGAGCTCTGGAAGGATAGGATCGTGCTTTACAATGAATTTTTATTCTGGCAATCAGTAAGAGAAGCGAAATTTTAGTATCACTGGATTCTTATTTTCAATCCTTAACGTTTCTGAGAGGATCCCCAGCGAAAAGCCACCGATAGCGACCGCCAATGCCGGGTCCGTACACAATGTGGACAAGAGGCATCCCAAAGATGGTCAGCGAGGACTTGTACTCGTAGCTGTACGCTCCTGTATAACCAGGGCCGGCTGGGGAGATTTCAGATTGTTTAAGGGGATATCCACAGTGAGGGCAGGTGACAGCCTTATCGCTGATGGATCTGTGACACTCTGGACAATTCATCAACGCCATTGTCGCTTCTCCTGAGGGATTTTCTTGACAACCTTAAAACGATTATACTCAAGAGGAATCACTCCATCAACCTCACCTTCCTCTCGAATTCTACTCCATCCTTTTCACCTGGTCAAAAGGATACCCATTCTGATTGATTTTAGTGTTTGCGATTTAGTGTTTTTATAGCTAAGATGAAATGAAGGCAATAGAAATTCGATGGACAGGATGACCGATGAACAGTTGATGGATCAGTTGAGAAATGGAGACAGAGACTCCATCGATGAGCTGTACAGGAGGTATGCCAAGAAACTGTATGTGTACTTTTCCCGGGTGATGAAGGTTCCAAATCCAGAGGATTTGGTGCATGATATTTTTATCCGGGTGATCGAAAAAGCCAAGCAATTCAATCCTAAGAAAGCGTCCTTCCGCACCTGGCTTTTCAGGATTGCCCAAAACCATTCGATCAATCTTTACCGGCGCCAGAAGATATTGAAATTCTCATCGTTGGAGCAAAAAATCGGTCAGAACAGCAGTGGCAGCGGGCTTCATATAAAAGACACCCTGGAGGATAAAAGTCAGTCTGCAGACGAATCATCTCTCATCCTCGCTGTCCGCGAATGCATCGATGAGCTGAAAAAAGAAATCGAGAGACAAGCCCTAGTGCTGTACCACCTCTTCGGGAAGAATTATAAGGAAATCAGCGACGTGTTCAAAAAATCCATCAGTGCAGTGAGAAAATATGTTGTATCGGCGGAAGCAAAAGTTCGGCACTGTCTGGAACGCAAAGGTATTGATGCGTTCTGATAAACAGGGGAAAAAAACAATCCCCAGAACGTATAAGAGATTGGAAGTGAATGATCCGATGGATGAAAAAAAATTCGAAGATTTGATGGATAAATGGGCGTCTCATGAGATGAAGGCCGCGCCTGATATAAGCCCGACTGTAGAAGTGTATCAAAAACTCAAAGACAAACAAAAGAAACCCAGATTTGCGGTCTTCCCAAGGCCTCTTCGCTGGGCTGCCGCAGGGATAGCTGCTGCCATCATCATCTTGTTGGTTGTTCTTCTGCCCCCCGAAGAGAGAGGACCCACTGTGGGATTGCGTAAAGGGTTAATAGAAGAGAAAAAGGAGAGAGCAGAAGCTCTCAAAGAGGAAGAAAGCCCGAGAGAGGCCCAAGCCCCGACAATGGCACAAGCCCCTAGGGCAGCAGAAAAAGATGCGATTAAAAGGGTTAAGAAGGATGAGATTTTTTGGGGACAGTTTATTTTCCAGTATCACTATAAGGGATCAAAATCTGTCGACGGACTGGATATGAAAGTTCCTCAAGACAAAAGCATCACCCTGTCTTCAGAGGATAATTACCGCTTGCTTCTGGAACTTGCTCAAGAGCGCTACGTCTCTGTCTATCAGATGGGTCCTGGTCAAAGCCTCATCCGGCTCTTTCCGAACCAGGAATATCTTTCTGTAAAGAATCCTCTCCGGCCTGGGCAAACGTACATCCTTCCCTCACCGCCCAACTGGTTTTATGCAGAGGAAGCACAAGGTGAAGTGATCATTTATATCATCGCCTCCAACGAACCGCAGCAGGAATGGGACGACATCTATGCCCAATACGAAAGCACAGAGAAAAAAAAGATGAAGAAAGAGATTCTTTCGCGCCTAATCAATGAATTCACAGCCATCGGAAAACTGCCTGCAAAAGAGGCAGAACTTCTTGTGTATACATTTCAAAGTCAGCGTTAATTCCATAATCCAGGTTATTTGATTCTGGATAGAAGGTCCTCGATTTTTCGCGCTACAGGGGAAGCGCCCCTATCATAATTAGAAAGCACAGCGACAATGTATCCCATATCGAGGTAGATGGCGAGACTTCCATTAATACCATCAAAGCCGCCGCTGTGGCCGACAACCGTTCCGTATGGACCTTCTGAAAGCCTGAATCCATAACCGTAATTTTCTCCGGTATGGTCTTTCCAGAGTTTGTTCAGGGATTCTTTAGAAACAAGCTTTCCTGATTGAATGGCCAGGGCAAAGCGGTGGAGATCACCGACCGTAGAGAATCCGCCGCCAGCCGGACCACCCTTGATCACATGTTTGTAGAGATTGTTCTGCCAGCCGTACGGGCTTTTGCGCTCCGGGCTGTATCCGATGGCCAGGTTCTCGACCGGATAATCCATCTCATAACTGTCCGAATTTTTCATGCCCGCAGGTTCGTAGATGTTTTTATGGACGTAGTCGAAATAACTCTCTCCAGTCACACTTTCGATCACGACTCCCAGGAGAAGCATCCCGGTGTTGCTGTAACGGAAGCGGCTACCAGGCTCGAAGGCTAGCTTTTCCCCTTGCACCAGAGGTTTGAAGTCATCGACGCTCCGGAACAGATCCCGCGATCCCTTCATGTAAGTTTCATTGAAGTAACTGCCCAGTCCTGAAGTGTGTGTGAGCAGGTGATGGATCGTGATCTTGGAGGTGACATCTTTGGGAAGCCATGATTCATCCACGTATTTGCTGATTGGATCGTCTAAAGCTAGAAAATCCTTTTCCACCAGCTGCATGATGGATGTGGCGGTGAACATCTTATTCATCGATCCTAAGTTGAATTTCGTGTCCATATTGTTCGGCACATGGAAGCGTTTGCTGGCCTCCCCGCCTACGAAACTCAACAGGACTTTGTCTCCCTTAGCTATGAGAAGTGTTCCTGAAAAAACATCCGCCTTAGTCAAGCGTTGCATCATGTCTTTGACTTCTTGGAGAAGTTGTTTTTCTGTGATAGTGGATTCTTTAACGTTTGAGGGAGTGCGGGCGGTGTTGAAGCTGGCCCCATTGATAAGAAAATCGTTTTTCTCGTCGAACCTGACGGTCAAAGCCATCCAACTCTCGAGAAGCCGGTCCTTTAGGATAACAATGGTCTCTCGCTTCCTTTCAGGAACATAAGTGCGTATGCTGTGGAAGTCTATACCGCCTGTCTCTCGGAAGAAGCCCAAGAAGACATCGATATGCTGATCAATGGGTGCGAAATTGCGGAATTTTTCTGTGAAATGTTCCTGTACGAACTGGCGCACTCGGTCTGGATCGTTGGCATTCACGGTATCTATAAGGGCCTGGATCCTTTCCCCTTTTTTCCCGGAAGGAAAGACCGACTCGTCATGATAGCTGATTTCTCCAGGCTGCTGAGCGACGCCCACCTGCAAGGTAAGCAGGCATAAGATGACCGAAATCGAAACTCTACGAAACATCTCTGTACCTCCTAATTTTTTTTTAGTCTTCACTTGTATTACGACAAATTTACGTAAAGAGTTACATTTTTTCAAGCGCAGCTTAAACATCTTCCCCTGCTCTCTTTTCTTCGGCATCAAATGAGACCGCTGTCATGGATTAAATATTACTTTGCTACCAGCAAGGAAAAGTTTTTCTTGATTCTTTTTGAGATTTTGCACATATTGTGATATTACATTTCCACATGAAGCGTCATATGCCTCGCATCATCGGAGCCATCGGTGCGACTGCGCTTTGTGCTGGAGCCCTCGCTTTGGGCCGTCCGGCTGACATCCTCAGCATCAAGCTCATTCAGACCGCACTCCTCCTTGCTTCAATCATAATCCTGATATTTACCACTCTCCGCCGCACCGGTATCCCCACGCAAATCTTTGTGGGACTTATCCTTGGATCCGCAGCTGGCCTTATCTACGGCCCGGACGCTGCGGTTATTCGCCCCGTCGGGACAGCCTTTATCCGTCTGATCAAGATGGTTGTCATCCCCCTGATTTTTGCTTCCCTCCTTGTGGGGGTTGCAAGCCTCGGCGACCTCCGAAAGCTTGGCCGTATAGGCGGCAAAACATTCGTCTTCTACATCGCCTACTATGTCTCGGCTGTTGCCCTTGGCCTTTTTCTGGCAAACACCTTGAAACCCGGCGCCAATATTCCAGAGTCTGTTCAGGCAGAGCTCAAGGCGAGCTACGGCGAAACAGTCGATGCCCAGGCCTTACGAGTAGAGGAGAGACCAGGGCTTGGAGAAGTCCTGATTGACATCATTCCCGACAATCCGGCCGATTCCTTTGTCAAGGCCAACATGCTGCAGATTATCTTCATCGCCATGTTCATCGGAGTCGTCATCTCCCTTCTCGATAAGAAAAAGATGCAGCCTGTCCTCTCGTTTTTCGAAGCGATAAACGACATCATGGTCAAGATCGTCGAGATCGTGATAAAGATCGCGCCGTATGGCGTGTTTGCCCTCATTGCCGCTGTCGTTGGCACGTTCGGAGTAGATATATTGATGTCCCTCGTTCGCTACTCTGCTGTCACCATCGGGGGCCTGATCATCCTCGCCTTCACCTATCCTGCGGTTGTCACGCTCTTCACAAAATATCCCTATTTTAAATTCTGGAGGGGCATCTACGAAGCACAGTTGATTGCTTTCAGCACCTGCTCGAGCTCGGCGACACTTCCCGTCACCATGGAATGTGCCGAGGACAATATCGGCGTCTCCAAGCAAATCTCCAGCTTTGTCCTCCCTCTAGGGGCGACCATTAACATGAACGGAACAGCCCTGTATCAGGGAGTGACGGCCGTCTTTATCGCCCAGGTCTACGGCATGAGTCTGGGGCTTGGAGATCAACTCGCCATCGTCCTCACTGCAACACTCGCTTCCATCGGCGCAGCAGGAGCTCCGGCCATGGGTGTTTTGATGCTGGTGATCGTGCTCAGACAAATCGGGATACCCCTGGAGGGGATTGCACTTGTCCTGGGAGTGGAGCGCATCCTGGATATGTCGCGTACAGTCATCAACATCACTGGTGACATCGCTGCGGCCACAGTCATTGCTCATTCAGAGAAAGAACTCCATCCTCCAAAAGAAGAATAGGGGAATCAAGAGGGGAAGTAACGTATGGAAATGACTGGCGACCAACTCACGAACCTGATGATTGACCTGTGTTGGCTGAGCCTCCTGCTTCTCATAGGAAAATATCTTCGTACGAGGTTTGTCTTTCTTCAAAGGCTCTTTTTACCGGCCTCTGTCATTGCCGGATTTATCGGCCTTGCGCTTGGTCCTTATATCTTTGGGAACTATCTCTTCACAGTCATTCCCCAGGAGATGATGAACGCCTGGGCACTCTATCCTGGGCGGCTGATCAATGTCGTTTTTGCCTGTCTTTTTCTCGGCTTTTCCGTTCCCTCCCTCAAGACTATTTGGAAAGAGGGGGGACCACAATTGTGCTATGGATGGCTGGTGGGCATGGGCCAATACATGGTCGGCGTGGGGATATCCGTGGCTTTGCTCTCTCCGCTCTTCGGCGTTCCTTCTTTCTTCGGATGCCTTCTCGAGATCGGTTTCTCTGGGGGACATGGGACTGCGGCAGGAATGGCCGAAGCCTTCGATCAGCTGGGATTTGCCCCGGGCTCTGATCTTGGTCTGATGTCTGCAACCGTCGGCGTCATCAGCGCCGTGGTCTTTGGAATGGCCATGATCAATATGGCAGCTCGTCGAGGTTACACCCGAGTCATCAAGTCCCCGAAAGATTTGTCATTATCTGAAATGCGCGGCCTTATTCCTCCGGAGGAACGAACGCACGGGTCGGTATTCACGATATCCCCGAATGCCCTCGAGCCTTTTGCCTTTCATGCGGCATTTGTGGGTGTGGCGATCCTGATCGGATGGTATATGCTTAAAGGCATCAAGAACCTGAGTGCCAATATGGAGCCCGATCTGTTCAAGAGCTTTCCTCTTTTTCCTCTAGCCATGCTGGGAGGGCTGTTTATCCAGATCTTTGCCAGCAAATCAGGACTTTCCAAATACTTGGATAGACAGACATTCGACCGCATCCTGGGGCTGGCTCTTGATTTCTTGGTGGTATCGGCTATCGCTTCCATCAGGCTGGATGTGTTTTTTGCCTATTTCTTGCCCTTTTCCATATTGATGATCGTGGGCCTGGTTTGGGTCATTTTTGCCACGTGGTTTATCGCACCGCGTATGCTTCCAGATGCCTGGTTTGAACGGGGAATCACAGAGTATGGTATGCAGACAGGAGTCACTGCTCTCGGTCTTCTTCTGCTGCGTGTCGCCGATCCCCACTTCAAGACGCCGGCAGCAAAATCCTTCGGATTCAAGCAAATCCTGTATGAACCGATGCTGGGTGGGGGATTCATAACGGCAGCGGCTCCGATTTTGATCTATAACTACGGTGTCCTTACCTCCTATGCCATCGGTTTTGCCACCATCCTGGTTGCCCTTGCCGTGGCCTTCTTCAACGGATGGTTTCATAGGTTCGAAAAATAATAAGGAGAAGGAAGAAGAAAAGACCTGAAGGAGAAATCCATGAGGACTTCGGAATATTCAGTTATGACCAGTTCAGGGAAAAAAGGCAAATCTGATCTTCAAGATCATTTCTAAGGATGAAATGGAACAGAGTTTCCATGTGGCTTGGCCTGGCAAGGAATTCAACTGCTTTTTTGTTCATAAATTGATGAGAAAAAAGTGGGAATCCAGCTTGCAAGATTATGAGATTAGGATAGGTGTTTCATCAGAGAGTTAATTTTGCCTTTTTCCAAGCACGGTTTCCGTCAGCCTGGTTCTCAAGCTCCGCATAAAGACTATAATCCCCATGCTCAAGTTGAACTTGGAGTTCGATGATATACTCATCAACGATTGTTTCCTCCAATTCTTTTTCTGACAGGTTGATTACATAATCTTCTTGATGTCCCCAGACCTTGTTCATAGACGAGTCAAAAATTTCCAAAGTCAAAGCGAGAGTGGTCTCGAGTTGATCTTTTTTCTCTTGAAACCAGAAATTTTTATAAGGGATTTTGACTTGAATGGACACCACATTTTTTTTAGTCTTCTTTACGGCTAAGTCGAACTCAAAAGGGTATTTTTCGTCCGAGCCTTTTGGCTTTAAATCCATCTGGGCTTTGTTGAGCTCTGCAATTTGCCAGGAACTGAGAGGCTCGAGTTTATAATTTCCATTCCAGTAGTTGTCGATAAAAACAATCTCAAACCACCCGTAACGCCAGATTTCCGTGGGTTTCCCGTAGAAAGTGATGCCTCTAGGGTATGTTTCTCTTTCCCAGGGAGACCCGAGGAGAATATAGATTCTTCCCCTGTCCTGAAGCCAGCCTGGAGTTGCTCCCTCTTTGAAAAGATGATTGGCTTCATCTATGCGTTTGAAATATTCATCTTTGTACTCATTTTCTTCTGTGTCGGGATCAGGATCTCGGCTTTTCCAGAATTCTCCAACGAATGCCTCCCGCTCAGAAGCCGGTAGATTGAGAAAGACTTTGCGTTCTTTCTTGGTGATGATGAATCTCACCTTGGAGATGAACTCCTTGGATTCAGGATCCAGATTCTTTTCCAATCTGGCTGAGGCACAAGAAAGAAGAAGAAGGGAGCCAAAAATTAATAATACAAAATAGACAGTTTTTCTCATTTTTTTCCTTTATTGAATCGTTATTTTTTTCAAAAAGTATCCTTTTCTATGTTAAAACAAACAAAGATTTAAATCAAAGGAGACCTTCTCATTTGACCTTAAAAGCCGTGTTCACACCTGAGCGTGATTGGGTAAACCTGTCTTTTGCAAAGAGGTACAAAAAATATTCTCCTGACTTCAGTCCTTCTGTTAGAAGCTCTAATAAAAATATCTCTGTGTCACCTGCCTGATACCTATCAAGAATAGAGTTGGATATCCGGCTGCTTGATTCCTGAAAATGAGCATCTGACCACAGCCAAAACACTGTTTGTGCCTTGCTCCAATAGCGCAACGAGGATGATCTTTCTCCCTTTATCCGTTTGCGTGCTTTGGGCGGCATGGATGATGATTTGTATGCCGCGGCCACCGGTAGGACGGACAATTCCCTTGTGCATCCCACGGACAGCGTTCCTGAATGGCTCGTAAGCTCAGAGATGAGTTGCTGAATAGAGAGATATTTGATACGCTTTTAGAAGCTAGCGTGGAGCCGGAGGTCTCAGAATCCTGCCTTTTCCCATTAATCTTTCCTGCTCAAACCGCATAAGATAAAAAGGTAATAAAAAGATAAAGTAAAAGTACAAGAAAGACCACAAGCATTCCTAAGGTTTGCATTAAATCCAAAAATTTGGATCAAATCCAATAACTTGGATTTAGACACAGAATTAACAAAACCATGATATAGCTAACATATTGATTCTAAATAAATTGAATATATTAGACGTTTGATTGGATCTGGCACAAATCTTGCTCATTATTAACTAGAAGTGACAATAAATACCATATTTTTGGAGGTGAAATTAAACAGATAGTAAACTTCAAAAAGGCAATGGGGGAGTGTGAAGCGAAGTATTGGAGGCGAAAAAGACTCATTCATACTCCTAAGGGAATTGGCGTTTTTGTTAAGCGATCAACGCGAAAATCGAACGCTTAGCGAAACAATTAACAGTCCCAAAAATCCTGTTCAAAGGAAAGAGGGACAACAAAAGGAGAAGGATTTGAGTAAATTTCGGACTTTCTTTTTCGTAACGGCTTGCCTGGTACTACTTGTTGGTTCGCTAGCGGCACAGAGGCCGATTGGAAGGATTATCGGAGAAGTCAAAGATAACGAAGGCACCCCTCTACCTGGTGTGACAGTAGAAGCCACCAGCCCAAAGTTAGTAGGCAAATCTTCGGTGATAACAGATATAAATGGGATCTATCGTCTTCTTGCATTGCCACCTGGTACATACACCATTAAATATAACCTTCCAGGATTTAAACCTATCGTCAGGCAAGATATAATTCTCCGTGTGGAGGAAACCATCACAGTCGATATCACCTTGGAGGTAGGTGCAATAGAAGAACAAATTACTGTTATAGGACAATCGCCTTTAATTGATGTAAAGAGCACGTACAAAGGAATGACTATGAACCAAGAAATGTTTCAAAAGCTGCCTAGAGGTAGAAACTTCGACACCTTGGTCACTGCCGTCTCGGGCGTGTCTAATGAGCCTTGGCTTGGTGGAATATCGGTGGATGGGGCTTCCGGAGCTGAAAACATGTATTTTATGGATGGCACAGATATTGGCAACATGGTAACAGGAGTACGTGCTCAAAGTGCTGCGTTTGAATTTGTTGATGAGATTCAAATCAAAGCAAGCGGTTACGCGGCAGAGTATGGAGGCTCCATGGGCGGTGTTATCAGTGTTATCACTCGCTCTGGAGGAAATGAATACCACGGAGAACTTATAGGCTTCTACAGCGGCTCAAAGCTAGAAGGCCATGATAGGGACACTCTCCGTTTGAAGCCAGCAGATGTCAACCAATCAGAGTATGTTAACTTCCAGGAGATTGATGGAAAGGATACGGTTAACAGATACGAAGTCGGCTTCAGTCTTGGCGGTTATATTTTAAAGGACAGGATTTGGTTCTTTGGCTCGTTTCTGCCTGTATTTCAAGACACAACAAGACATGTCACGTTTACCGTCAACAATGAAAAGAAGGATTCCCTCCAGGAAAGGAGATACTATAATTTCCAGGGTAAGATAACTGCACAACCCTTCGCGAATTTACGCTTGAGCGCCAGTATGGTTAATAACTTTAACAAATACAAGGGAGATCTTCCACCTCGAGATGGCTCAGGAAACCCGGATACAGATTATGAGGCTTTTGGTTATTCCTACCCCAACTGGTCTGCCTCCGGAATGGCTGACATAACCCTAGGAAACAACTTTTTGATCGGCCTCCGGGGTGGTTATTTCTTCACCGACACAAAAAATCAACTGGTTGTTGCAGAAACGCCGTGGTGGAGGTTTCAGTCAGAGACAGGTGGATACCCTAACACATCAAACGCGCAATTCAATACAGATGCGGATCCCACAAATGATATTCCTGCCCAGTATATAAGAGATGCTGGATGGCAACCATTCTCCAGAGGCGCAGTAATGGAGACAAAAAAATTGATCAGAGCCAAAGGATATGTCAATGCGGATTTCAACTTGTTTGCGAATTTGGCTGGCGAGCACTCCTGGAAAGCCGGTGTTCAATGGGTTCGCCAATTGGAAGACGTTGATCAATCAAACTCTCAGCCCATTGTCTACTTGGCATGGGATATGGAACATATCCTGGGTGGACAGGTTATAGGAGCAGGCAGGGGGAAATATGGCTTCTATGGTGTACGTGGAAATGATGCAACTGGTCCTTACGGCTCATTCTATAGTCCCCATAGCAACCGGTGGGCGCTTTACATCCAGGACAGCTGGACTCCCGAATTCCTGGACAACAAGTTCACTCTAAATGCCGGCGTGCGTACTGAACACGAATACATCCCCAGTTATAGTACCGAGCCAGAATATGCAGATGTCAGACCCATCGAGTTCAAATTCGGCGATAAACTGGCCCCCAGAATCGGATTCACCTACGATGTATTTGGTGATGCGAGCACAAAAATCTTTGGAAGTTACGGTTTATACTTTGATGTCTTCAAGCTGTATATGGCTTCAGATGCCTATGGCGGATTTTTATGGAGTAGCGCCTATTACACATTGGATACCTATGAATGGGATAAGATCGGAGTAGGTGGAAACTATCCAGGAACACTCCTGGGCGTAAACAATTGGCGTTCCCCCTCTTTTGAAAGCACGGATTCTGATTTGAAACCCATGAGCCAGCGTGAAATTTCTTTTGGTGTGGAAAGAGAATTGATGGAGAATCTGTCCCTTTCGGTTCGCTTGGTTCAAAAGCATCTCCGCTATGCTATTGAAGATGTGGGTGTTTTTGTGCCTGGTGTGGGAGAAGAATATTATACGACTAACCCGGGCTATGGCTATTCCCAACATCTGGGCATGGGCACCGGCAAATTTGATCCTAGCTTCCCCCCGACTCCTAAAGCTAAACGCGAATACTGGGCCGTTAATGTTGATTTTGACAAGCGCTTCAGCGACAACTGGCTAGGAGGCTTCTCCTACACCTGGAGCAGGCTGACAGGCAACTACTCCGGCCTGGCAAGTTCTGATGAATACGGAAGAGTCGGCCCCAACCTTGAAAGATACTTTGACCTCTGGCATCTGGCCTACACAAAAGACCTTAAGAAGCAAGATGGAGTTATGCCAACTGACAGAACTCACTTTTTCAAACTCTACGGTGCTTATACTTTTCCTTTCGATTTAACTATTGGTACGGTTGTGAATGCGATGAGTGGAACTCCTGTCACAGAGGAATGGACAGTCGAGGCGAATGGTTACTATCCCTTTAACAGGGGTAACATGGGACGGACGCCTTTCTTATGGTTTGCCAATGCCTATGCTGAATACAATTTGAAGATCACTGACAGATACAGACTCCAATTCAACATCAATGCCGAAAATGTTTTCGACGTCGGGACTGCTCGCCGCATATGGTCTCGTTTAACCCGTGGTAGAGTAAGCGTGACAAACGATCAATTGATTTCTATGGATTGGGATTTGGAAGAGATTGGGTATAACAAAGATCCTCGATTTGGACAAGAAATGGATTTCTTTGATCCAATTTCGGTAAGGCTGGGAGTCAAGTTCATATTCTAACCTGAAGTCAAAGCAGATACTCAAAGCCCTCTTTCCGAGAACTCGGAAAGAGGGCTTTTTCTTATCTGGAGACTTTAACAGAATACTAATCATTTACGATCACAGAAGAATTTTTTAATGAATAAATGCCCAGGTAAACATTTTCAAAACAATTTCCATATGTTCTTAGCAATTATGGAAATAGAGATGTTTTCTGATTTGCATGGATTTTTGCCAAAGATTCATTTAGTATAAAAAGTAGGAGGTTATGAAGAAATGAGAAAAAAAGGGAATTTATTGAAGAATCAAATTTTTATTTTCTTATTTTTATGTTTTTTCCTTTTGCAAATTCAACTCTCCTACAGCCAGAAAGGCTTCTTCATGAATGAAAAAAAAATGTATGAAAAGTACAAACTTTCCGTGCGGTATTTTGAAAAAGGAAAAGAGCACTTCCATAAAGAAAATTACAGCAAGGCCGAAAAGGAATTGAACAAATGCCTGGAAATTTTTCCTCAACATACCCAGGCGCATTTTTATCTGGCAACCCTTTATCTCAAGAAAGAGAATTTTGAAAAAGCTTTGCATCATATTGAAAAGGCCAAAGAAAATTTCAGCCTTATAAATCAAATGTATAAGCTTGCCTATGAAGATTATGTAACCCAACTCAGAAAGCAGAGTGATGAACAGAGAAACAACCTTGAACAATATAAAGAACAGCTATCTAAAACGACAGACTCAGAAGAAAAGGGCAAAATTACATCTGCAATTTCATCACTTGAAAATCAAATAGAAACCATAAACAGCAGACTTACGAAACCTCTGCCTCCTGAAAGCCAGATGCCGGCCGATTATTGTTATCAGCACGGAAATATCCTTTTCAGAATGAAACAATTCCAGGAGGCTCAAGACCAGTGGCTCAAGACAATAGAGGCTGACCCCCAACACGGAAAGGCTTACAATAATCTGGCCAACCTGTATTACATGTCCAAGCAATATGAGAGAGCTTTGAAATACTTAGAGCAGGCTGAATCTCACGGGGCTGATGTGAATTCTGAATTTAAAAAGGCGATTCTTGAAGCTCTTGAAAAAAAATAATTCGTTCATTTTCTCGTCTTAGATTTGCTAAAAACTGGCCGAAGAATGGCGGGGATATCTTCATTCTTCAGAAAATTATTGGACATAAGTGACCTGCTCCCCAAATATCGGTCCATGTCCTATGTGTAATCTTTAATGTCCACAACGACCGCTTGGCCCTGTATATCCAGGACAGCTGGACGATTGCCGACAGATTCATCTTTGACATCGCAACAGCACGCAACTATGACCGTACTCGAACCTATTACGGCTTGAGTGTCACAGAAGATCAGGTCCTCTCAAGAAACTGGAATCTGACGGATCCTGGCATCGGATATGTAGCGGATTCAGCATACGGGAAGGAGATCGATTTCTATCCGCCAATCTCGGTCAGGTTCGGGGTGAAGTTCATCTTCTAAGCTCTGCTGAATTAGACGTTCAAACCCGCCTCCCCATCGAAGGAGGAGGATTTTTTTTATTTGACTCTGCGAATTAAACCATGTAATTTTTATATATGGCAAAAAAGAAGAAAAAAAAGAAGAAAAGAAGAAATCAGAAGCCAGTAGAGCAAGCGCTGCAGCCTCAAAAAATCGAAGAAAAAAAAGCTCAGAAAAAAAAACCAAAAAAGAAAATAGTTTATTTTTTTGCTTCCTTTCTTTTCCTCCTGGCTGTGGCAATTATTATCATTTTTGTCTTGTTAACTCCTCGAGAAAAAGTTATTAAAGATAGCAGTCAGAATGTTCTGCTCGTGACTCTCGATACGACCCGGGCAGACAGACTTGGCTGTTACGGCTACAAAGAGGCGAAAACGCCAAACCTCGATTATCTTGCCTCGAACGGCGTGCTTTTTTTGAATGCCTATTGTCAGGTTCCTCTGACTTGTCCCTCACATTGTTCCATACTGACCGGGACCTATCCCCTCTATCATCAAGTCCGGAACAACGGGACGTACTATCTCTCGCCTGAACTTAAGACTCTTGCTGAGGCCTTAAAAGAAAAAGGGCTAAAGACTGCAGCCTTTGTCAGTTCCTTCACTGTAGATTCCCGTTTTGGATTTGACCAGGGCTTTGATGTCTATGATGATCAATTATCCCTGGATCAGACCTTCAAAGCATTGAATTCTGAAAGAAAGGCCGATAAAGTCTTTGCTCCCTTTTCCCGCTGGTTAGAAAATAATAAAGTTGGACCGTTTTTTGCTTGGGTCCACTTTTTCGACCCCCACCTTTCCTATGATCCACCATCCCCATATCGAGAACAATTTTTAGATAAGCCCTATGATGGGGAGATCGCTTACATGGATTTTTATATCGGAAAGATCGTGAATAAGCTGAGAGAATACAATCTCCTCGAAAATACACTCATCATCCTGGCAGGAGACCATGGGGAGGCCTTTGGAGAAAAACAAGAAAAGGGGCATGGCGTGTTTATATATGAAAGCACAATGAGAGTGCCGCTTATTCTTTACGCTGAGAGCAATCTCCCCAAAGGAGAAACTATAGAAGCCAGGGTGAGGCTCATCGACCTCATGCCTTCCATCCTGGATATGTTGGATGTTCCGCAACCTGAAGACATTCAGGGCACAAGCCTCCTCCCCTATATTGAAGGAAAAAAGAAGGATGATTTGAGCACTTATATTGAGAGTTATTATCCACGGGAAAATTATGGCTGGTCTGAGCTCGTCGGTCTTATCGACGGCAAATGGAAATACATAAAGGCTCCCAAGGAAGAATTATATAACCTTGCTCAAGATCCTCAAGAAGCTGAGAATCTCATCCAAGAAGCAGGAAAGATTGCACAGGAGAAAAAAGAGAAATTGGAAGATCTCATCAAGAATTCGGTATCCCCGCTCATCGCAGGAAAAAGAACCCTCACCGCTGAGGAAAGGGAGAGGCTGAGATCTCTGGGTTATATCTCCACCTCAGAAAGCCCCTCTCAAGGGGAGTTGCCTGATCCTAAAGACAGGATAGAGGAGCTCCTCCTGATCCAGCAAGCAGAAGAGTATGAGATGGAAAAGAAGATTGAGGAAGCGGCTGCCATTTATGAAAAAATTATCTCCCTCAGACCGAATGTTGCTACGAGCTATGTGAATCTTGCGCTACTGAAGGCCAGGATGATGAAGATTGATGAAACCATTCAGGTTCTAGAGCAGGGGCTCGAAAAAATTCCAGAGTCTGAGATTCTTCTTTCCCGTTTAGGGCACACGTTCATGTTAGCAGGAAGATTGAAGAAAGCTCTAGATGCCTTTGGCCTTATCTTAAAGAACAATCCCCGTTATTTTGATGCGCTTCTGGGATCGGCTTGGATGCTTGAGCTTATGGGTCAGAGGCAAGATGCGCTGGCTTTCTACCGGAAAGCCCTGAAGGTCGAGCCAGAAAATAAATTCGGGAGGAAAAGATACGCCTTGAACCTGGCCACTGAAGGACAGTTGAACCAGGCTATTGAAATCTTCAAGGATCTAAAAGAAGAATATCCTGACGATTATGAGATATATCAGGATCTCGGGATCGCCTATGGCCATGTAGGGGATATCACTCAATCCATAGAAAATTTGGAGAGGGCCATAAGCATCCGACCGAATCCTGTGTCCTATTTGAATCTCGCCGTCGCGATGAAAAAGGCCGGAAAGATCGAGGAGGCTGTGCGCTATCTCAGACTCTATCTGGAGAATCCAGAAGGAGAGAGGGAAGAAAATATCGAGAGCGCAAAAGCTGAGCTTCAGAAATTAGAAGGGATACTGAAGAAATAAATAAGGCAGAGGGCCTACCTCATACCCAAGTCTTGCTATTTAATCGTCTCTAAATACTCCAGCATGTTTCTGACAGTTTGAGAAAGTTCAGAGTTTGGATCGATCTCCAAAAACTTTTGAAAATCTTCTTTAGCACTTTGGTAATCTGTCTTGTTCAGATAAACAAGCCCACGTCTGTAATAGGGAGGACTCCAATCGGGTTTGATCTGGATTGCTATCCCATAGTATTGGATAGCCTCAACTAGTTTCTGGTTGGCAAAGTAGATCTCACCCACGTTATAGGCTAAGATTTCATTGTCGGGAAGCAGTTCGATGGATTGTTCAAAGTAGCTCTGGGCGCTTTCAAACTTTCCTTGTCTCAAATAAATATCGCCGATACCGGCCATAGCTTTGGCCGTTATCTCCACGCCTATTTCTTCGTCGGTTTTGGCCGCCTCCAAGGCCAGATTGTATTGTTCTTCCGCTTTTTCATATTCTCCCATTTCCTTGTAGCAGTCTCCGATGTTGATGTAAGTGGGAGAGGCAGTGGGATTGTTTGTGAGAAACTCCTGCAGCAGAGAAAGAGCCTCATCATATTTTCCCTCATTGAATAAATCATTCGCCTGTTGGATAAGGCTCAGGTCAGCCGATTGGATACCTGAGGTATCCACTTTTATAATTTTCTTCAACGTTATGACGATTTTTGGATTATTTTCTAGCTGGCTGACAAAAGCAGTCGTTTCTGAAGGGATAAAGCCTTCAGCGGAGACCGTTATGTGCCAGTTGCCAGAGCCAAGACCCATGATGATCCATTCTCCTGTTTTATTGGTCTTCGTATCTCGCGAGGCTCCTTCCCTTCCCATCAATTCCAGGATAACTTTGGCGGAAGCTATAGGATTCCCCTTTTCATCGGTAACAGTTCCGTTGACTCGGGCCGTTCCTCTTCCTGCTTGGGCAGCAGCAGAGTGAAGAGTCAGAAGTGTAAAAAAGAGTAGGAGAAAAATTCTCAAGATGCCCTTTTCCTTCATCATGACCTCCTGTCTAACACATCGTTAACTTATGAATGTTTCTTCGGTTCAAAATCGAGACTTCTTTTATTTTTTTTGCTTTATGGAGTTAACCAAGTTTCTGAGATTTTCCTGGTTGGGATTGAGTTCCAGGGATCTTTCCCAGGCAGTCAGGGCTTCTTCTTTGTCGCCCAATTGGTAATAGCAATCTCCGACAGAGTTAAGAATCTGAATATGGGTACCAAAATAAGCTAAGTAACTCTTGTAATAGGAGATGGCCTCAGCTAATTCGCCGAGCATCTGACAGGATTGCCCCAGGATAGCATAGAATTCATGTCTTTCAGGCCGGTCGAGGAAGGACTGTGCGATTTCCTTGACTTTTTGATAATCTTTCAAGTCAAAAAGGCTCCGGCAGAAATCCAGGGCAAATTTGGCGGATTCGGGATTTCTTCGATAGGCCGTTTCAAGAAGTCTTCTGGCGCTGAAGGGATCTTTTGTGTTCAGGTACTGGTTTCCAAGAATATTCGAATAAGTCGGGTCCTCAGAAGAGGATAAGGGCAGCGAGAGAAGCCAGGGCCTCGGGAGGGAAGATGCATGGCTGATATAAAAGTTGGCTTTTTCATACAGGATTTCTTTCTGGTCTTTGTCCAAGAGAGAGGCTTTTATTTCATAATAGGTCGAAGCAAGACCAGAAAGAGAAATGTCTTCGAAGAAATCGGGCGCATGGGAATAATTTTTTATTTCTTTACGGAAAGACTGGACTGTCTTGTCGGTAGTGAGGATGGTATATTCTAGAGCTCCAGATTCTTTCAGGTCCTTGGTCAAGCCATGAACCTGGAAGTACAGATACAGATGATCTTGCTGGGTGAAGTCATTTCGAGGAGATGGGATGAGTTGTGTGTCTCTTAGCAGGAAGGGCTTGCTTTTTCCCCGGTATTCTGAGTTCGTTAAGGCCTTG
>Ga0224495_10000726_pt1 | contig 25205 bp, 24 predicted proteins | sample SF_Jul11_sed_USG_FD_168128 | JGI IMG/M metagenome (GOLD analysis project Ga0224495, IMG submission 168128) | Sediment microbial communities from San Francisco Bay, California, United States - SF_Jul11_sed_USGS_4_1 | ecosystem: Environmental > Aquatic > Marine > Sediment | place: USA: California...
TTCCTTCCTCCGCCATGGCAGCAGTGGCAGCGAACATTGTCAGGGATATGAAAAATACTCTCAGGATCAGATTCATCGCATTGACTCCTTACGTTGGGCACATATCGGCGGTATCTATGGTCACGCGGTTACGACCGTCGTGCTTGCTGCGGTACAGCGCCGCGTCGGCGCGGCGGTAGACATCCTGAACGGACCGGGACCCGATCACCTCCGCCACACCAAAGCTGGCGGTCACATCGATCTGTGCATCGTTGACCATAAATGGCGCGGCGGCAACCGCCTGACGCAGCTTGTCGGCGATCTTGCTGCCAACGTCACCGGATGCACGCCGACAGAGGATGCCGAATTCCTCGCCACCCAGACGGAAAATAATATCGGTCGTGCGCACGTGTTCGCGCAGGCGCCCGGCCATGATGCGCAGCACGTGATCACCGACATCGTGCCCAAAGCGGTCATTGACTGACTTGAAGTGGTCGATGTCGGCCATGATCAGCGCATGCGTGTCGCCATAGCGGCGACACAGACTCAACTCCTCGTCCAGGATCGCGTCGAAATGGCGGCGGTTATACAGACGGGTCAACTGATCGGTGATCGCGATCTGCACCAGGTCCTCGTTGAGCCGCTGAAGATCCATGGCCTGTTTTTCGAGTCGATTGTTGGCCATAACGAGCTTGGCGTCGGCCATTTCAATCTTGGTATTCAGCTTTTCGTGTGCCTGGTTAAGCTGTCCGCGCAGGTCGTTGAAGAGCCGTGCGATGAGCCCAAACTCATCCGCGGATTTGATCGGAATGTCGACATCCAGTAACCCCTTGTCGCCGAGATTGCGCCGCAGGCTGCCGGCGATGGTGGTCAACGGACGAATGACGAGGTACGACAGCGCGATGAATTCGGCCAGCGCAATCAGCATGGCGAGCAGGCTTTCGCGCCACACCAGCGCCATGCGCTCGGACTTCATCTTGGCGATGATGGCCTCGTTGTTGAGGCCCACAACCAGCGTGCCGATTTGCTTGTCGGCAAATACAATTGGCTTCTCGAACACGAGTTCCGGATTGTCCGGCAGCTTCCCGTCGATCTCACCCATCAGGTTGCCACGCTGGCTGACCACCCTGGCATAGGCAATGTCGGGCAATTTGTCGTACTCCGCCAACGCCAGTTTGATGGCCTGGTAGTCGTAGCCGATCACCAGCGGCGCCATGTTGCGCGCGATGAGCGTGGCCAGATCCTCGCCACGCGCGCGGGTTTCGTGGATCACCGCCTGTTGCTGGTCGTGCAGCGTCCACCAGCCGGCAATGGTGAAAGACACTGCCAGTACCACAATCATCAGCACCACCATCTTGTGACGAATACTGGGGGTGAAGTGCGCTCGGCGCGACAGAGGGAGGCTGGCGTTCGGGTCAGCGGCGTTCATGCAGACATTACTTGTGGTTTATAAATCACTATAGATCATGCCCGGAAGGGCACAATGCGCCCGGCCAAGCCGCTATACTGCCGAGTGCGCCGAATAGCCCCACGCAATGCCGCGTTGAATTACGTCCGGCTTCCGGCTTATAACGGCCTGCGACCACAACTCACACGAGACCCCTGCCATTTTATGGATCAGCCCGAAATTGCCCAGAAGTCGCCTTACAGCCTCGAACTCACCCCCGGAACCTACTGGTGGTGCGCCTGCGGGCGCTCCAAGACCCAGCCGTTCTGCGATGGCTCGCACAAAGGCACGAGTTTCACGCCGGTGAAACTCGAAATTGCACAAACCACCCAGGTGGCGCTGTGCGGCTGCAAGCACAGCCGGAACAAACCTTTTTGCGATGGCAGCCACAACCAGCTGTAGCCCATTCAGTAACAGGCATGGCAAGCGGGCCCAACTGGATATATCCTTGTTACTTATAGGACAAATGCCACTAGGGAGGCGGATGTGAATAAGATGGTGTCGATCGTCATTGTGGTCGTAGCGGCGCTGATTGCGGCCGTGGCGGCATTACCTTACTGGTTCGGCATGCAGGCCGAGTCCGCCTACGAAGCCATGCTGCAGAAAATGACCACGGGCGGCGAGTTCACCGTCAGCAGCAACAATTTTCAGCGCGGCTGGTTCGAATCCACGGCCGATACAAGCTTCACGCTGAGCAATCTGCCGACGGTCAGCGTGAGCATGCTGCACCGCATCAACCACGGGCCGCTGCCGCTGGATGACGACTTCCAGTTTCAGCCGCTGCTGGCGCGCGTGAAGAGCCAGATTTCCATTGGTCTGCCGGGCGGACTCATCAAACTGCCGCCGATGACCGGCAGAACCAGTGTGTATCTCGCCGGCAACAGCAGCATGCGTCTCGACATGGAGCCCTACAAAAAAGCGGCGTCGAAAACCGGAGAAACCGATACCTTCGAACTTGAGTGGAAAGGCATGGGCGGTGACTTCACGCTGAGCGCCGATTACAAGAATCTGAAGGGGGAGATGAATGCGCCGATCTTGCAGTTCTCGTTCAAGGACGGCAGCTTCGCGCTGAACAAACTCAACCTGAGCCTGGACACACAGGAAGGCCCCTCTGGTCTCGGCACTGGCTCTATCGCACTGGGTGTCGACAAATTCGTGCTGGATGACCGCAAGAAAAGCGAAACCATCAGTCTGGACGGTCTGCGTCTGAGCACCAATACCCAGGAAGCGGGCGGCAACCTCAACAGCACCCTGACCTTCCAGTTCCGCAGCATGGAGTCCGGCGGCAACAAGCAGGGCGCGGCCCAGATCAGTTTGCAGTTGCGCAAACTGGATGTAGCAACCCTGGTCAAGTTCCAGAAAGATGTGCGTGAACTGCGCAAACAGAAAATGCCGCCCGAACAGGCGAACATGATGGTGCTCGGCAAAACCATGGAACTGCTCGGCCAGCTCGCAAAGAAATCGCCGGAAATCGAAATCACCAAACTCAGTTTCAAGGCGGCGGACGGCGAAGTCACCGGCAAGGCCAAGTTCGTGCTCGACGGCAGCCAGCTGGACGTGAGTGGCAACCCGATGCTCATGCTCAAGGCATTGAGCGGCGAAGGCGAGATCAGCCTGCCCGACTCGATCGTGCGCCTGCTTGCCGAACCGGACGTGAAGCGCGACGTCGAGGCCCTCAAAGCGAGCGGCAAACTTTCGGAGAAGGAGATTGCCAAGCTCACGCCGAAGCGCATGGCTGCCATCACCGCCCAGGCGCTCAAGGAACTGCCACAATACAAGGACAATGTGGTCAGCCGCCTGAAGCTGGTGGCCGATGGACCGAACTACAAGATTATCGCCGCGCTCAAGGATGGTCAGTTGCGCGTGAATAACGAACCCTTGCAATTGCCCTGAGCCAGTCAGGGTGGAAATGAAAACGGGCGCCGCGCGGCGCCCGTTTTTTATTGCCTGAAATCACGTACCACTCAGCCGTGATACGCAGACTCGCCGTGCGAGCTGGTGTCGAGACCCTCGCGCTCCTCTTCCGCCGGCACACGCAGCCCGACGGTCAGATCAGCGATCTTGAAGGCGATGAATGCCACCACCGCCGTCCACACCACGGTCACGCCCACGGCCTTGGCCTGAATCAACACCTGGGCACCGATGCTTTCAAAGCCCGGCTTCATTTCGAACCAGTTGTTGACGAAGCCCGGGCCACCGAGGTCCGGTGAGTTGAACACACCGGTGAGCAGTGCGCCGAGAATACCGCCGACCGCGTGCACGCCGAACACATCGAGCGAGTCATCGACCTTCAACCAGCGCTTCAGCTGGTTGACCGACCACAGGCACACCAGACCCGCGACTGTGCCGATGACGAACGCACCCGGAATGCCGACGTTGCCGGCAGCCGGTGTGATGGCCACGAGACCGGCCACCGCGCCGGAAGCCGCACCCAGCATCGAAGGCTTGCTCTTGAACAACCATTCACCGAAGGTCCAGGCCAATACCGCGCAGGCCGTGGCGAGAAAGGTGTTCATAAACGCCAGCACCGCAGAGCCGTTGGCTTCGAGCGCCGACCCGGCGTTGAAGCCGAACCAGCCCACCCACAGCAGCGAGGCACCGATCATGGTCATAGTCAGGTTGTGCGGGGCCATGTGATCTTTGCCATAACCCAGACGCTTGCCCACCATGTAGGCACCCACGAGTCCGGCGACACCGGCGTTGATGTGCACCACCGTGCCGCCGGCGAAGTCGAGCGCACCCATCTGCCAGAGGAAACCGGCCTTGGCATTCATGGGGTCAACCAGGTTCGCGGCCGTATAGGCATCCGGCCCCATCCAGAACCACACCATGTGCGCGATCGGCAGGTAGGAGAAGGTGAACCAGATCACGGTGAAAATGAGCACCGCCGAGAACTTCACACGTTCCACGAACGCACCGAGAATCAGCGCGCAGGTGATGGCGGCAAAGGTTGCCTGGAATGCCACAAACGCCAGTTCCGGAATCGGGGTGGCCTTGCTGAAGGTCGCAGCCATGGCAAACTCGCCCTTCACGGCATCAAATGTACCCTTCAGGAACAAGCGATCCCAACCACCAATGAAGGCGGAGAGGTTGCCGCTGCCCTCGGTGAACGCCAGGCTGTAGCCATAGACGCACCACAGCACCGTCGCCAGTGAAAACACCACGAACACCTGCATCAGCACTGACAGCGCGTTTTTGGAACGTACCATGCCGCCGTAGAACAGGGCCAAGGCCGGTACGCTCATCATGAGCACCAGCGCCGTGGAAATGAGCATCCAGCTCACGTCACCCTTGTTCGGCACCGGGGCCGGTGCCGGAACGGCATCTGCCCAGCCCAGCGCCGGCAAGGCCAGCAACACCAGCGCGCCAAGCGCGCTGAAAACTTTTAACCACAACGAATTGGATTTCATCTTGGGTTCCCCTGTCAGAGCGCTTCTTTGCCGGTTTCGCCGGTACGGATGCGCACGACCTGTTCCAGGTCATACACGAAGATTTTGCCGTCGCCGATTTTTCCGGTGCGCGCAGCCTTGGTGATCGCTTCGATCACCTTGTCCAGTTGCGTGGCATCGATGGCCGCTTCAATCTTCACCTTGGGCAGAAAATCGACCACGTACTCCGCGCCGCGATACAGCTCGGTATGGCCCTTCTGCCGTCCGAACCCCTTGACCTCGGTGACGGTCACGCCTTGCACGCCGATTTCGGCGAGCGCGTCGCGCACGTCATCAAGCTTGAAGGGCTTGATAATGGCTGTTACCTGTTTCATGTTGACTCCTTGGATTGAAGGCGGGCCACGGTCGCCCGTGGCCTTGTCAGATCAGAATGTCTTCTGGACATAAATGGCCACCTGGCTGGACACCCAGTCCTTGCCGGTGGGTGAGTACAGGGTCTTATCGGCATCGGCATCGGAGTACACGGCGCCAACGATGAAGTCCTTGGGCAGCGCGTAAGTGGCGCCGATCTTCCAGTCAGTGTAATCAAGCGGACCATTACCGGTGCCGGCCATCTTGAGGCTGCCGACATGCGCCAGCAGCGTTACGCCGCTCTTGCCGATCGGGTAGCTCGCGGACAGATCGAAATACAGGGTGCCGCTGGCGTCATTGACACCGAAGTAATCGCCGACGACATATGAAAGCTTGGCGGTCAGCCACTGCCAGGTGAGCGCGCCATAAACTTCCGTGGTGTTGGCACTGAGAGACGTGTTTTTATCGCCCGGGTAGTAGTAGTAAATGCCGCCGACGTCGTAGCCGAAATCGGACTTGCCGATCGTGCCCTTGTAACCGGCGTACATGTCCAGTTCCAGGCTCGAACCGGTGTATGCGGTGAAATCACTCAGCCAGCTGACGTTTGAGCCCCAGACGCCGGCATAGGCACCGCTCTTGTGGGCATAATCAAACCCGCCTTGCAGGGCGGCCTTTTCCGAGGACTGGGAGACGCCACGGAAAATGTAGTTGCTGAAGACCCCGAGATTTCCGGTAATCGCATGCTCTGGCGTCTCCGCCGCCTGCGCCATGGCCGGAACGGATGCAGCAAGCACCGCGACTAACACACTCTTTCTGATCTGACTCATGACTCGCTCCTGTAGTTGAGTTGGTAATAAAGCATCGATCGGCAACCTTTCCTGTCCGAAAAATTCCTTTCGTTGCACAACATAGCAGTATCTGTGCCATGTATTTTTTATATCAGAAACATTAAGTTATGTGCATAATGAGCTGCTTCTGGATTTATTTTCGCACCATGGCGGGGAGTCCGAGCTTCTGCATGCACTGAAATTGTGCACAACGGCCTGCCTCTGGAGTCGTAGACAGAAGGCCGGCAGACACTGATACACTGCGGGCAAAATCGCCATGATTGATCCAAAAAACTTCGAGCAGGTGATCGATTCCCTCCGCCAGTCCCTGCCCGGCGGGTTTGCGCAGGACGCGGAAAAAAATCTGCGCGCCGCACTCACGGCGACACTGGCGCGACTCAACCTGGTCACGCGCGAGGAGCTGGAAGTACAGGCCGCAGTGCTGACACGCACCCGCGCACGCCTGGAAGAACTCGAGAAGCAGGTCGCCGAGCTGGAGAAGGCGTTGCTCAAGAAGTAAGAACCGCCGCACGGGGAAAGGATTCCATGTCACTCGCTGTTGTGCACAGCCGCGCCCTCGCCGGCATCGATGCGCCGCCCGTCACGGTTGAGGTGCATCTGTCCAACGGGCTGCCGGGGCTTTCCATCGTCGGCCTGCCCGAGACCGAAGTGAAGGAAAGCCGCGACCGGGTACGCAGCGCACTGCTCACCGCCAGGTTCGAATTTCCCGCACGTCGCATCACCGTCAACCTCGCACCCGCCGATCTGCCCAAGGAGGGCGGACGTTTCGATTTGCCGATCGCGCTTGGCATTCTCGCCGCTTCCGGCCAGATACCTGCCAGCGCGCTGGATGATGTCGAGTTCATCGGCGAGCTGGCACTTACCGGGCAATTACGTCCGGTGCGCGGCGCACTGACGGCAACGCTCGCCGCGCGCACCGCACAGCGCGCGCTGGTGCTGCCAACAGCCAACGCCGACGAAGCCGTGCTCGCCGACGGTGCCTGTATTCACGCCGCGAACCACCTGCTCGATGTCACCGCCCACCTGCATGGCACGGCACTGTTGCCGGCACACCGGCTTGCGCTGCAACCAGCGGACGAGAGTGAGCCGGACCTGCGCGAAGTACGCGGCCAACAAACTGCCAAGCGCGCCCTCGAAATCGCCGCGGCTGGCGGTCACAGCCTGTTGCTCATCGGCCCGCCCGGCACCGGCAAGACCATGCTCGCCAGCCGCCTGCCCGGAATCCTGCCGCGCATGACCGACACCGAGGCCATTGAGGCCGCGGCCGTGCAATCGGTGAGTCACCAGGGTTTTTCGCTTTCACGCTGGAAGCGACGCCCGTTCCGTGCGCCGCATCACACCGCTTCCGGTGTCGCACTGGTGGGCGGCGGCGGCAATCCGATGCCGGGCGAGATTTCGCTCGCGCATCATGGCGTGTTGTTCCTGGACGAGTTGCCGGAATTCGACCGGCGCGTACTGGAAGTGCTGCGTGAGCCGCTCGAATCCGGAAGCATCACGATTTCGCGCGCCGCCCGCCAGGCGGATTTCCCGGCGCGCTTTCAGCTGGTCGCGGCCATGAACCCTTGTCCCTGCGGCTATCTGGGCGATGCCAACGGCCGCTGTCGCTGCACGGCCGATCAGGTGCGCAGCTACCGCGCGCGCGTTTCCGGTCCGTTGCTCGACCGCATCGATCTGCATGTTGAAGTGCCGGCCGTGCCGCAAGCCGACCTGCTGGCGCCGGGCAAGAGCGATGCTGAATCCTCGGCACAGGTTAGAGATCGCGTGCAGGTAGCGCGCGATCGCCAGCAACAACGCTCCGGTGTGGCGAATTTCCGACTCGGCACAAAACAAATCGAACAGGTGTGCGCACTCGACGCCGACAACCGCCGGCTGCTGGAGCTGGCCATGCAGCGCCTGTCCCTGAGTGCACGCGCCGCGCACCGCATATTGAAAGTGGCGCGCACCGTTGCCGATCTGGAGGGTGCGGAACGGATCGGTGCCACCCACCTGTCCGAGGCGATCCAGTATCGTTGCCTTGATCGGGGACGTTAAGGGATTCGACAAAAAATTGAGATAAAAAAAGCGGCCTCGCGGCCGCTTTTTTATGCTGAAGTGAAACAGTACTTACTTGGACTGGCCCACCATGTAGTCCACAGCCGCCTTCACATCGGCGTCCGCCAGGCTGGCATTGCCGCCCTTGGCTGGCATCATCCCTTTCTTGCCCTGGAAACCCTTGAGAGCATGGGTGTAGAGGGTGTCATTACCCTGAGCAATACGCGGACCCCAGTCGGCCTTGTCGCCGAGCTTCGGTGCGCCGGCCACACCAGCGGCGTGACAGACCACGCAAGCCTTGTCGTAGGTGCCCTTGCCATCGGCTGCCTTGGCGGTCGAAATCACGCCGTTCGCCACGGTAGCAGCACTGGCAACAACCAGCTCGCCCACCGGCTTGATGCGCGCGATGATCTCGCTATCGGCCGGCACAGTCTGCGCGACTTTGGTCTTCGCCTTGCCGGCGCCACTCACCATCTGCGCCACCACGAAGATAATGACGGTCAACGCCACCAGCGCAGCCAGCAGGCCGGAAAAGGTTTTCAGAAATGCACGGTCGGTCATGTGTCTGTGTCTCCAGATTGAGTAATGAAATACGGTGCTTTCCGTCGCCGCCGAGCGGCCTTGCCGGGAAGCACGCGGCCGGCAGTATACCTGAATTGCCCTGAAAAACACTTGTCCGGTGGACGCCCCCAGCCAGCTGCGAGTATCCTTGCCCGGCACGCGCCCTTAGCTCAGCTGGATAGAGCGTTGGATTCCGATTCCAAAGGTCAGAGGTTCGAATCCTCTAGGGCGCGCCAATTTCAGCCCCCCCCTCGTAACCTGTTGTTTCTGGCTACTCTGTGCCATCTTTGATAGATACTCTAATGAATAGTATCCAATAATTAATAACAGGCCGGCACAGAGATCGGGCGCAATAAAATGGCGACACCACATTGGGTGCATGGCTCAAATTCGGGTCTGTGGCACTCCCGCCTCATCCGGCTGCTTGTCGGCCTGATCCTGCTGGGTGCCTCCTTTCTAATCCAGGCAGCCGAATACACACTCGCCGTCGTACCCCAGGCTTCGCCGGCTGAAACCTATCGTCGCTGGGCGCCATTCGTGGAGCATCTGCAGCGCGTCACCGGCCAGCGTCTGCAGCTGCGTGTGTACCGCACCTTCGACGAGTTTGAAACCGAACTGGTCAATGGTCGTGTCGACTATGCCTACATGAACCCCTATCACTTTCTCATGGCGCGCAAGTCACAAGGTTACCTGCCACTGGTACGGGATGGCGCGCGCCTGTTGAGCGGCCAGCTGCTGGTGCGCCACGACAGCCCGCTCAAATCGGTCAAGGAACTGAACGGCCAGTCCATTGGCTTCCCGGATCCAAATGCGTTTGCTGCCTCGCTCTACATGCGCGCGCTACTGCAGGAAAAGACGAACATCCGTTTCACGTCGCGCTATTTCGGTACCCATGGCAATGTCTACCGGCATGTCATTCTCGGGAGCGTTGCGGCTGGCGCCGGTGTGAACGTGACGCTTGCACGCGAACGCCCGGAAACCCGCGCCGAGTTGCGCGTATTGTATGAAACACCGGGCACCGCACCACACCCGCTGTGCGCACACCCGCGCATACCGGTCGAGTTGCGCGAGGCCATGACTCGTGCGGTGCTGGAAATCGGCAAGAACGAGCAAGGCCGCAGCCTGCTCAAGCGCGTCGACATTCTGCAACCGGTGCGCGCCAACTATGCGCGCGATTACCAGTCCCTCGAACGGCTGGACTTGCAGAAATACAGCGTGCAGACCGAGTTGGTGCCGCGATGAATATCCGGTCTGCCCTGATACAGGTGGCGCATTTCCCGCGGCGATTGTCCGTGCAACTGTCACTGTTGTTGTCACTGCTCATTACCACGACCCTGATCACGAACGCCTGGTTTACAGCAGATCGACAGACACAAAACCTGCGGGAGTCATCCCACAAGGAAGCGGCCACCCTGGCGGAATCGGTGGCGACCAACAGCTCAGCACAGATTGTGGTGGATGACCTGGCTTCGCTCGAAGAGCAGTTGTTGCGCAGTGCCGCTCTCCCGGGTGTGCTGGGTATCCGCGTCAGCGGTCCGGACCAGCGCGTCCTGAGCGAGGTGGTGCGCGCCGCCGATGGGTCCCTCCATCCGCTCTACACGCACACTGTGCTCAAGCCGCCCATGCAGCTCGAAACCTTTCTGGTCACCCGTGCGGATGGAGATATCGACGCCTGGGCACCAGTCATGAGCGGCGGCGTGATCGGCTGGGCCACCATCACCTACAGCCTCGCCGAGGTGTACGCCGTACGCCCGCGCATCCTGCAAGATGCAGCAATGGCAGCGGTCGCGGCCATTCTGATCAATTTGTGGCTGCTGCTTCTCTACCTGCGTCGCCCGCTGCACGCCATCCGGCTCGCCACCGAATTCTCCGCCACGCTCAATACGCGGCGCGGTGAAACCATCGCCGTAAACGCCGAGACCGTGGAAATCGGACAGCTGCAGCGCTCACTCAACTTTGCCTCGCGACAGCTCTCGCAGGAGCACCAGGCAATGACTGAATCCGCCGAGCGGCTTCAGGCGGTGCTCACCTATACCGCCGACGCTCTGGTCACCCTGAGCGAGCAGGGCATTATCGAGTCCTGCAACCCGGCCGCGGAACGTATCTTCGGTTACAGCAGTGAAGCCATGAAAGGAAGCAGCGCCGCTCAATTCATTCCGGACTGGCGCAGCGCCCGCCCCGGACAGCGCCACGAAACCAGCGGGCGCCGCGCCGATGGTACGCTTGTGCCCCTCGAACTCAGCGTAGCGGAGATGTGGGTGGGCAGTCAGCGCCTGTACACGGCGACGATTCGTGACCTGAGTGATATCAAAAAAATCGAGCAACTGTCGTCGCGACTCGGCCGCATCCTCGAGCATTCCTCGAATGAAATCTACATCTTCGACGCCCAGACGCTTTACTTCGTGCAGGTGAGCGAAGGCGCGCTTGCCAATCTCGGCTACAGCATGGACGAGCTGCGCCGCATGTCGCCCATCGACATCAAGCCGGGGATGTCGAGCGAACAGTTCGCCACCATCATTCAGCCGTTGCGTAACGGCGAGCAGGACATGGTCGCGTTCGAGACCGTGCACCGCCGCAAGGATGGCTCGCTTTACCCGGCGGAAGTGCGCTTGCAGTTGTCGCACACCGAAACCCCACCGGTGTTCGTAGCCATCATCCAGGACATCACTGCACGCAAGCACGCCGAGGCACGGCTCGTGTACCTGGCCAACTACGACACACTTACCGATTTGCCGAATCGCGTGCTGCTCGGTCAGCGCCTGAACAAGGCGATCGCGGAAGCGGAACACATCGAGCGGCTGGTGGCGGTGCTGTTCATCGACCTCGATCGTTTCAAGGTCATCAACGATACACTTGGGCACGACAGTGGCGACGAACTGCTCAAGGTCGTGGCACGGCGCCTGAGCGAGGCGGTGCGTCCTGGCGACACCGTGGCACGCTATGGGGGTGACGAGTTCGTAATCGTGCTGGCAAACGTGGGGCACATCGACGATGTCACCCGGGTGGTGAACAAGATTCTCGGACGACTGTCACCCCCGACCACTATTGGCGGACGCGAACTATTCGTGACGCCGAGCATCGGCATCACCCTTTATCCGTTCGACGACAATACCAGCGATGAATTGCTGCGCAACGCCGATTCCGCCATGTTCGATGCCAAGGATCAGGGCGGCAATTGCTTCCGCTTCTATACCGCCGAGATGAACGCTCGCGCCGAGCGCCGCCTGACCCTCGAATCCGGCCTGCGCCGTGCGCTCGAGCGTGGCGAGCTCCTGCTGCACTATCAGCCCCAGGTGGATATTGCATCCGGCGAGATCGTCGGCGCCGAGGCGCTCATCCGCTGGCAGCATCCCGACTGGGGACTGGTATCACCGGCGGAGTTTATCCCTCTCGCCGAGGAAACCGGCCTGATCCTGCCAATCGGCGAATGGGTGTTGACCGAGGCCTGCAAACAGGCGCGCCTCTGGCACGAGGCAGGACATACAAGCCTGAGAATTGCGGTGAATCTGTCTGGACGCCAGTTGTCGCAGAAAAACCTGGTGGAAATCGTGGCCAACACACTGTCGATCTGCGCTGTCGCGCGCGGCATGCTGGAACTCGAAATTACCGAGAGCCTGCTGATGCAGGACCTGGATCGGATCGCCGGCACCCTCGATGCACTGGTCGCGCTCGGCGTAACTGTCTCCATGGACGACTTCGGTATCGGCTACTCCAGCCTGAGTTATCTCAAGCGCCTGCCGATCGACGTGCTCAAGATCGACCAGTCATTCGTGCGTGACATTACCAATGACCCGGATGACGCGGCGATTGTGCAGGCAATCATTGCCATGGCCCACAGCCTCGGCATCAAAGTGATGGCCGAAGGCGTCGAAACGGCGGAGCAGCTCGCGTTCCTGCGCCAACACCACTGTGATGGCATGCAGGGCTATTACTTCAGCCGGCCTGTAATACCGGAACAGTTTATTAAATTGTTGCCGCGCAAACAGCAGGCCAACGGCTGAACAGGATCAGGACAGGATCCGACGCATTCCCCACACGGCGAGTGCAAGCAATACCAGGCCGGCGATCAGGTTGGGCAGGAAGCCGAGGCGGGTTTTGGCTTCCAGCAGAAACGGCAGAAAGAACAGCAACGACCCCGGCACCAGCAGGAAGATATCGCGCGCAAAGCGCGTAACCAGCAGGTTGTCGCGGGTTTCAAAGTACAGCCAGCTGATCGCCAGAATCGAAGTGAGCGGCAAGGCCACGAGCAGTGCGCCCCAGAACGAATCACGCTTCGCCACTTCGCTGGCCAGCGCAATCACCAGCGCCGAGACCACAACCTTGACGAGAAACAGGCCGCTCATAAGTACCGTGGCCCGTCGTTACTTCTTCGGAGCGGAACGTTCGGCAGCGGCCTTCTTGATCAGGAAATCCAGCACCTGCGGAACCTTGTCGTAACCGCCGGCAATGTTTGCGCTGGTCATGTACTTGCCGTCCACAATCAGCGTCGGCACCGATTCAATATTGTAGGCACGCGCGGCCTGCAGCGCGCGGTTCAGATTGGCCTGCATGCCAAAGGAGTTGTAGGCGTCGAGAAACGCCGTGCGGTCGCCGCCCTTTTCTGCCACGAGAGCCGCCAGGCTGTCGGCAGTATTCAGGGGCCGCTTCTCGGCGTGCAGCGCGTGGAACAGGGGGTAGTGCATTTTGGCGGTAATGCCGAGCGCCTCGAAGGCGTAATAGGCGCGCGCATGAACCGCCCACTGCTCGTTGAACACCGCCGGTGTACGCACGAACTGGGCATTCTTCGGCAGGTTCTTGAGCCATTTCTCCAACGATGGCTCCAGCGCATAACAGTGCGAACAGCCGTACCAGAAAAACTCGCGTACTTCGATCTTGCGGCCGGTCTCGACCGGTTGCGGCGCGACACGCGTGTACTCGACGCCTTCGAGAAACTGCGCTTGTCCGGATAACGGCAAGAACAACAGGGCGAACAGGACCAGGCGAATGAGTGCTCTCATGTGTATTTCTCCGTTGCGATCGGTTGAGCGTAAGACAAATCCGGCGTTGGATGCAAACCTGGGGCGCGACCCTGACACTGACAGGCCGGGCCGCTATTAGTTTCCCGGCGCATCTTCCGCCCAGCGCGGCACGAGCTGGTGTTCGATGCCGAGGTGATCGAGCAGCCGAGCCACCACGAAGTCCACCAGATCCTCGATGCGGCGCGGCTGGTGATAGAACCCTGGACTGGGCGGCAGGATCACCACCCCGAGGCGCGCCAGTTTCAGCATGTTTTCGAGGTGAATCGCGGACAACGGCATTTCGCGCGGCACCAGGATCAGCTTCCGGCCTTCCTTGATCGCCACGTCGGCGGCGCGCTCAATGAGATTATCGGCGCTGCCCTGCGCGATCGCGGCGAGCGCACCGCTGGTGCACGGGCAGACCACCATTGCCTGCGGGGCGTTCGAACCGCTGGCCGGCGGCGAGAACCAGGCATTCGGACCGAATACCTTCAGCTGACCCTCGCGGGCCTGATAGCGCGCGCTGAAATATTTTTCCTGTTCGGCCGGCGTGCCGGGCACTTTCAGATCGGTTTCCTGTGCGAGCACGATCTGCGCCGCCGGCGAGAGCATGAGATAAACCGTTTTCTGCGCCTGCAGCAGGCATTCGAGCAGGCGCAGGCCATAAGCCGCGCCCGAGGCGCCGGTCATGGCGAGCGCGATCGCCTCGTGGCTCACGCCGGCGCACTCATAACCGGATTGGACGTCGCCGCCAGGCGCGCCAGCAGTTTGGCGTGGATTCCGTCGAAGCCGCCATTGCTCATGATCAGCACCTGATCGTCGGCGCGCAGTTCCTGCCCGAGCACGGTCACGATCTCGTCCACCGAGCGAAACACGCGTGCGCGGCCGTTGAGCGCTGCGGTGACAATGTGAATGTCCCACGGGAACTCGGCAGGTTGGCACAGGAGCACCTGATCGGCCCCGGCCAGCGACGGACCGAGCTCGGCGCGATGCACGCCCATGCGCATGGTGTTGGAGCGCGCCTCCAGCACCGCGATAATGCGCTTGCCGCCGACGCGCGCGCGCAACGCGTCCAGCGTGGCGTGAATCGCGGTCGGGTGATGCGCGAAATCGTCGTACACCGTGACGCCGCGCACCGTGCCGCGCACTTCCATGCGGCGCTTGACGTTGCGCAACTCCTTGAGTGCCGCACAACCGGTTTTCGCCGGCACGCCGGCGTGGCGTGCCGCCGCGATCGCCGCGAGTGCATTGAGCACGTTGTGCGTGCCGATCAGATCCCACTCGACGCTGCCCTGCTCCTTGCCCTGGAACAACACGCGAAAGCGGCTGCCGTCCGGCACCAGCGGCTCGGCCTGCCAGCCGCTGCTATCGCCAAACCTTTCCACCGGCGTCCAGCAACCCATCTCCAGGGTTTGTGCGAGCTGCGCGTCCGCCCCATTCACCACCAGCAGGCCGCTGCGCGGCACGCTGCGCACCAGGTGATGGAACTGGCGACGAATAGCGGCGATGTCCGGAAAAATATCGGCGTGGTCGAATTCAAGATTATTGAGTATCGCGGTGCGCGGCCGGTAGTGTACGAACTTGGAGCGCTTGTCGAAGAACGCAGTGTCGTATTCGTCCGCCTCGATCACGAAGAACGGCTCGTCGCCGAGGCGTGCCGACACGCCAAAGTTTTCCGGCACGCCGCCGACCAGAAAGCCCGGCTTGAGGTGGGCGTACTCCAGAATCCAGGCGAGCATGCTGGTGGTGGTGGTTTTGCCGTGCGTGCCGGCCACGGCCAGCACCCAGCGTCCGTGCAGGACATTTTCCGCCACCCACTGCGCGCCCGAGGTATAGGGAATACCGCGGTCGAGCACATGCTCCACCGCCGGATTGCCGCGCGACAGGGCATTGCCGATGATCACCAGGTCGGGCACGGGTTCGAGATGCGCCGGGTCGTAGCCTTCGCGTAACGAAATGCCCTCGGCCTCGAGCTGCGTGCTCATGGGCGGGTAGACCTTGGCGTCCGAACCGGTCACGCTGTGCCCGAGCGAGCGCGCCAGCACTGCCACGCCACCCATGAAGGTGCCGCCGATCCCGAGTATATGAATGTGCATCAGGCCTGCACCAGCAGTCCGAACAACGGTGCGATCAGGTGGCCGAGGATGCGCACCGCCAGCAGCGAGGAGAAGCCGGCCAGAAAGGCGAGCGGCATCGGCCACTCGGTGGCTTCGCGCAACACGCGCGCGATAATCAGCAACAGCCAGCCACTGAGCGCCAGCAGCACATACGCCTCCCAGCCAGGCTTGGCCTCCGGTCCCAACTTGATCATTTCCATCAATGCCGGCAAAAAGGGCAGCAACAGCAGGCTGAACACGGCATCCACGGCGTACAAGGCCGTTACCGTCTGCGTCCAGCGCGCCGGGAAGCCGCGCAGTCGCAGCAGCAGCCAGACGACCGCGCCGAACAGCGCCGCCTGCGAGGCGATGAACAGCAACTGCGCAAGGTCCGTGGCACGTTCGGGCATTCCCAGGGCATTCACCGCCACGCTGACAATAGCCGTCAGCCACACCAGGTTCATGGACGCGGGCAAATCCTGCGCGCGCCCGCGCAGCAGACAGATATCGAGAATGATCTTGAGTATGGGCATGTGGATAAATTTGTTAAGGATTCAGTCGGAATGCAGACGCGTGACCAGCCACGCGTCTTCCTGTTTGTGCAACTCCACCTGAAAGCGTACCGCCGACCCCTCGTTAAGCACCGCTGCGCCCTCGCTGACCACCACGCTTACCACCCGGCTATCGGGCGTGGGTTGCAGAGTACCGGCGACATGCAGCCCGAACTTGGCGCCGAGGCGCTGACGAGCGCGCAGGTAGTTCAGTGCGCTGCGTGTCGGCAGATCGTTGGCGAGCGCGTCGGGGCTTTCGCCTTCCGCGAGCCGCGCCACGCTGCGCAGCTCCTCTACGGCCTGCGGTTCGCCTATGAGTTTTTCGACGAAGTATTCAGCGCGGCTTTCTGGTGCGCTCGGCCGGAAATCGCAGGCAGAGGCCGCGATGCCGCACAACAGCCCGACCAGCAACCGGCCGGCGCATCGGGCAACACCATGCCTGCTTGCATCCATTTATTAATGATATCACGCCATCGCGGGCCAACGACCAGCAACCGGCTCTGATAGAATGGCCATTCTTGTACAAGCCTGCCTTCCATTAAACTGCCGCCATGAACAGCGAACTGATTGCCAGCGATACGGCGCTAGCTGACTTGTGTCGTGCCCTGGAGGGCAGCGCCTGGATCGCGCTGGATACCGAGTTCTTGCGCGAGCGCACCTATTACGCGCGCCTGTGTCTCATTCAGGTGGGTGCCCCCGGGATCGTGGCCTGCATCGATCCGCTCACGCTCGAACAGCTTGCGCCGCTGCACGCCCTGCTCGAAAACCCGAACCTGCGCAAGGTATTGCATGCCGCGCGCCAGGATCTGGAAGTCTTCAATGACCTGCGTGGCATCGTGGCGGCGCCGCTGTTCGACACCCAGATCGCCGCCGCTTACCTCGGTTATGATGACCAGATCGGCTACGCCGCGCTGGTGACGGCAATCACCGGCGTGACGCTCGACAAGACCCACACCCGCACCGACTGGTCGAAGCGGCCGCTGAGCGCCGCGCAACACCAGTACGCCGAGGATGATGTGCGCTATCTGATGCCAGTCTACGAGGTGCTGCACGAGCGGCTGGACGCCGCCGGCCGGCTGGCGTGGGTGGCGGACGACTGTGCGCGTCTCTCCGATCCGGCGCTGTACGCCAACGATCCGGCCGAGGCCTGGCGGCGACTGCGCGGCGGCGCCGAGCTGCCGGCGGCGAACCAGCAGATGCTGCGCGCGCTCGCCGCCTTTCGCGAACAGACCGCGCAGGCCCGCAACCTGCCGCGCGGCTGGGTGTTGCGCGATGAGGTGTTGTTCGAGCTCGCGCGCCACGCACCGCAGACACGCAACGAACTGATCTCGATTCGCGGGCTCGAGGATGGCGCGCGCCACAGCTGGGGCGACGGCATCCTCGCCTGCATCGAGCAGGGCCTCCGCGCCGAGCCGCAGCTCATCTGGGAGCGGCAGGCGCCGCCCACCCCCGAGCAGAATGCTCTCGGCAAACGCCTTATGGAACTGGTGCGCAGTGTGGCGCTGGAGCACGAACTCGCCCCGGCAGTGCTGGCCACGCGCCGCGACGTCGAGAAGTTGGTGCGCGGCGCCGAACCGGCCAGCGTGTTGCGCGGCTGGCGCGCAGAATTGCTGGGTCCGAAACTCGGCGAGCTGCTTCCCTCCTGAGAAGCGCAATGCTGATTCCACTACTACTCAACCGCTCGTTTCCGACGCGGTCTGCCACGTCCATCCCTGGACTAGACTCAACGGCATGAGGCGACGGATTCAACAATTGACTGGCGCGCGCGCATTCTGGATAACGTTCGCCTTCGCCGGCTTCGTGCTGATCCTGAATCTGCTGAGTCCCCAACCGCTGCCTGGCGTCTGCGTGGTGGGCGATGTCCGTGCACGCCTGACGGCACGTGTTCCCGCAACATTGCGTAGCGTGCAGCTCGACGCTGGGCGCATGGGCGTTGGACTCGGCACCGCGGCAGTCGGCGGCTGGGAAAGTCTCGGCGATGCACTGGTGGTCTCGGGCCAGGTCTTTGTGAGCTCCACACGTCACGATGCCGGGGAGATTCAAGCCACCGTGAACGACCGCATCTTCCAGACCAGTCATCTGGTGTATGTCCCGCCGGCAACAAAAGCGCGTGATAGCTTGCGCATCAAGCCCGGCACCCCGCTCGATGCCTTGTGGCGCCAGCTCGCTGTGCGGTACCCGAACGGCGTGCTCGTGGCGGGCACCGTGCAGTGGCAGCGATTGGGCCGTTACGCGATGTCCAAACCTCCGATCGATGGCCTGTCGATCTTTGAGCACACGACCCATTACTACACCCAGCCGATGGAAGTTCTTTTGGACACATGGACCTACCTGGCCGGTATCGCGGCCCACCCGCGCACCATGCCAAGCGGCAACGGGTTGTATGCCAATTTGTTCGCACGCCGCCCGGATGGCGACATCGATTTGCCGGCACATGTGCTGGTGCTGAACGGTATGCCGGCGGATCTCGCGCGTGCGCCAACAGCCGAGGAGGCCGTGAGCGTCGGACGCGCCGCCAGTGGTTCGCTGCTGGCGGGGGGGCTGCTCAGGCTCTATCCACTCCAGAACATCGTGGCCTGCGAAGAGGCATTCGTGCCAGCCAAAACCAATCTGCCTGACCTGACGACCGCGGAAGAAGCCCTCTCCCCTTCCCTCTCCCGCTGATGCGGGAGAGGGGGAGTTGGGACGTAAGTAAGTTGGGGTGGTGCGCGGGGAACAACCCACCCTCTCCCCGTCCCTCTCCCTGAGGGAGAGGGGGAGTTGGTGAGAATCTATTGCTTCTATCGAAGTGAAAGCGCCGTAACCGGTTCCGGCGCTGTGGGCAGCAACACATACATCCGGCCGCGCTGTTTCATTTCCCCGGCCAGCCGGCCCGCCTCGGTGCCCTGGCCGAGAAACAGGTCGGCACGCGCCGCCCCCTTGATCGCTCCGCCCGTGTCCTGGGCGAAGGCGAGACGTTGCAGCGGCTTGCCGTCCGGCAACTCCGCATCCAGCCAGACCGGAATCCCGAGCCGGATGTAGGCCGGGTCTACGGCAACCGAACGCTCGGGCGTGAGCGCGACACCGAGTGACCCGAGCGGACCCTCCAGCGTCGCATCGCGCTGGGCGAAAAAAATATAACTCGGGTTGGCATTGAGCATGGCGCCGGTTTCTTCCGGGTGCGCGGCCAGCCAGTCACGGATGCGCGTGAGCGTGACCTCCTCACGTGTCATCGCGCCCATCTCGATCAGGCGCCCGCCGAGCGAGCGATACGGGTGGCCGTTCTGGTCAGCATAACCAATGGCGACCTGGCTGCCATCCGGCAGGCGCACGCGTCCCGAGCCCTGCACCTGCAGGATAAAAAGCTCGACAGGATCCTCCACCCACAGCAGCTCGTTGCCGGCGAGCGGATTATTACCGTTGCCGATCTCCGCGCGGCTGTAGTACGGCACCACGCGGTTGCCCTCCAGCCGTCCGCGCACCGGCCGGCCCTTCAACTCCGGATAAAGGCTGGCGAGGTCGATGGTCAACAGGTTGTCCGGCCGCCTGTACAACGGCCAGCGATATTGGTCGTTGCGCGTCTTGCTGCCGTTGAGCACCGGTTCGTAATAACCGGTGATCAAGCCTTCGCGCCCGCTCTCGGCATTCAACCGGTGGGCGCGGAAATGGGTTTCGAAGAAGCGGCGCGCGCTGGCATCATCCGGCGCTTCCAGTACACGGGCGGCCAGGCAGATGTTTTCCCAGGCGGCATCGCGGCTTGCGAGTTTCTCGCAACTCTTGCGCAGCGCCGGCCAGGCGGCGGCGTGCTGGTCTTTCTCCCAGCCGGGCAGCTTCGACCACGCCACCTCGCGCCCGATTCCGGGCGGCGGCGTGAACCAGCTGACACAACCGGCGAGCCCGGCCACGAACAGCAGCGCAAACAAAATCCGCGCGGTGGACAGAAACGGCAATACACTACGGCAACACCCAGGCATGCTTGATTCTCGTAAAATAATTATTGAATAAATCGCGTCGAATGGCGCTGCGGCACCACAATACCGTTGCGCTCACGATTAACACAGGATTCTACTGGAAATCACGGCACGTAATCCCGGACGCAGCTTGGCGCAAACCGGCAACTGGCGTAAAGTTTATTTTTCACTTCGAGATTTTTCCATGCTTATCAGCCGCAATAAAGTCGTGCGTTTCGACTACACCCTGACCGACGACAGCGCCCAGGTCCTGGACAGTTCCGAAGGCGGTGAGCCGCTCACCTACCTGCACGGCAGCGGCAACATCATTCCCGGCCTGGAATCGGCCCTGGAGGGCAAGCGCGCGGGCGACTCCCTGAGTGTGCGCGTCGCCGCGGCCGAGGCCTACGGCGAACGTGACGATGCCCTGGTGCAGAACGTGCCGCGCGAAATGTTCGAGGACAGCGACGGCATTCAGGTGGGCATGCAGTTCCAGTCCGGCGACCCCGATGGCAACATGAGTATTGTGACCGTGGTCAGCACCGATGCCGCCAGCATCACCGTGGACGGCAACCATCCACTGGCCGGCGTGCCGCTCAATTTCGCCGTGACCATCGTTGAGGTGCGTGACGCCAACGCCGAGGAACTCGCGCACGGCCACGTCCATGGACCGGGTGGTCACGAGCACGGCTGATTTCGATTCTAGAAGTAAACCTTCAAGTCAAACTTCACGCCGCCAACTCTCATACCCACGCTCCTCCCAAAGGGACAAGGGTTTATATCTCCTCTCCCTGCGGGAGAGGAGTTGGGGTGAGGGCCGGGCTTCGAGTCATCTTCTTTTTGTTGGGCACGCTTAGATGGAATCCCTAAGCACAGCAGAACTGCTCGCGTTGCTCGCCTTTGTCGCGCTCGCGGCGACGCTCTATTCCTCGGTCGGCCACGGCGGCGCCTCCGGCTATCTGGCGGCCATGGCGCTGTTCGGGCTGGCGCCGGTTTTCATGAAACCGGCGGCGCTGGCCATGAACATCGCCGTCGCAAGTCTGGTCTTCTACCGCCTGTGGCGTGCCGGCTATTTTGACGCACGTCTGTTCTGGCCGTTTGCCTTCGGCTCGATCCCGCTCGCCTTTGTCGGCGGCGCGCTCACCCTGCCGGGCGGGGTCTACAAGATTCTGGTGGCCGCCGCCCTGCTGGTGGCCGCCGCGCGCCTGCTGTGGAAGACGCAGGACCACGAGGCCACCTCCACGCCAAATATCCGGATTGCGCTGCTGAGCGGGGCAGGACTCGGCTTGCTGTCCGGCCTCACCGGCGTGGGCGGCGGAATATTCCTGAGCCCGCTGTTGCTACTGCTGCGCTGGGCCAACATGCGCACCACCACGGCACTGTCGGCCGCCTTCATTCTGGTGAACTCGATCGCCGCACTCGCCGGCCATGCAACCATCGCCATCGCCTGGCCGGCGCAATTGCCGCTGCTCATGCTCGCGGCGCTGGCTGGCGCGCTGATCGGGTCGGAACTCGCAGTGCGCCGGCTGGCGCCGCTGACGCTGCGACGGGTGCTGGGCGTGGTGCTGGTGATTGCCGGCGCAAAACTGCTGCTGACCGCCTGAGTCAATATTGAATAGAACAGCGGCAAAACTAGCCCTCTTGGACACTCACCCGCGTTCCTTCAGAAATGAAACGGGGCACCCAAGGATGCCCCGTTGTTATCTCATCGGTGTCGTGACAAACCTCGTCAGCCGGTCCCGACCGGTGGCGCGGCCTCCGGCATATCGAGTTCACCTTCGTAGGGCTCGGCGAAACCGCACTCCTTGACCGCGCAGACCTTCTCGGTGCCGCGACGCTTGGTGGTCTTGATAGTCAGGATCGGCCAGCCGCACTTCGGGCAGGGCTCGTTGAGCGGCAGGTTCCAGACCGCGTACTTGCAATCCGGGTAGCGCGCGCACGAGTAGAAAATCTTGCCGTAGCGCGACTTGCGCTTGAGCATGTTCGCCTGCTTGCACTCCGGGCACAGCACGCCGGTGTCGGCCGGTTTTTCCAGCGGCTCCATGTGCTTGCAGTTCGGGTAATTGCTGCAACCGATGAACTTGCCGTAGCGGCCGCGCTTGATGACCAGCTTCGATTCGCACTTCGGGCAGACACGATCCTCGACGTACTGCGGCTCGTTCGAGGCGCCGGCCTCTTCGTCCACGTTGCGCGTGTAGTCGCACTCCGGGTAGCCGGTGCAACCGATGAAGTAGCCGTTGCGGCCGAGGCGCTTGGACAATGGCTTCTGGCACTTCGGGCACAGCTCTTCCAGAATTTCGGTGCCGGGGCGGTCGGCGGTCTCTTTCTCGTCGACCTGCAACTTGAACTCGCCCCAGAACTCCTGCAGCAGCGGCCGCCACTCCTTCTCGCCGCGCGACACGGCATCAAGATCGTCTTCCATGCGCGCGGTGAAGTCGTAATCCACGTATTTGAAAAAATGCTCGGACAGGAACTTGTTCACACCCGGCCGACGTCGGTCGGCTGGAAGCGGCGCTTGTCGAGCGTGACATACTCGCGCGATTCGAGCGTCGAGATGATCGACGCATAGGTGGACGGACGACCGATGCCGAAGGCTTCCAGCGCCTTCACCAGCGAAGCTTCGGTGAAGCGCGGCGGCGGCTCGGTAAAGTGCTGCTCCTTGCGGATCACGCGCAGGTCCACGTATTCGCCCTTCAACATGACTGGCAGGATCGCCTCGTCCTCCTCGCCTTCCTTTTTCTCGTCCGTGCCTTCCTGGTAGACGGCCATGAAGCCCGGCTTCACCAGGGTCGAACCGTTGGCGCGCGACACGTTGCCGCTGCCGGCCTCGAGATCGACGGCCACGGTATCCAGCACCGCGTGCACCATCTGGCAGGCGACCGTGCGCTTCCAGATGAGCTCATACAGCTTGTATTGTTCCGGTGTCAGCTTTTCCTTGAGCTGATCAGGTATGCGTTCCGCGGACGTCGGGCGGATGGCTTCGTGCGCTTCCTGCGCGTTCTTGGATTTGGTCTTGTAGACGTGCGGCGTTTCCGGCAGGTTGTCGTCGCCGTAGCGCTTGGCGATAAGCGCGCGGATCTCTTCGACCGCTTCCTTCGCCAGGTTCACCGAGTCGGTACGCATGTAACTGATGAGGCCGACGGTCTCGCCGCCGATGTCCACGCCTTCGTACAACTGCTGCGCGGTGCGCATGGTGCGCTGCGCGGTGAAACCGAGTTTGCGCGACGCCTCCTGCTGCAGGGTGGAGGTAGTAAAGGGCGGCGACGGATTGCGCTTGCGCTGCTTTTTCTCCACCGACGTAACGAGATAGCGGCCCTGCGCCTGCTTGAGCAGTTCGGCCTCGACCTCGGCGGCGGTGTTCTCTTCGTTGATCGTAAACTGGTCGAGCTTCTCGCCCTTGAAGTGGGTGAGCTTGGCGCTGAAATTCTGGCCCTTGGTGCTGAGGTCGGACTCGATGGTCCAGTACTCGCGCGCCTTGAAGCGCTCGATCTCTTCCTCGCGCTCGACAATCAGGCGCAGCGCCGGGCTTTGCACGCGCCCGGCGGACAGCCCGCGGCGCACCTTTTTCCACAGCAACGGCGACAGGTTGAAGCCGACCAGGTAATCGAGCGCGCGCCGTGCCTGCTGCGCATTGATCAGGTTGATCGACAGCTCGCGCGGCTCCTGGATGGCGCGCTGGATGGCGGTCTTGGTGATTTCGTGAAACTCGACGCGGTGCACCGGCTTGTCCTTGAGCACGCCTTCTTCCTTGAGAATCTCGTACAGGTGCCAGGAGATCGCCTCGCCTTCGCGATCCGGGTCAGTCGCGAGGTACAGGGCGTCGGCTTTTTTCATCGCCTTGACGATGGCGTCGACATGCTTCTTGTTCTTCTCGATGAGCACGTACTTCATGGCGAAGTCGTGCTCGGGATCGACCGCGCCCTTCTTCGGCAGCAGGTCGCGCACATGCCCGTAGGAAGCGAGCGCGCTGAATTCCTTGCCCAGGTACTTGGACATGGTTTTCGCCTTGGCCGGCGATTCAACAATGATCAGGTTTTTCGACATTGCTCAGAAGACCAGTTCGCTTTGCGGCAGACGCTCGCCTGCCATCAGATAGGTGATAAGTGGGGTCGTGGGGCGTGATTGTGTGCGGCAAGCGGTGTGGCTTGTCAAGCCGGCAGGAAAAACAACCGGGAAATCAGTGCAGGTGCTCCTGCACGCCGTCGAACACCAGGTCTTCCATCCAGGCGTAGGCCTGCTCCTGGCCGGGCTGGTTGAACAGCACCATGAGGATCACCCACTTGAGCTGTTCACTGTCGATTTCGTCGGTGTCGAGCGCCATGACGCGATCGATGACCAGCTCGCGGGTATGCGAATCGAGCACGCCGCTGCGCGCCAGAAACAGGATGAACCCGCGCGCTTCGATGTTGATTTTCTGCTGCTCTTGCGTGGAAAACACGCGCATGGATTGCGGGCGCCCGCCCAGGGGCATCACACCACGGTCACGCAGCGAGGCCAGGCCTTCGAGCCAGTCGAAGGCCTTGTTCACTTCACTGCGGGGAAAACCGGCCTGCGCCAGCTCGACGGCGAGCGCTTCCTGATCGGGGCTGAATTCGGGACCATCGTCCATGTAGTTCTCGAACAGATACATCAACACATCCAGCACGTTTTCTTTCATCATTCTCTCATTACCCCGGCGCGCGTGTTGTGTCGTCTCATCCACCACCCTTCGTGGGACAGGGCCGTCAGGGCGTTCGCTGGTATCTCCCGCCCGGACGGGCTTCGATCAGCCCGCGCAACTCCATGAGCAACAGCATGGAGGAAACCCTACCCGGCGTCAATCCGCTGCGCGCGATGAGCGTGTCCATTTCGACCGGGTCGAAACCGATAAGTTCGAGTAATTCCTGCTGCGCCGGGTCGGGCGGCGCGCCGCGCGGTATCGTGTTGGCGCCCGGCGGGGCGGCCACAAATCCGGCGAGCGCGCCAAGTTCTTCGAGGACATCCTGCGCGGTTTCAACCAGTTTCGCGCCCTGGCGTATCAACGCGT
>Ga0224495_10000727_pt1 | contig 25181 bp, 19 predicted proteins | sample SF_Jul11_sed_USG_FD_168128 | JGI IMG/M metagenome (GOLD analysis project Ga0224495, IMG submission 168128) | Sediment microbial communities from San Francisco Bay, California, United States - SF_Jul11_sed_USGS_4_1 | ecosystem: Environmental > Aquatic > Marine > Sediment | place: USA: California...
CACCGTGCGGCAGAACACCGAGAACGCAAGGCAGGCCAACCAGCTTGCCGCCAACGCCTCGGACGTCGCCGTCAAGGGCGGCAAAGTCGTCGGTGAAGTGGTGCACACCATGGCCTCGATCAGCGAAAGCTCGAAGAAGATCGTAGACATCATCAGCGTCATCGAAGGCATCGCGTTCCAGACCAACATCCTGGCGCTCAATGCAGCCGTCGAAGCGGCGCGCGCCGGCGAGCAGGGCAGGGGCTTTGCGGTCGTGGCCGGCGAGGTTCGCAACCTGGCACAACGCTCCGCCGCCGCCGCCAAGGAGATCAAGGAGCTGATCGGCGACTCGGTGGACAAAGTGGATGCCGGTTCCAAGCAGGTGGATCAGGCCGGAGCGACGATGACCGAGATCGTCGATGCGGTCAAACGCGTCACCGACATCATGTCCGAGATCGCAGCGGCCTCGAACGAACAGAGTGCCGGGATCGAGCAGGTGAACCAGGCGATCGTCCAGATGGACGAAGTGACCCAGCAGAACGCCGCGCTCGTGGAAGAAGCCGCCGCTGCGGCCGAGTCGATGCGGGAGCAGGCGGTATCGCTGATGGAAGCGGTGAGCACATTCAGGCTGGAGGCGGGTCAGGCAAATACGCGAACGACAGCGGGCAGGCCCATCCATGCAAATCAACCTGGCATCGCGCATCGTAACGCAAGTAATACGGCGTTACTGGCGGGTCCCAGTCACAGCGGAAGTTTTGGGGATCTGAAGGAAAAAGTCATTTTGGCGCGGCGCGCCCTGATCGTGATGCTGAAAGACAAGAGCAAGCACGGCGATTATTGGCAGAATATGGCGCACCAAAGCGCAAAAACCGTTTCTGACTTGTTGCAAACGATTGACGCACCTCAAGGTATGGAAAAGGAATTTAAAGAGTTATCGGATACATGGGCGGCTTTCAGGAAAACTCGCGAGGAAGATCTGATCCCGTTGCTCGTGGCCGGAAGGCAGACCGAGGCAGAAAAAATCGCCAAGGGCGTGCAGGCGGAACGAATGAAAAAAGTGCTAAATCTTTGCGACGAGTTGGATAGATAGCTTATCAGTTTCGCGCATTTGCACTTTTTATTCCGGGTTGATCAGCATCAGAAGCGGTAGCGTCTGGAAACCCCTGCCAAGATCGCACCTGGTAAGGGAATAACGTGAACAGGACCCTTCCCGGAATAATTGCGCACTAAAACATCCAATCGAACAGAACTAGGGGCAAGGGTGACTGGGCAAGTCTTGCGATCTGTCAGACAGCCAAGTGGCCCGCAACCGAGCCCGCAATATGCAGGTTTACCTGATATTCTTTTCAGCAGTTTGTAAACGATCCCCTAAATATCCCAATTTGGCTCAGCGGTAACGCTCAAGAATGGCCGAATTCTTTGTTGTTCCAGAAAACAGAGCAATTTTTCATTGCCATGTATTAAATTGGCCAATTTTTTGGATTATGCCAGCCTAGCTGGCATTGATCACAGTGACTTGTTCAGGTTTATAAATCCACGAAAAAAATTGCGCCGTAAGTGCAAGATATTCCACATCTTTTTCAGTAACTTATAACGGCGGGGTGCGGCAAGGGGCTGGCTGACTTAGGCGCGCTGCAATATAGTTACAATAAAAACATCACAAAAGTTATGCGCAGACAAAAAAGTTGTTGACAAAAGTCAAAAATATACTTATTTTGTGAACCGTAAGTCATGCTTGTTGCTAAAAGTTAATTTAACTAATTATTTTGCGAGGCTGCCATGCGGATAAATATGCCAGTAACCAATAACGAATATGAGCTGAAGGAAGGCTTATCTATCGTTTCGGAAACCAATGTCAAAGGGATAATCAAATATGCTAATCCCTATTTCATCGAAGTCAGTGGCTTTTCTGAAGAAGAGCTGATCGGAGCGCCGCAGAACATCCTTCGTCATCCGGATATGCCCGTCGAGGCATTTGCCGATATGTGGGATACGATCAAATCGGGGATGCCCTGGACAGCCATGGTCAAGAACCGCTGTAAGAATGGCGATTTTTACTGGGTATATGCCAACGTCACGCCTGTTTATGAAAAAGGCCAGGTAGTCGGTTACATGTCGGTGCGCAACAAAGGAACCCGGCAACAGATCGATGAGGCTGAAAGGGTTTATCGCCTGTTCAGGGAGGGTAAGGCAAAAGGCCTTGCGATACGGCGTGGACGTATCGTCAGGACCGGGTTAATCGGTAAATTATCGGTATTGCGTGATTTAAGCCTGGGGCTGCGCGTCGGCTTGAGCATGGGTACTTTGGCACTATTAGTGCTGGGCCTGGGAGCAGCAGCTTATCTGCAAAGCGGGGCTGAGACGCCTTACTGGATCGCGGGAGCAACGGCATTCGGCTTGCTGGTATGCCTGTCATTGTGGGTAATGTTTCAAACGTCGATCATTGGGCCGCTTAAAACCGTTGTACAGGGCGCGCGCGTACTTGCCGGAGGGGATTTATCCTTTAAGTTCGAAACCAACCGCAATGATGACATGGGGCAGCTCATGCGTGCGTTGCAGCAAATGAATGTCAATTTGCGCTCCATCATTGGCGATGTGCGCACCAACGTCGAATCCATCGCGCACGCCACGAAGGAAATCGCTGCCGGGAATATGGATCTTTCGCAACGAACCGAGGAACAGGCCTCCAGCCTGGAAGAGACCGCCAGCAGCATGGAAGAGCTGACCTCCACCGTGCGGCAGAACGCCGAGAACGCAAGGCAGGCCAACCTGCTGGCCAACAGCGCCTCCGATGTTGCTGTCAAGGGCGGCAAGGCAGTTGGCGACGTGGTGCACACGATGGCCTCGATCAGCGATAGCTCGAGGAAGATCGTCGACATCATCAGCGTCATCGAAGGCATCGCGTTCCAGACCAACATCCTGGCGCTCAATGCCGCCGTTGAAGCGGCGCGCGCCGGCGAGCAGGGCAGGGGTTTCGCGGTTGTGGCCGGCGAGGTGCGCAGCCTGGCGCAACGTTCGGCGGATGCCGCCAAGGAGATCAAGGAGCTGATCGGTGACTCGGTGGACAAGGTGGATGTCGGTGCCAAGCAGGTGGATCAGGCTGGTGCGACGATGACCGAGATCGTCCAGGCGGTCAAACGCGTCACCGACATCATGTCCGAGATCGCCGCGGCCTCGAACGAACAGAGTGCCGGGATCGAGCAGGTAAACCAGGCAGTCACCCAGATGGATGATGTGACCCAGCAGAATGCTGCTCTGGTAGAAGAGGCCGCTGCTGCAGCTGCAAGCCTGGAAGATCAGACGGTGAGCCTGACGCAGGCGATATCCGTATTCAAGTTGGGGTTGGGCACAGAAAGATCGGATACTGGGACTCGCATTGCAAAGCCTGCCGCAAAAAAATCCTTGCCCAAGCCGAGCAAGAGCGGGCGCAGGCTGGCTAGCCCGAGAGGAGGCGAAAACGGCGATTGGCAAGAGTATTAAAGATGCCGTGCTTCCGGTAATAACGGGAGGCATTTAAGTCAAATGCAGATAGAACAAGGTCAGCCATCCGGCTGGCCTTTGTCATGATTGAATTGCCTTTCCCGCACAAGAAGTGGTTTAATCACTACCATGAAATTCCCCTTCCAGAATGTCGCGCTGATCGGCAAATACAAGGCTCCGGAAATAGCGGAACCGCTGCTGCTGCTTGCGGAATTCCTGTCAGCCAGAGGGATGCATGTGGTGGTTGACAGCCTGACCGCAGAGCATCTCGCGAACAGCCGTTATCCCGCAATGAATCTGGATGAAATCGGGCGCGTCGCTGACTTGGCCATCGTGCTGGGTGGTGACGGCACGATGCTGAATATTGCGCGAACCCTGTCGCCATGCCACGTACCCCTTATAGGTGTCAATCAGGGGAGGCTGGGCTTTCTTACCGATCTTTCATTGGAAAGCATGCAGGAAAGTATCGCGTCCATGCTTGACGGGAAGTTCGTCATCGAACAGCGTTTGCTGCTTTCTGCGCAGGTAATACGCAATGATGTCGAGGTATTCAGCGGGCTGGCGTTCAACGAGGTGGTGGTGCATCGCAGTAATATCAGCAGCATGATCGAATTCGAAGTGCGTATTGACGGCGAGTATCTTTACAATCAGCGGGCCGACGGGATGATCGTCTCAACACCCACCGGTTCGACGGCCTATGCGTTGTCGGCTGGGGGGCCGATTTTGCATCCTGGTCTTGATGTGATCGAGCTGGTCCCGGTTTGCCCGCACTCCTTAAGCAACCGGCCTATCGTGGTAAAGGGCTCTTCGGTGCTGGAAATCCTGATGCACCGTACGGGTGATCTGCGCGTACGTTTTGACAGCCATACCAGCTATGACATGCAGTTGCACGACAAGATCATTGTTGCGCGTTACCATGAAACGGCTTGTTTGCTGCACCCGTCGGGGCATAGCTACTATCATACGCTGCGTGAAAAACTGCTATGGAATCAAACGCTGTAATTTATGGGTTTTGCAGTTAAATGCTGAAATTCCTGGCAATCCGGGATTTCGTCATCGTCTCCACACTTGAGCTGGATTTCTCCACGGGATTTACCGCATTGACCGGTGAGACCGGTGCGGGAAAATCAATTCTGATTGATGCGCTTTCTCTGGCGCTAGGGGAGCGAGGCGATGCGACCATGGTGCGCAATGGCTGCGAGCGCGCCGAGATTTCCGCAGAATTCGATGTAGATAAATTGCCCCAAATGCAGTCCTGGTTGAACGAACAGGATCTGTCCGGCGATGAGAATGTGTGTCTTTTCCGCCGCGTACTGGATGCCGGGGGGCGGTCACGCGGTTTTATCAACGGGCGCAGCGCAACCCTGCAACAGATGCGTGAGGCAGGGGAACAATTGCTGGATATATACGGTCAGCACGCCCATCAATCCCTGTTGCGGGCGGAAGTCCAGCGCGCCTTGCTGGACGGCTATGCGGGCATAGCAGCAGACGCAGAAAGGGTCGCGGGCCTGTATCGGGATTGGCAAGCGTTACGTCGGCGCCGCATCAGCCTGAGTGAGAATGCAGAAGCAGTGGCGGCCGAGCGCGAAATGCTGTTATTCCAGCGCAGCGAACTGGAAGGGCTTGGGTTCAGCATTGCCGAATGGGGCACTCTGCAGGAGGATTATGCGCGTCTGTCCCATGCCGCAGGCTTGCTCGAAGCCGCTGCATTCGGGATAGAGACCCTGAGCGATGCGGATAATGCCTGTCTGGTGCAGCTGAATTCGCTTGTGGCACGCTTGCGCGATGGTTTGCAGCATGACGCCAGCCTTGGCGAGACACTGAAGATGCTGGAAAGCGCACAGGCAGAAATGCAGGAGGCGGTATATGCGTTGCGCCATTACCAGCAGCGGCTGGAAACCGACCCTCAGCGTTTGTACGACCTTGATCTGCGCATCAAGAGTGTAATGGATGCTGCGCGCAAGTACCGTGTTGCTCCGGAACAACTGGACCAGGCACTGCAGCGTATCGTGGCGCGTCTGGCTGAGCTGGGCGGTGATGCCGACATTGAAGAGTTGAAGCAGCAGGAAGATTCGGCGCGGCAAAAATACCAAATGGCTGCGCTGAAAGTCAGTGTAGCGAGAAAAACATCTGCCGAAAAACTGGCAAGCGAAATCACGGCGGCGCTGCAGATGCTGGCCATGCCGGGCGGAAGTTTTTCAGTGGCTTTGTCGACATTGGATGAGGGTAATGCCGGCGGGCTGGAGTCGATCGAATTCCAGGTCGCTGCGAATCCGGGAACACCGTTACGCAGCATTGCAAAAGTTGCTTCCGGGGGAGAGTTGTCGCGGATCAGTTTGGCGATACAAGTCGCAGCCAAGAGGGTTGCCAGTGTACCGACTTTGATATTCGACGAGGTGGACAGCGGTATCGGCGGGCGTGTTGCGGAAATCGTAGGACGTATGCTGAAAAAATTAGGCAGGGATTACCAGGTGCTGTGCGTTACACACCTGCCGCAAGTCGCCGCAGCGGCTGACCAGCAGTGGCAGGTAAGCAAGGCGGTGGATAATGGTGTTACCCTGAGCCGTATCGATGTGCTGGAGGGTGCGCGACGTGTAGAAGAGATTGCACGCATGCTGGGGGGGGTCAACATCACCGAAACGACACGCAAACATGCGACTGAAATGCTGTTGGGCTCTGCATGAGGTATCATGCGCAGATTTCTGTCTGGTGCTGCAGGATGCGGCAAGTGGATTCGTTATGGTTAGGAATGTTATGCGTTTTACATTGATTCTGTTTTCCCTGGTTTTGGCTTCATGCAGCAGTTTGCTGACCCCGTACAAGATGGAGATACGCCAGGGGAACTACGTTACGGCAGAGATGCGCGCACAACTGAAGATCGGCATGTCGAAGCAGCAGGTGCTTTATATCCTTGGAACGCCCATAGTCCATGATGCTTTTCATGACAACCGGTGGGATTACGTGTATCGGCTGGAGCAAAAGGGTGAGGCCGTGGAGAAACAGGACATGACCCTGTTTTTTGAAGGCGAAAATCTGGTGCGCGTGATTGACGGGAACACGGCGGAAGAAGCGGCTCCGGTTAGAGCGGATGAACAGTCAAGAGGGTAGCGCATGAGCAAATTAAAAATAGCCATTGCGGGCAGCAGCGGGCGCATGGGGCGTGCGTTGCTTGAATATGTGGTGCAGACAGAAGATCTCGAGTTGCATGCGGCACTGGAGCAGCTGGGGGTGGGCGCGGGAATGAGAGTCAGTGATCTCGGCATAAGAACGGATGTGCTGGTGACCTCGGATCTGAACGGGCTGCAAGGTGCCGATGTGCTGATCGATTTTACCCGCCCCGAGGGCACGCTGCATCACCTCGAAATCTGCCGTAAGCTTGGTGTGAACATGGTGATTGGCACAACCGGCTTTAACGCGCAGCAAAAGGCGCAACTTGGCGCGGCGGCACGGGATATCGGCATCGTGTTTGCACCCAACATGAGTGTGGGTGTGAATCTGGTATTTAAATTATTGGAGACCGCATCGCGCGTGCTGGCCCAAGGATACGACATCGAGATCATTGAGGCGCATCACCGCCACAAGGTCGATGCGCCTTCAGGCACGGCATTAGGCATGGGCGAGGTGATCGCAAAAACGCTTGGGAGAGATCTTGAGCAATGCGCCGTTTACGGACGCGAAGGGAATACCGGCGAGCGTGATCCTTCGACCATCGGCTTTGCAACTGTGCGCGGTGGCGATATCGTCGGCGATCACACCGTACTGTTCGCGGGCACTGGCGAGCGCATCGAGATCACCCACAAGGCCAGCAGCCGAGCCACTTTTGCATTAGGCGCCTTGCGCGCTGCACGCTTTCTCAAGGAAAACCCGCCGGGTCTGTACGATATGCAGGATGTGCTAGGCCTTGAATGAAGCACAAACCTCCTGTTGCATAAACCGGGGATTTTGTTTTAACAGGTAAAGGTGCTGTTGCCGCCACCATGCAGCGTTGATCCATGCTGTAACGTTATTGCTGTTTTGGGATAGTCCATGGACTGGAAAATTTTTGCCACTGTCTTTGTATCCGTTTTTATCGCCGAGATGGGGGATAAGACGCAGCTTGCCACGATGTTGTTCGCCTCTGACAAGGAGGTTGGAAAACTGACGGTTTTTTTTGGCGCCTCGCTGGCCCTGATCGCTGCTTCCGGCATCGGCGTACTGGCCGGCAGCGTGCTGTCGGAGTACATTAACGAAAAATATTTGCATTATATTGCCGGGGCGGGGTTCATCGTTATCGGTGTATGGACGTTGTGGAGGGCTTGACCGGCAGTATCCATTATGTGAACAACTAAAACATGAAGAAATTCCTTCCCCTGCTTTTTCTTCTTTATCAACCAGCCGGTCATGCGTTTACTGACCCGTCGCTTTCGTGGATGACGCTGACATCCCCGCATTTTCATGTTCATTTCCACCAGGGTGAAGAAACTCTGGCAAAACGTGCTGTAGTCCTTGCCGAAGATGTGCATACCCGGCTGGTGCCACGCATGAAATCGCAGCCATCCGGCCGAACCCATATCGTTCTTGTCGATGCGATGGATGATGCCAACGGCTGGGCAACGACGGTTCCCTATAACCTGATCACTTTATACGTTACCCCACCACTCGGCGAGCCCGGTTTCGGCGCACATCCTTACGATGACTGGATGCGCCTACTGATCACCCACGAATACACGCACATCGTGCAGATGGACATGACGGCAGGTATTCCGGGTGTGTTGAGAAATATTCTGGGCAACCTGTATTTCCCGAACATGTGGCAGCCAACCTGGCTGAAAGAAGGTTTGGCGGTATATGAAGAGACGGAGCTGACTGGTGGAGGCCGCAACCGTTCGCCCGCTGCCGAAATGGTGATGCGCATGGCTGTGCTGGAAGATGCTTTCCCGCCCATCAGCCATGCTGCCAACTTTACTGAAAAATGGCCTTCTGGCGAGACACCCTATCTGTTCGGCGGAGGTTTCACAGGCTATATCGCCGACCGGTTCGGGCGGGAAAAGCTCGCGGACATTTCCGTTGAGTACAGCGGGCGAAGCTGGCCGTTCCTGGTGAGCAGTACTGCGTATCGCACGATCGGGAACGATTACCCCGAGCTGTGGGAAGAATGGAAAAGCAAGCTGGCAATGCGTTATGAACCAGTCAGGCAGAGTGTGCTTGATAGGGGGATGAGCAGCTCGCGGGCCTTGACGCCGAACAAGCTTAATCGTGGCGGATACAGAAATCTTGCTCCGGCGATTTCTCCGGATGGCAGGCAGATTCTGTACTCCGTCAGCAATGCCGATGAGCACCCCTCGATACATCTGATGAACCTTGATGGCAGCGATGACCGCACGCTTCTCGACAACACGGCCAGCTCGGGGCAAAGCCTTGCCTGGGGCGCCGACGGCAAAGGTTTCTATTTCACCCGGATAGAGAGGGTGCGCAATGCCAACCTCTATAATGACATCTACTATTACGATCTCGAGAAACGTACAGAGAGCCGCCTGACACGGCATTTGCGGGCGCGCGATCCGGCGCCTTCTCCGGACGGGACACAGCTGGTCTTCGTTGTTACCGGACTGGGGAAGACCAGGCTTGCGATGCTGTCTCTGGTGCAAAAAAAGATCGCCATGGAGCAGGATATCAACTGGCTTGGCGAGGCGGGCACCAACCAGTTTGAAACACCCCGGTTCAGCCCGGACGGGCAGAAGATCGTGGTCGGGGTGAGGCAGCCGGATGGCTACAAGGATATCTGGATACTCGATAGCCGGGGCAACAAAGTCGAAGAGGCCATGCATGACCGCGCCATCGACGGCGGTGCGGTGTGGGGCGCCGATGGCAGCAAGCTGTATTTTTCTTCTGATCGTAGCGGCATTTTCAATCTTCATGCTTATGATCTTGCCAGCCAGCAGATTATGCAGGTCAGCAATGTGCTTGGCGGCGCCTTCATGCCGTCTGTTTCACCCGATGGTACCGGGATCGCATTCGTGAACTACAGCTCACTTGGCTACGACATCCATATCATGGAGAACGACCCCGCCACCTGGAAGGCGGCTGCCAGGTACCACGACCCCTATCCGGTAATGCGTTATGACGACAAGGAGGTTGTTTTTGAGCAGAGCTCCTATAACGCATTGCCGACGCTCTACCCCCGTTTCTGGATCCCGTACCCGGGCTATAGCCCCTATAGCGGGGCAATGGGCGGGCTCATAACCTTCGGCGCCGATGCGATCCAGCGCCACAGTTATCTTTTCACTGCGTCGTACGGGCCGAAGAACAACCGTCTCTGGTACGACCTGAATTATCGTTATGACGGATCGTTTCCCGACTTCCGGTTGATTGCGCGGGATACCGACATGGTCTATACCGGCCTGCTCCAGCAACAGGCGGGTTTTGCCGCTCAGGGCGACTATATTGAGCGTGCCCGGGTGTTTGACGTCTCACTGAATTTCCCGCTGTTTGAACTTGACAGGCAGCATGAATTGGGTCTCGGTTACCGGCGCACGACTCTGGGCCGGCTTTCCCAGGTGCCCCCCTGGGCGGGCTATGATGGGGCCATCCCGGCACAGGGGGTTATCGCTTCGGGCAGAGCCAGTTATTTTTTCAATAATGCCGAAAGGTATGGTTATTCGATCAGCCCGGAAAACGGGCGCAGCATCGAACTGGGCTATGAGCGGTTCAGCAAGAAGATCGGCAGCGATTTCAACCTGAGGAAGTACACCCTGGACTGGCATGAGTATATCGGCCTCCCCTATGATCATCATGTCCTCTTGTTGCGTGCCTATGCCGGAATATCAAAGGGCGATGTTCTGCCGCAGCGTGCCTTCCAGTTGGGAGGCGATAATCCTGGTGACCTGACAGTCAACGTGGTCGAGCAGAATATTTATTTGCGCGGATATCCGGTCAACCAGTACCGGGGGCAAAAAGCCGGGTTATTTTCGGCTGAATACCGTTTCCCTGTCAGAAACCTTGAAACAGGTTTCAGTAATACTCCTTTGTTCTTCAAGAGAATCCATGGTGCCGTTTTTGCAGAAGCCGGCAATACCTGGGATGCGACCTTCATCCGCAAGGATTTGAAAAAAGCAGTGGGGGTTGAAGCAAGAATGGACGTGACATTGGCTTATGTCCTTCCGGTCACGTTGCGGGCGGGTATTGCCAAAGCCCTCGATGATAATCGCGACGTCATGATTATCGCCAATGCCTGGTTCACCCTCTTTTGAGGGCTGAGCCGCTGCCTCATACGGGTTGACGTGCGCCCTCGTCACACTTTCATCACGCCGAGATGATTTTTCGTCAAGACACATTTGGCCGGTGGGCCTCTGTGTCATGGCAAAAACCGCTTGATTTGCCATGTTGCTGAATTAAAAGAGTAATGCAACTTTGCTGATGCCTTTGGCATGATACCTGCGTAACTCTTGCTGAGTGTGTGCAGGCGATTTAAATGCATGTTGCCTTTTACACAGGCTTAAGGAAGCCAAGCGGGACGTAAAAACACTGGAGGCCTCAAATGAATGAAATATGGATTAACGATTGTAGCGCTGGAAATGAAGCATTGGTTTCCGGGCACAAGGAGATCCTCAACCTGATTTTCAGGATCTCCTACCTGATCGGAAAACGGGATTGCGCTGCATTGTCAGCAACTTTCGAGATGCTCGAAAACAGGTTGCGCGCCTATTTCGAAGCAGAGGAGAAGTCAGCCCAGTCCAGCAGTCATGATTTTACCCGGCACAAGCTTGAGCATCAAAGCTTGCTGGAAGATTTTCAGCGGATTAGAAATGTGCTTGAAGCAAAGCAATGCCGGTGGACAGGCGGGGAAGAAAGTGTATTTACAAGTTCCTGGGTGAAATCCTTTGTGCAGCATATCAAGGAAAGCGGCAGAACGATGGCGGCATCACCGGCGATCCCATGGGGCGGTATTCAATCCGCATGAGGCCATAGAACGGAGAGCCATAAAATGTTGCCATATCGCAAGAGCAGTATGAGAGCGGTTTTTTGAATATACAACAGGCAGATTCCGGTAATAAGACTGAGCTGGAATAATCGGCCAAGGGGCTAGCGATGATAGCGATCTGGACAAATCAATTAAGCGTCGGGAACAGGCTGATTGATTCTGCACATGAGGACATCCTTGGCAAGCTAAACAGGATAGGGCACTTGGTCGGAACAGGGGACAGGGCAGCTCTGCCGGAAGCCTTAAAGTTGCTTGAAGAGTGTCTACATGCTTGTTTCGAAGTTGAGGAAAGGATTGCACAAGCCATAAACTTTGACTTTTCACGGCACAAGCTTGCCCATCAACACTTGTTGAATGATTTTCAGCGCAAGGCAAAAATTCTGACTACGCAGGGTGATGCCTGGGACGAAGAAGAAGGGAACGCATTCGTTACTCATCTGGTGAAAAGTGTAATACAGCATATCAAGATGGAAGGAATGGTTATGAAACCGGTCCTTGATACGCACTATTACGATTTCAATCCCGGGTAGCTGCAGCCGGGGGCGGGGCTTGGGTGCGGTGGGCTTTATGCCTTGATGTATCGAACCTTGTGCTAGCATTCGCAACATGGACATGCCGGTGTTATTCGTCTCCCATGGTGCTCCCACCCTGTTGCTTGAACCGGGCGAGACGGGCTGGACTTGGCAGCAAGTTGGCAGAAACATGCCGAAGCCATCGGCTATTCTGGTTGTCTCGGCACATTGGGAGACGGATATTCCGACCCTCACCCTTGCTCCTTATCCTGAAACAATTTACGATTTCAGCGGCTTTCCATCCGAGCTTTATGAGCTGGAATACCCCGCGCCCGGTGCACCCGAATTGGCAAAGTCTGCTGCATCTGCGCTGCAACAGGCGGGTATCCCGGCGCGGCTGGACGAAGCACGCGGTCTTGACCACGGGGCATGGGTGCCGCTGAGCTTCATGTTCCCGGCTGCCGATATTCCTGTCACGCAACTCTCGATCCAGCCGGACAGAGGCCCACCATGGCACATTGCGTTGGGGCGCGCGCTGCGCCCGTTGCGCGAACAGGGGGTGCTGATCGTCGGCAGCGGGTCGATCTCGCACAATCTGCGCGCACTTTCAAAGCACCCGCAGGATGAACCGGCACCGGGATGGGTGACGGAATTTTGTGACTGGATGTCGGCAAGGATCAATGCAGGGGCCATTGATGCACTCAGCGCATACCGCAGTCTTGCGCCACATGCAGTGCAAAACCACCCGACAGAAGAACATTTGCTGCCGCTATTCATTGCGCTTGGTGCGGCAAACGAGAATGGCAGCGTAAAACGCCTGAATCACGTAATGACCTATGGCATGCTGGCAATGGATGCGTGGGTGTTCGATTCAGTGTAGACCCTGAAACCACCTATAAGCGTTTTGCGATCTCTTTCAGCGCTTCCTGCGAAAGGCTTTTCATCGTCACGCGCTGTGCGGTGTCCAGCTGCGCAAAGTGCCGGGAGGTTGCGCGGAAATAGCTCGGGTCGTAGTGCAGCGTGAGCAGCTCTGCGACCAGGGCGGAAAAATCTCCGGCGCGAATCAGTGCGCTCCAGTGTTCGAGTTGTTTTGTACCGTGGAAGCGGTGCAACGATTTCAGGTGGGTGATCAGTGATTCCGGGTTGTCGAGGTAATGGCGGTAATCTTCCAGCAATCCGGCTACACGCATGTCTGGCGGTGCATCCAGCAGCAGGCATTCGCCCGCATGCATCGCGGCAATGAGGGCAGGGGGTACGGTGATCAGGCCGATCTTGCTGCTTTCCGCTTCCACGAAGACGGGCTTCTTGGGGTCAAGCTCTCGCAGTGTTTGAAGTAACATGCTGTCGAACCATTTTTGCGAAGGCTGGAGCTGCTCAGGCAACTTGCCCAGCACCGAGCCGCGGTGTTTTGCCAGCAATTCAAGATCGAGCGTTTGCTGGCCGTTATCTGCCAATGCGGCAAGCAGCCGGCTTTTGCCCGAGCCGGTCGGGCCGCAGATCACGCGAAACCTGAGGCTTTGCGGCAAGGTCTCGAGTTTTTCTAGGACATCGCGGCGGTAGGCTTTATAACCACCTTCCAGCCGGTGAGCCGCCCAGCCCACCTGCGAAAGGATGATACTCATCGCACCGCTGCGCTGCCCGCCCCGCCAGCAGTAGATCAACGGGCGCCAGGATTTCGGGAGATCGTGAAAGCGCGTTTGCAGGTGATGCGCGATGTTTTTTGCAACCAGCGCCGCGCCAACCTTGCGCGCCTCGAATGGCGACACTTGTTTGTACAATGTGCCGACGGTGATGCGCTCTTCATCGGACAGTACCGGGCAGTTGATGGCGCCCGGGATATGATCTTCGGCGAATTCTGACGGGGTGCGCACGTCGATAATTTCGTCAAATTCACCGAGCTGTGATAGGTTCGCGGTTTTGAAAAGCATTATTGAAAAAGGAGCAGGTGTGTCTGAAGTGTCCGGAATGTCAGAAATCAAGTTGACCCAATTGTCTCACGGCGGCGGCTGCGGCTGCAAAATCGCCCCGGCGTTATTGCAGCAGATCCTGGGCGAGCCAAAGGAAAAACTGCCGTATGCCAATCTGCTGGTCGGAACCGAGACCAGCGATGATGCGGCAGTATATCGGCTCAACGACCAGCAGGCGGTCATCGCGACCACCGATTTTTTCATGCCGATCGTCGATGACCCGTTCGACTTTGGCCGTATCGCCGCAACCAATGCGCTTTCCGATGTGTATGCGATGGGTGGCACGCCGATCATGGCGCTGGCGATCGTCGGCATGCCGATCAACAAGCTGCCGGTAGAGACGATACGCGCGATCCTGCAGGGAGGCGAGTCGGTGTGCGAAGCGGCCGGGGTTCCGCTTGCGGGCGGGCACTCAATCGATTCCACCGAGCCGATCTACGGGCTGGTGGCCATCGGCATCGTGCATCCCGACCGGCTCAAGAAGAATAGCGGCGCGCGGCCGGACGACGTGCTGATCCTTGGAAAAGGCCTGGGTGTCGGCGTGCTGGCACAGGCGTTGAAAAAGGGAGTGCTTTCTGCCGGCGGATATACGCAAATGATTGGCACTACAACCCAGCTTAACGCCGTGGGCAGCGAACTTTCCGCGCTGGGCGGTGTGCATGCGCTGACTGACGTGACCGGCTTCGGACTGCTCGGACACCTGCTGGAAGTATGCCGGGGCTCAGGCATGGCGGCCGAGCTGAAGTTCAGCCAGGTGCCGATCCTGTCAGAAGCCTTGCCGCTGGCGCAGCAAGGTTACGGCCCCGGCGCGATCGACCGCAACCTGTCGAGTTACGGGCATGAAGTCGATTTCGCGGCACATCTTGAAAGCTGGCAGCGCCGTCTGCTGGCCGATGCGCAGACCAGCGGCGGATTATTGGCTGCCGTTGCGCCGGAAGTCGCGGAGCAAGTGCTGTCTGTTTTCAGGAGCGCCGGATTTGCACAGGCGGCGGTGATCGGCACGGTAAAGCAGGGCTTGCCGCGGGTGATGGTAAGCTGAATGTGATTGACGGCACCTTGACCCATGATGCCGTTAACGCTTGGAGATTTCCGGGATATGGGGTAAAACGCCGGCTGCAAAAAAATGGCAGGCAAAGAGGAAGCCGTTTTTTTCTGTTCCCGAACCGGGCGAATAGCCAAATGCCGCTTCCCGCAATGCCGTACGCTGTCCAGACAACCATTGAAACCTGACCTTATAACTTCTGAAAATGGCAAAAACCTATAACGAATCCAGTTTCAAGGTGCTGCGCGGTCTTGATCCGGTCCGCCAACGGCCGGGGATGTACACGAACCTTGAATCCCCCAACCACATCATTGCTGAAGTCGTGGATAACGCCTGCGATGAGGCGCTGGCAGGCCATGCGAGAAATATTCTTGTCGTTGCACACAAGGACGGCTCGGTCTCCGTTCAGGACGACGGGCGTGGCATCCCGGTCGGCCTGCATCCCGAAGAGAAGAAGTCTGTTGTGGAGGTTGCATTTACTTTGCTGCACTCGGGCGGCAAATTCGACAAGACTTCCGATGGTGCATACCAGTTCGCCGGCGGCCTGCATGGCGTGGGTGTCGCAGTGACCAATGCGTTGTCAAAGAAGATCGAAGCCACTGTGTTTCGCGAGGGGGGGCAGTATTCGATTACGTTCCTTGACGGTGCGGCCGAGCGTCCTTTGAAAAAGACCGGAACGTGCCCAAAGAACCAGACGGGAACGCAGGTGCGCGTGTGGCCCAACCCGAAGTATTTCGATAGCCCCGGCGTCAATCTGGCGCAATTTGAGCGCTCGCTGAGATCAAAGGCGGTGCTGCTGCCGGGAACCACCCTTTCCTTGATGCTGGAAAAAACAGGCGAGACGAAAACCTGGAACTACCCTGACGGACTTCGCAGTTACCTTACCGAGTTGCTGGACGGGTATGAACTGGCGATACCGATCATCTACCAGGAAAAATTCAGCAGGAAGAACGAAGGCAGCTTCGCCGAGGGCGAAGGCGCGTCCTGGGCGCTCGCGTGGTCGGCCGAAGGCGTGGTCAGTCGCGAATCCTATGTCAATCTGATCCCCACCCCTTCCGGCGGTACGCATGAGGCGGGGCTGCGTGAGGGCATGTTCAACTCGGTCAGGCAGTTTGCCGAATTGCACGGCTTGCTTCCCAAGGGAGTCAAGCTGGTGCCCGAAGATGTCTTTTCCCGGTTGAGTTTCGTTCTTTCCGCCAAAGTGCTAGATCCACAGTTTCAGGGCCAGACCAAGGACAAACTGGTTTCCCGGGATGCGTTGAAGCTGGTTTCCTCCATGCTCAAGGATCCGCTCGACCTCTGGCTGAACGAACATATCGAGCATGCAAAGCGTATCGTCGAGCTGGCGATCGAGCAGGCACAGGCAAGGATGCGCTCGGCGCAGAAGGTCGAAAAGAAAAAAGGCAGCAGCGTCGCAGTACTCCCCGGCAAGCTTACGGATTGCAGCTCCAGCGATACCACGCGCACCGAGCTTTTCCTGGTTGAAGGTGATTCCGCCGGAGGCTCTGCCAAGCAGGGCAGGAACAAGGAATTCCAGGCAGTCCTCCCGTTGCGGGGCAAGGTGCTGAACACCTTCGAGGTGGAAAAGGACCGCCTGTTCTCCAACAATGAAATTCACGACATCGCGGTAGCCATCGGAGTCGATCCGCATGCGCCTGAAGATATGGTGGATTTGTCCAATCTGCGCTACAACGGCATATTCATCATGGCCGACGCTGACGTTGACGGGGCGCATATTTCCACGCTGCTGCTCACGCTGTTCTACCGGCATTTCTACCGGGTGGTCGAGGCCGGAAAAGTATTCCTTGCCCAGCCGCCGCTGTTCCGCATCGATGTGCCGGCGCACGGCAAATTCCAGGCGCGCAAGGTTTACGCGCTTAATGAGGCCGAGCTGGACGCCATTCAGGACAAATTGCGCAAGGAGAAGGTTCGCGAGGGAAGCTGGACGATATCACGCTTCAAGGGGCTGGGCGAGATGAGCCCGGAACAACTGTGGGACACCACGCTGAACCCGGATACCCGGCGCGCGCTTTGCGTCAAGGTGGACGCATCGTCATACAGGGAAACCATGGACATCTTCAACATGCTGATGGGCAAGCAGGAGGCGGCAACCCGGCGCGCATGGCTGGAATATCACGGCAACGAGGTCGAGGTTGATATCTGAGCGCGCCTCATTCGCCCAGCCTTTGATGAACTGAAACCCGATCCGGTAACCATTAACAGAAACTTGTAATCATTTTGGCCATGCAGAAAAAAAACAAACAGAGTTCTATCCTTCAGGAAACAGCCCCTGTTGAGGGCACACGTTCAGGCACTGCTGCAGTCAACGTGCAGTTCAAACCGCTGGCGCAACTACCGGAAGGCAACGAAGTCGCCCTTGCCGATTATGCGGAGCGGGCCTATCTGGAATATGCGGTATCCGTCGTCAAGGGCAGGGCGCTGCCCGAGGTGGGCGACGGCCAGAAGCCGGTCCAGCGGCGCATTCTTTATGCGATGCGGCAGATGGGGTTGACCCATGGCAACAAGCACGTCAAATCCGCGCGTGTCGTGGGTGACGTGCTGGGTAAATACCATCCGCACGGCGATGCTTCCGCCTATGACGCGATGGTCAGACTGGCGCAGGATTTTTCGATGCGTTACCCCCTGGTCGATGGCCAGGGAAACTTCGGTAGCCGTGACGGCGACAATGCCGCTGCGATGCGCTACACCGAGGCCCGGCTGACGCCCATCTCCGACCTGCTGCTGTCAGAGCTGGACAAGGGAACGGTGAATTTTGTGCCCAATTACGATGGCGCATTCCAGGAGCCGGCCATGCTTCCCGCGAGGCTGCCGATGGTATTGCTCAATGGCGCATCCGGGATCGCTGTCGGCATGGCTACCGAAATACCCTCGCATAATCTGGCCGAGATCGCCCATGCGGCATACGAACTGGTGCGCAACCCGGGCGTCAGGGACGAGCAGCTGATCTCGCTGATCCGGGGCCCGGATTTTCCCGGCGGCGGCCAGATCATCTCCCCTGCGGCGGATATCCGCGAGTGTTATGTTACCGGGCGCGGGTCGATCAGGATGCGCGCACGCTGGACGGTAGAGCCGCTGGCGCGCGGGCAGTGGCAAGTGGCGGTGCATGAACTGCCGCACGGTGTTTCCACGCAGAAAGTGCTGGAAGAGATCGGCGAGCTTACCAACCCCAAGGTCAAGGCCAACAAGAAATCCCTGACGCAGGACCAGGTACACACAAAGCAGCTGGTGCTGTCCGTTCTCGATAGCGTTGCGGATGAGTCCGACAAGTCACAAGCCGTTCGCCTGATACTCCAGCCGAAATCATCGCGGCAGACGCCGGATGAATTGATGACGGTATTGCTGACGCACACCAGCCTGCAGACGTCCGTTCCGGTGAACCTGACGATGATCGGGACGGACGGGCGGCCGCAGCAGAAGCCGTTGGTGAAGATACTGCGCGAGTGGGTCGAGTTCCGTTTAAGCACCGTGACCCGCCGCTGCCAGTACCGCCTGAATGAAGTCAAGGAGCGTCTTCATATCCTGGCCGGCCGCATGATCGTCATCCTGAACATCGACGAAGTCATTGCGCTCATCCGTAATTCGGACAGCCCCAAGGAAGACCTGATCGCGAGATTCGAACTATCCGACCGGCAGGCCGAGGATATCCTCGAAATCCGGTTGAGGCAGCTCGCGCGGCTGGAAGGCATCCGCATCGAGAAGGAGATCAAAGCGCTGGAGAAAGAGGCCCGGGAATTGAAGAAGATGCTTTCCAGCGAGAAAGCGCTCCGGGAAATGATTGCCGGCGAGATCGAGGCCGATGCCAAAACGTACGCAGACGCCCGCCGCACCCTGATTGAGGAAGCCGAGATGGCCAAACTGGTTGTGCCGGTAAGTGACGAGCCTGTCACCGTGTACATTTCCGAGCGCTTCTGGGTCAGGGCCCGGCAGGGTCACGGGCATGACGCCGCGACGGTGGGTTTCAAGGAAGGCGATACCCTTGCGGCAAGCTATGAGTGCCGGACAACCGACCAATGCATCGTTGTCTGCAGCAACGGGCGGGTGTGCAGCATCCCGGTTTCGCAGTTGCCTTCGGGCCGCGGCGATGGCGCCCCGCTGGCCACGTTCGTCGATCTCTTGCCCGGCTCGAGGATCGCCCACGCGCTATGCGGCCAACTGGATACCGCCCTGCTGATATCCAGCAGCGCGGGTTATGGGTTCACCTGCACCATCGGCGATATGGTCGGGCGGAACAAGGCCGGCAAGCAATTCATTACCGTCGGGCAGGGCACGGTGCTTGCGCCAGCCCCATTCATACCGGATCAAAACGCCCTGGTCGCCGCCTTGTCGAACCAGGGACGATTGCTGCTGTTCATGTTGTCCGAGCTGAAAGCATTGCCCGGCGGAGGCAAGGGGATGATGCTGCTCGACCTGAAAAAAGGCGACGCGCTTTCCGGATGCAGGGTCATCAACGAGCCGTCGGTAACGCTGCTGGGCAACGCCGGAAGCAAGGTGCAGCAGTTGACTCTTGGTCAATCCGCACTGCAGGCATATTTTGGTTCACGCGCACGTGTCGGCAAGGTGGTCGAGACCAGATTGAAGACGTTGCGTTTCCCGTGATTTAACCTGTCCCGGCCTGTTCAAGTAAGGAAAAACAGGCTGCGGCGAACCACAGGGTTCACCGTACCACTGCAAGTTCGTCCCACTCCGTGGTGTAGCGTCGCGACATGTTTCCGCGCCGCATCGACCAGCCTTTGCTGATTCCTTCGCCGAGCAGCTGCATCGTGCCGCTGCCCATGCGGCGGTTGATGCGGTCGAGCGTGGCCATCAGCGACGCGGATTTTTGCTGCGCGGCGGCATCGTCGAACAGCGTCTGCGGCCTTGCATCGTCGTCGATGATCCCGGTCAGCATCACCCCGGCTTTCTGGTACGCATAACCGCTGCGGTAGATCTGCCGCAGCCCGCCCAGCGCGGCACGGCATAGCAGGCGCGTATCATTTGTCGGCTCGAACAGCGGCAGCAGTCTGGCTTGCTGGTATTGCGCGGCGCTTTTCTTGTGCGGGTTGGTGCGGATGTAAACCTGGATGCCACTGGCGAGGGAATGCTGGTCGCGCAGCTTTTCGGCGGCGCGGCTGGTATAGGCGACGACCGACTGTTCCAGGTCCGTCAGCAGGGTGACGGGTGTACCGAACGAACGCGAACAGATGATCTGCTGGCGTGGTGCGGCGACGTCATCCAGCTCCAGGCAGGCCTCGCCATTCAGTTCCGCGGCGATACGCTCCATGACGACGCCGAATTCCGCACGCAGCCGCTTCGCCGGTGCCTGTTTCAACTCCAGCACCGAATGGATGCCCATCTGCTGCAGGCGGCTGGCGCTGCGCCAACCCACGCCCCACACCTCGCCCACCTCGATCCGCGCGAACAGTTCATCCAGCGCCGCGCCCGGTATCGCGTTGAGGTTGCACACGCTGTCGAACTGCTTCTGTTTTTTTGCGACATGGTTGGCGAGCTTCGCCAGCGTCTTGCTCGGTGCGATGCCGACGCACACCGGGATGCCGATGTTCTGCCGGATCGCGGCGCGCAGCGCCTGTGCTTGTCCCGCTGGGTCGGCCATGCCGCTCAGGTCGAGAAACGACTCGTCGATCGAATAGATCTCCTGGTCGGGGCTCCACTGCGACAACAGGCGCATCACCCGGCTGGAGATGTCGGCATAGAGCGTGTAATTGGAAGAGAAGGCGATGACGCCATGGCGTTCCGCGATATCCTTGACCTTGAACCACGGCGCTGCCATGTTGATGCCCAGATCCTTGACTTCCTGGGAGCGCGACACCACGACACCGTCGTTGTTGGAAAGCACCACCACTGGCTTGCCTTCCAGCTTCGGCTGGAACAGCCGTTCGCAGGAGACGTAGAAGTTGTTGCAGTCGACGAGTGCGATGGCGCGTTGCATGGCGACATAAATCTACTGCGCGGCTCCGGGGCGGGGTCGTGCGGTGCTCGCGCTCCTCACATACTGCCGTGTATGCTCCGGGCGCTGCGCTCTGGCCTTCCCCGCCCCAAAGCCGCTCGCTACGATTTCTGCCGCCATTTATAACCCAGTCCAGTCCAGTAGGATGCGGTTCGTGCCTCTCTGCATCCTGCTGTGCTTATATTTTCTCCGCGTCTCCGCGCCTCCGCGTGAAACCCTTCTTGAATACGGTTTGCCCGGCTTGAGCTTAAACCTTGTGGATGTTCCACCGTACCACGCCCCAGACTGAAAAATCCTGCTCGGGCTTTATTTGTGTGTCGGCATAGTCCGGGTGGGCGGCACGCAGCACCTGCCCTTCCGCCGTGTGCAGCAACTGCTTCACGGTGAATTCGCCATCCAGTGCCGCGATCACCACGCAACCGTGCGTGGCAGGCACGGCGCGGTCCACCACCAGCAGGTCGCCGTCGAAGATGCCGAGCCCGCGCATCGAGTCGCCCGCGACGCGCATGAAGAAGGTGCTCTCGGGGTGATGGATCAGGTGCTCGTCGAGGCTGAGCTGCTGCTCCACATAATCGTCGGCAGGGGAGGGAAAGCCCGCGGGGACGGCACGGCGCAACAGGGCGCATTGCCGCCGGAACAGCGCTTTGCCGGGGCGGGTCAGCGACAGCAGGCCGCGTGCGGGGCGCGATGCGCTGTGTCCCGGAAGCTGGTGCCCCGGAAACCGGGTATGAAGAGTGGCTTGCATCGCGGCTACTTCCGGTACTTGCGGATCAGGCCGATCAGCACGCCGAAGATCTCCAGCGTGCCTTGCGGGCGGATGACCGGATAAGCCTGGTTGGCGGGGCGCAGGATGTACTGGCCGCGCTCCCGATCCAATGTTTTCAGCGTGAACTCGCTGTCCACGATGGCCACGACGATGTCGCCGACATTGGCGAGATTGCGTTTTTCCACGACGGCGATGTCACCGTCATGGATGCCTGCCTCGATCATCGAATCACCCTTGACCGGGATCAGCGTGGTCCTGGATGGCGTATCGATCAGCATCTCGTCGATGACGAAGTGCTCGCCCTGCGTAGCGGTCACCGAAACTGGCATCCCGGCCTGGACGGAAGATTCTGCCAAAGGGCGTTCATAAAACTGGCGGGTCGGCACCCACACTCCGTCCGGGGTGCGTTCGATGAAGCCGGCCTTTTCCAGGCGGGTCAGGATGGCTTTGACCCAGGACTTGGAAGCGATGCCGAACACCTCGCATAACTTGGCGTAGGAAGGGATGCTTTTCCAGTCGGCGTAATAGTCCTGCAGCTTGGCAAGATACTCGGCATCGCGGTCACTGAAATCCTGCGAAGGGAGGTCGGGGGAAGAATCAAAGTCGGAATAATCAGTCATGGCAAAGTTGATACAGAACGAACGTACTGCGTACTTTAAAGAACGAACGTTCTTTTGTCAACCGGAATGCAGCTACTCCCAGCCAATGGAGCGTCGTGGCGCTTGCCGGGAACTAGTCTATTTGCATTATTGACAGGCGCAGGGCGTGCGAATAGGGTTCTGCGTGGAAACAGGGCGAGGCGAAAGGGGCCGTCACCCACTGGAAAACGGCAGTGAATCGGTGGAACCTCCCAGCCGTACCCGTTGATTTGCAGCGCCATAACAACAATAACAAGGGAGCATAACGTGGAAGCAACGCAGGGCAATCAACCGCTCAGGATATACACCCTGGGTCGTTTTTCACTGGTCAGGGACGGTGAGCCGGTCAGGTTTTCCGCCAGGACCAGAAAACCCATCGAGCTGCTGAAAGCATTGCTCGCCGCGGGCGGGCGCGAAGTTAGCACCGCACAAATGATCGATCTCCTCTGGCCCGAAGCCGATGGCGATACCGCGCACAACTCGCTGAACGTCACGCTGTACCGCTTGCGCAAGCTGCTCGGGATACATGACGCCATCCTGCTGCTCGACAACAAACTCGCGCTCAACCCGAAAAGATGCTGGGTGGATGCCTGGGAATTCGAACGCCAGATCAACAGCATCGAGCCCCTGCTGAAAACGCCTGATCCAGACCCTGCAAAGATCAGGGGGGATACCGGCATACTGCTTGGCTTGTGCAAGGGCTCTTTCCTCAAGGGCGAGGCCTGCCCAAAAGCCTCTGCCAGCCGCGAGCGTCTGCAAGGCAAATGCCTGCGCGTACTCGAATCCATCGGCCAGTTCTGGGAAGAGCAGGGCGACTGGGCGCATGCGCGCGAGTTCTACCTGAAAGGGCTGGAACTGGAGCCCATGCTCGAATCTTTTTACCAGCGCCTGATGGTCTGTCACCGCGAGCTGGGGCAGCGCGCCGAAGCCATGATGGTCTATCAACGCTGCCACAACGCGCTCTCTGCGCACCTCAACCTTACACCTTCACGTCACACAGAGGCCATTCGGGGCACGCTGGTTGCAGAGTGAGTCGGGATTAAGAATCCAGCCCGTATTGCACCCACGAGAATCTGAAAAATTCTGAATCCACCGTTCGTGCAGAACCTGTCGAAGAACGAACGGGTTTTTTGAAGCGCACACCCATCTGTAACCCATCTGTAAGTCAAACGTAATGCCTCGTCGGTTATTGTTTAAGAAATAAAGCAGAACAAACGGCATATCCGAGTTTTATCTTCGTTCGAGCAGAGCAAGATCACGCCGATATTCGGTAGGGAAAATATTTCGACGTATTAAAGGGTCATGATCATGATAGTTCCAAGGTTAAAAAAATTGTTGCTGGTTTTGATGGTTAGCTATACGGCTTGGGCCAATGCTGCGCCTGAGAAAGTGGCTAATGCTGAACCTGAGAAGGGGGCATCTAACACAAGATCAGATGAGTCTAAGAAGAAGGAATTTAGCACAAGCTCAAATGATAACTATAACGGGGACTGCTTCCATTTATATATTAAGAAAAATTTAGGAGATCCTCCCAAGTCCATGGAAACCGGATGGTATTTAACAACTAAACAGGAGGGTAATAAGCTAACGCTGTATCAAGTCAATTCCGGAAGGTGGTTTTGCGATCTTGATGATTTGAAATCGGAAACGGAATATTCGGTTGATGCTAATGAATTTGATGGGATTGCACGAAGAACCGGTTGGGTATATGGCGGACTTATATTGCCATACAAATATCATTACGATGATAAAAGTATTAGTGGCGAAACTACAATTGGACCGTATGTTGGAAGGCGTTCTACTTTAGGTGATACTAGTTTTATTTGGGCGGTCTCGGCAGGTGTTACTCCTATCAGTGTAGAGAGTACGGATCAAAATGGAAACCCAAAATCTACTCCATTGACGGCTTTCACATATGCAGTTGGTTGGATGTTTGAATTTAACAAAGGATCATCTCCATTCCGTGGCGGGGTTTTTTTTGGAAAAGATATTGTTAGTAAAACTTCTGCGGTTCCATATAAACATAATCGCAAAAATTGGGTGGCGTTCCAGCTTGGGTGGGATTTTACTCAAAAGAGCAATTGATGATGGAAAGGGAGATTTTGTTAACAGCTGATGGTAATTTGAACAATCGACAGGATCAATCTCCCATTGGCCCATTGTTTCCGTTATATGCCAGAAGCATTCACCGCAGAGCTGCGCAATTATTTCCTGCCCGGCTTTCAGGTCGATTCGGTTTTCAAACAACGGCAAAGCGACGAGTTTTCGGATAGAACCTCACGCTCCAACTCATAACTATTCTGATGAACAATAAGGCCTTATCAATAAGTTAACCAGCTGAAAGCACAGCTTTCGGAAAATCAGCCGGAGAAAATAAACAAAAGGTATGGCGAGTTTTACTATAACGCAGCACGAGATGGATGGCTTTATTACGCAGGGCTGATAAGGATAGTAATGAAATGGCTGGGTTCAAGGTGGGGATAATGATTATCCGCTCTTTAACTATATTTAATATTCCAGTAACGGCCTCTTGGCCTGCCCAAGCTAGCGATGCCTACATGACCCACCAAGCAAAAGCAAAGCAAGCCAAGGTAATGCTGGTCAGAAACTTACAGCCAAGCTGACTTAAAACAGTTTACACATCACTTCCATAATCACCGGCACCAAAGCACTCAATCGAGGAGGAGGCGTCATGATAATTACCATCATCAATCTTACGGCTGGAAAAATATCCGATGAGGAAGTGCAGCGCGTTATTCGCGCCATCAATCGTCAGATAGTAGAGGATTTTGAGCCCTACTGGAGCTTTGGTGCGCGGCTGAGGCTAGAAGGGAATTCCAGCAGCAAGCCATCTGTGCAGTCTCCTGTGGAT
>Ga0224495_10000728_pt1 | contig 25157 bp, 22 predicted proteins | sample SF_Jul11_sed_USG_FD_168128 | JGI IMG/M metagenome (GOLD analysis project Ga0224495, IMG submission 168128) | Sediment microbial communities from San Francisco Bay, California, United States - SF_Jul11_sed_USGS_4_1 | ecosystem: Environmental > Aquatic > Marine > Sediment | place: USA: California...
AGTAGCCCGGAAATATATTGACAGAGATTATCTTTATAATGCGATCAGGGTACAGGGAGGAGCATATGGTAACTTCAGCAAGTTGAATCCTTTTACCGGAAATTTGACTCTGATCAGCTACCGTGATCCTAATATTGTATCTACATTCGAGGCATACAGAAAATTGCCAGATGCTCTGAAAAATATAAAAATCTCTGACTATGAACTTGAGCAGATTAAAATAAGTACCTATTCAGGTTTTGATCCTGCTTTAAACAATATTCAAAAAGGGGTGAGAGCGCGTAATGATCTATTGCATGGGGTCGACCGGGAAGATCATAAAAAAGTCATAAATCAGATTCTTCAGACAACAAAAGATGATATTCGTCAAGTTGGTGAAATGATGGAGAGTTATATGAAAAGTGCTCACATCAGTATTATAGGGAGCTCGGAAAAAATAAAAAAACAAAAAACTCTTTTTTCAGAAATAATCAAGATATAAAAGAATGAAATATCATTCCGGGAAGGAAATAAAATTGCCCGGTTGAGGAAAATAATTCTTTACACTCTTTTTCATACATTAATTGTACACTATGAGTGATGCGGCATTACAAAAGAGAGTATCTTTTCTTTCCAGGGAAGATACAGTCTGCCCTGTTTGCAAGTTTACTCACAATCGTGAAGAGCTTCTTTCCGGAGGAGGCCGCTTGATTGCCGGACAATTGACTCCGGAATTGAGACGTCTATATCAAAAAAGTCACAAATACGGATTAATTTACCCTCTGGCATATGTCATGGTGGTTTGTCCAAAATGTCTTTATTCTGCATACAGTAAGGATTTTTTTAAGTTAAATACAGATGAGATTGAAATGATCAGAGATACAACTGATCATAGAGTTAAATTAAATGAGATGCTTTTTGGCCAGCTTGATTTTCGTCAGGAAAGAAATCTTGTGCACGGCGCTGCCTCGATGATTCATGCAGTCGATTGCTATCACTTGAGACAATCAACTATTGCACCCACAATGAAAAAAGCGGTATCAGCAATCCGGGCGGCATGGCTTCTCGGAGATATTTTTGAATTAGCCCCCGATCGCCCTTATGATAAAGTGAAAGATTTTTATTACATGGAAGCTGTTAAAAACTATCAAAAGCTGCTTGGACTCATGGCGACAGGAAAGGAGCCTGTTGAGGCAGAAGCCTATATATTAGGTCCGGACCTTGATCATAACTGGGTATTTGATGGTGTTATATATCTGAATGCTTACCTGACTAAAAAATATATTGACCAACTCTCTGATAATCTTCCCTCAAAAATAAAGTTGCTGGAAGAGGCTAAAAGATATTTGTCCAAGCTATATGGTAGTGGAAAATCTTCTAAAAACAAGCCCTCTGTGATTGTAGATATGGCTAAAGATCTGTATGATGGTATTGGTGCAATGTTAACAAAGCTTCAAAGTCAGCTATCCGTTTGATTTTATTTTGTGGTAAGTTTTTTGATATTTTTTCGAAAACTGGCGTTACTGTTTATCAGTTTAATTCCGATTGCTTTGAGTGCTGCGCAGAGTTATTATTCGGAATACCAAACCCCTTCTGTTGCTGCATCAGGCGGGGTATCTGTATTTAAAGAGAACAGCTATGAGTCAAATTATTATAATGCTGCGGTAACGGCACTTGTAAAAAGACCATTAATGGGTTTTTCGACAATATACTCACCTGCGATACAGGGATATTGGAGCCAGATAGCAGCTCCTCTTTCGCCAGGGTCACTCTCTCTGGCCTACGCACATGTTCAATTTGTTAAAACCGGAGATACTGTAAATCTTGGTCGTTTTGCATATGGAAAAAAGTACAATGACAGTTTTTCGGCTGGCCTGGCTACGGTATATTCTGCGTTTAAATCAACAACCATTTCAGAAACTAATTATGCTTCAGGGGCCACTTTTTTCGCAATAACACCATCCTTTTTATATATCACGCAAAAAAAAATTATGGATTATAATGATTTTTCAATTAACAATTTATATTTTTTTGGTTCTTTTCAGAATAAATTTTCAGGGAAATTGTTTATACCTGTTCCAGGGCTTGGGGGAGGTTCTTACTTTAATTTTCAGCAATTTAGATTTTCGACAACTGCGGAAGTGATCGATACAATTAAAAATAACAGGATTCCATTTTCAGTGCGGTTTAGCGCAGGCTGGAAAAGGTTGAATTTTTATACAGGACATCAGTTCAATTCAAGGTTTGCAGATAATCCTGAATATAGTATGGGAATGGATTATTCATTTGATATATTTAACCTGAAAATTAATTTGCGTTATGGTGTCACCTATAACCGCCAGAGTAATTTTTATCATTTGCTTGGCACCGGAATTTATTTTGACTATCCTGATAGGAAACCTCCTCAGGTAGATATTCGTATAAACCCTGCCTATATTTCAGTCTCAGAAAACAGTCAAAATCCATATATGGAATTTTTAATGAACGTGAAAGAAGAGAGCCCGGTAGTCAACTGGAAATTGACTATATTGAATGCCAATGGTAATATAGTAAGAACCTTTCAAAAAGATCTCCGGAAAAAAAAGAGTATTTTAACAATAAAGGATATTTTGTTTGATTTTTTTAGTAAAGATGAGTATCAATACGTTCCCGCAACCATTGTCTGGGATGGTTCGGGAGAGATACAAACAGCAGAAGATGTATTTAAAAATAAAAGTTTCAGGTCTTCTACTCTAAAAGAAGGTGAATACAGGTACTCCTTTATTGCGGAAGATTATTATAAAAACACAACCAATGAAATTTACGGAACATTTGTTGTGGATAATACTTCTCCGGTGGTTGAAATAAAAAATAGAGCAACGGCCTATTTTTCAAATTCAGATGTTTCTAATTTTATTATAGATCAAAGAATATCCGATAGTTCCGCAACCACTGGAACTGGTGAAATTATAGATGACAAGGGTAATATTTTAAAAGAATTTAACTGGAATCCTGGAGATATTCCTTCCCGGATTATCTGGGACGGCTGTGACAATAAAGGGGCAAATGCTCCGGATGGATACTATCACTACCGGGTTAAGGTAATAGATAGTGCAGGAAATATTGCAACCCAAGTGCGCAAAGATATTTTTGCTGTAACTCCTTTGGGCTATCATTTAGAGATGAGTTCTACCGGTTTCAGTCCGAATGAAGATCAGACGTATGATACCATAACTTTTTATCCGGACATTCGGATTCAAGGAAAAGATGTACGCTGGTATTTATATATCTCCAGAGAGCATTATCATAATAAAATTAAAAGTTCAGACATTGTCTATTCTATTAATGGTGAAGGGGTTCCTGATAAAAAAGGATATTCGTGGAATGGGAAAAATATTCAGAATAATAAATATGTTCCGGATGGTTATTACTATGTTACGCTTTTGAGGTCTGACAGTGATACTGTTTTTATGGAGCGGACTTTGCTGGTTGATACTGCTTCCCCTAAAGGGAGGATCATAGCTGGCAGCAGTATAATTTCCCCTGATAATGATGGTGATGATGAAAATATCTGGTTTAAAATAAAAGGTAAAGATATTTCGCAGATTGATTTTTTTGAAATGGCAATATATGAAAATTCTCAAAGCGAGGGTACTGATCGAAAAATTTTCAGAAAATGGACAGGCAAGCAGATTCCAGCCGAAATATACTGGGAGGGCACGGGAGAAAATGGCGTACGATCAGAGAGTGCAGCTCAATATGATGTTGAACTATTGCTCTCTGATGAGTGGGGAAACAAAAGCCGCATAGTACACAAAGAGATATTTTCTGATATTGTTACAGAAAACAGAGGGGATCATCTGATAATTAGGTTATCAGATCTCTCCTTTCACAACAATGAATTGAATAGAAAGGGGATAAAAAGATTAAAACGTTTGTCCAGAGCATTGAATAAATATCCTGACTACAGATTTCGCGTCGAGGTACATAGTGATGACGCAGGTGATGATGAAGAGAACCTCTCTAATACAGAAATGAGGGCAGCAAAAGTAATGAAATTTCTGATTTCTCATGGAGTCTCCAAAGAGAATGTGGACTACCAGGGATATGGTGAAATCACTCCTCTTGCGGCAGAGGATGAACCATATTTTCAGAATAAAAATGAGCGCGTGGTGATTATATTATTGCCCTGATAAATTATTCGATTAATCCTTTTTTCCAGAGCTCTTCCAGCTTATAAAAGTTTCTGGTTTCTTCCAGAAAAAGATGAATAATTATATCTCCTGCATCGATTATAACCCATCCGCTTTGGTAATCCTGATCTTGTGGCGTCTTGCTGGAGAAAGAGTAGTTTTCTTTTACGGTAGTAAGAACATCTTTTGAAATTTTTTTCAGGTGGGTAGAGGAACCTGCGGAGGCGATAATAAAATATACATCATAACCATAATAGGGATTTAAATTGATTTTAATTATATTTGATGCTTTATTGTCATCTAGTGAGGTGGTAATGTTTTCCAATATATTTTTTGCGTTCATTTTAATCTCCGGTTTCATTTTGAAAAATATTTTTCGTAATCTTTACCGATAATTAAAATCATGTCGGTGAAGGAAGAGGTATTTATAGCAGAATAAATGTTTTTTATGCCCAGGGTTTTTTCCATACTTTGCAGGTAGTAGTTATTTCCGCTTATATTCAGCAATATACTCTCTTCGTAGTCTGCACGGTCAGCATTTTTAAACTCTACAATAATGACGCCTTTTTTTGCAAGCATATTTCTGAAGGAGCGGGCAAGGTTACTTTTACCTGTGCCATTTAGTATCTCCATTTTTGGCATCGAGGTCAAAAATGGATTTTCAATAGACTCAATGTTTTTAATAAAGTTTTTTAAATAAAGGGCGGTAGCATCGAGGTCAATAACAAAAGAGTCAAATACTCTTTTAACAGGTATTTCCATAAAAAAGGGTACCCATTGTGCTCCTTTCATGATAATGGATGAAAGTTTGTAGAGCTCATTATATGAGATGTTGGTATCGAGGCTTTTATACATTAAATTAAATATTGCAGGGTTGCTCGCAATAGCCCATTTATCATTATGCTGCTGCCAGAGATTTAAAATAAGATTATAGTGTTTAAATATTTCAAATGCGGCAGCCGACTCATTTTCAGTGGTTGAGGTCAGTACTCTTTCGACCATGGATCCATCAAGGGTAAACTCAAGTAAAGGCAGATTATTATTCTCTTTTTCAACTGCATCCGGATCCCACATAAAATAGCTGATACCTTCGACTAAATCAATCAGGGTTGATACCGAGCGGTAATCGGAAATTATATAATAAGGTATAGGCATATTCAGGAGTGTAGAAATTTCGTTACGGATATCATCAATACTCGTTAAAGAGACCTTTTCTTTAAGGGGGGCTTCATGTTCTGTAAATCGGGTTTGAGGAAAAAAAGAGATGAAGCCTATCCGGTTACTTTTTGGATAAAATGTGGCTACAGAAAAAAAAGTAAGATCAGGATTTTTTACCTTTTGATCTTTATAGTTAATTACTAAAATTCCAAATGGTTTTTGTTCTCTTAGCAGTGATTCAATATGGGTTGCTCTGAGGTAGCGATAAAGGTATATGGATAATCCGGCAATGGTAATCAGTAATAATATGCTTGCAATTATTGAAATTAAATATGAAAATTTTTTTTTAAAATCTGAAGGTGCTTCTGAATTCATTTTTTAATTAACTGGTTGTAAAAATTTATTGAATCATGTTGAATAACTTTTTTTTCCTGAATCAGGGTTGTTAGAGTATTCGTCAATTTTTCAAGACACAAGATGTCGATATCCAGAGATTCGTCCAATGGAAACTCCTGATTTTTTATGGATGAACTTAGAAAATCAGAAACAAATACTATTTTTTCAATAGTATCCATGTCAGGTTTTCCGGTTGTGTGATAATATATGGCATTACCTGTTTCAGCATCGTCTATATTCCATAGAGTTTTAATGAAATAGGGGGCGCTGTAGGCATGCCATAATGGTTGAGGAGTATCGAGAAGATGTTCGAGATTGTTTTTTCTGAAAATACTCTTGTGAAAATCAGCCTCTTTTTCTTTTGTAATATCATGTAGTAAAGCAGCAGTAACTATTTTTTCTTGCTGGTTCGGGTGCAGATTTAAAATTTTTGAAATTTCCCGTGCTATCCGGGCAGACATCAAACTATGCTTATATCGGTAAGGTGAAAGATTGTTTTTTAAAAAGTCAATGTATACCGTGTAATTTTCTTCTAATCTATTTTCCATCATAAAGCTTTATTTGAGAATTTTTAAGAATCAAGATACATCGTGGCAAGATGAAAAAAGAAAAATTATATTAATTATTGAAGAGATTTGGTTAAAACAAGAAAGTTATGATTGTTAATATAGCGATATTGAATTTTCTTGGTTAATGCTTTTACGAAGTGGATTCCCAGCCCCCCAATCATGTTTAATTGCAAGTAGTTTTTAATCTGGGCAGATTCATGTAAGATCGGGTTAAACCGGGGTGATCTGTCGCAAAAGATTATTTTTATCTGGTCTTCCATTTTTTTTATTTTGAATTTTATTTCTCTGGATGAGATGGTAATATCGTTTTTTTGAAAACCATGGTAAACAATATTTGCAGCAATCTCTTCAATGATGAGCATGGTATCATTTACATCATCATCACTCATACGCCAATCGGAAATGGTAGTTGCGGCTTCAGTTAATATCTCATTTATATGAGATATGTTTTTCTGATAATATGTTTGCATGTTATTTTTTGCACTTACCATTTAAATTATTATACTATAAATTTTATTTTTTGTCATGATACCATGGTATTACTTGTGCCGGTTCCCCTTTTGTTGTATGAAAATATATAAGTTTCCCATGCAAAAGAGTGCGTAATGGAATCCGGGTAAAAGTCATTCTTTATTAAAAGAGATGTTATTTTTTCATGATCATGAAAAAAAGGGAAAAATCCGGATCGAAATAGTTGCAAAAAAAATGCAGTGACTTTTATTCCATAACGTATCCACCATTTATTTTTTGGTATAGTATAAATGTAGAACTGTCTGGATTTTTGCATCGATTTGAATACCAGATCCATGGCTTCAGGATAGCAGCATATAACTTTATCAAGTATCACTATATCACATTTATTTATCTGGTTCGAAAAGTCAATAAAATCTCCGGTATAATAGGTGACTCTGGGTTCCAATTTTTCATTCATTGCATGGTTTTTTGCCAGGTTTATCATCTCTTCAGAGAGGTCTATTCCAATGGCTGAAGATGCCCCATGATTGAGCAGGTAGCGGTGCAGATGGCCGGTTCCGCACCCAATCTCAAGGATAGATAATCCGCTGATCTTACCGGAGATCAGGTACTCTATAATCTGTTTTTGTGATTTTTCAAAACCTTTTCGGATGTATCGTTTATTGAAATATTTTGCCTCTTTGGAGAAGAAGCATCCTATTCCTTTTTTATTGTTTACAGAACAACAACTCATCTTTTTAGTTTAATAAAAAGCTTTTATAAAGCAAAAAAAAGACCCAAAAAAAGATTAAAATATAAAAAAATGATCTCTTACTACACAATTCCAGCTGCCATTTATAGTTATATTGCTTTGATATATGGGATTCTTTATATAGAGCAATTTGCTGCAATTCTGGATGCAAAGGTGTTTACCTGGACTCATATGTTTACCCTCGGTATTTTGTTTCCCCTTTATGCCGGTTTTGGCCTTTATAAAACCGGTTTTTATTTTGCAATACTGATGGATCGTGCACTTTTTTTTATACATTATATTCTTTATCAGGTCTCATTACCTTTTTTTCTTTATGCGCTATTCACTACCAATCATTTTTTTTTATTATATTTTTCTGCTTCAGGAATTTTTTTGTCGATATTTATATGGATTGTCATTTTTTATCGTGCAAGTCGAAAAAAAAAGGAAATTTCTGGAAAATTGCCACGATGGATTCAAATGGCCTCCCTTTTTTTTCTTTTTCAGGCGATCATGTTTGGATTATTATTGGTAGCAAACATGGAGGGCAATTGGTTTAGAAGCAGTATTGTTCATTCGGTTAAACTCCATTCTCATTCTGCAATTTCAGGTTTTTTTTTGATATTATGGGCCCAATTGGTTCAAGATAACTCATCTGGAATCCAGGCAGCGAGAAACGAAAAGACTGTAAAATATTCTTATTTTGTTTTGTACTTTTTTTTGTTTTTCTCCCTGGTTCTCTGGACTGCTGTTCATGATCAAAATCCGATGATTTTTCAACTGGTTTTTGCTGCAAATGTTATCTTTATGATCGGTGTCTCTGCATGGGAAGCTATTTTAACTTTTTATAAAAAAATAAAATTTATTGAAAATGTATTATTATTCATCCAGATTATATTTATATCAGCATATATTTTTAATATGATTTATTTAAACCCACCAGATGATAGTGGTTTAACAAATTATCTTTTGGGATATGGATTTCTGGTTTTTTATGGATTACTTTATTTAACTGCCATGTTAAAATTGCCTTCTTTGATTGGCCGGGAAGAGACTAAAATGAGCCAAACGAAAAAGATTTTTTTTCAGATTGTAATTTATTTTTTAGTATTATTTTTAATTTTAAGCCTGAATCTGAAGTTCATGAAGATAGTTCAATGGATACTGGTGCTCGTTATTATCTGGCAAATTTTTTATCTCTATTACCTTGCCCGGAATAAATTTTACTCTTTGACGGGTAAAGAGATGAAAGAGAGAGGATCAACTAAAGTTGAGTCAATATGAACCGAAAGATGCAGGTGAGGTGCTGTGCTTACTCCGGTATCGCCTGCGAGACCAATAACCTCACCGGCTTTTATAATTTTTCCTTTTTTTACAAGGAGTTTGCTTAAATGAAAATAGCTTGAAAATACCCTGTTTCCATGGTCGATGATAATACAATTACCTTCGAAGTACAGCTCGTCTGCAAGTACAACTTTGCCCTCGGCGATAGAGTAGATTGCATCGCCCCTACGGGCTCTAAAATCTGTTCCTTTATGTACAGAGACTGAAGGTTTTAATTTTTTTTTCTTTTCTCCTTCGAATGTATAGCGATGATACACCCGGGATGCTCCGAAAGGAGAAGTAATCACATTTGAATTTACAGGAAAGGCTATCTTGTTTCCGATTAAGCTTTTATGGTAAACATTTAAAGCCTCCTCTTTTTTTCTGGATGATTGCGATATTTTCATTTCGATCTCTTTTCTGGATAGTTGAGTTTGATTGAGGCTTGCACTGAGATCTAATGGGGTGTTTGAGGTGAGGTAGTGCTTTTTTTCCAGATCGAGATTGTATGAGTGATGATACCATTCGTTTTCTGCTTTCAGCATTATATTATAAACAATTTTCTGACCAGTATAATTTAAATCAATCCCGGTAAATCCACGGTATACTCTGTTTGTATGGTGAAGAAGAATTGTTTTTCCGGATGAGCTCATTTGCAGATCAGATATTCTGATCGATGGTTCTTTTTCGATAATTTCAATGTATAGTGCATTTCCTCTTGAAAATTGCGTAGCGTACATTGCAACTTTAATATATTTTTCCTCGAATGTTATCTCTTTAAAAGATTCAGTTTGATATCCAGCAGGAATGGACTTGTAACTATTCGGTGCAAATTCAACCCAGTTGCTTTTTTGAGGAAATGTACTTTTAGTTGCTGTTCCACAAAATGTCATATTTAACGAAATGATTAATATTGCAGATACTGGAATTATTCTTTTCAGCATGGTTCTTATCTATTAATCGATATTTTATATAAATATACAACAAATTTTATGTATTATGATTAAAAATGAATAAAAAAAAAGATACATTAAGAAAACAGTTCTTTTCATTTTTCGAAAATTACAGGCAGAATTCTGAAATTTTCAGACAAAATGTATTACAAATACAATCTAATTTTGATCAATTTTTAAGAGATAAAAACAATTCATCTGGTATACCTATAAAAATAATGGCCTACAAACCTTTTAAAGTGGAGTTTCCGGTGCTCGATGTTCTACAGCAACAAAATCTTGCAATCTATTATCCCTTGATATCAGGAGTTGATTTGCTACCTGTTGATACACATGGATCATATTTGGATATTCAAAATATAGATTTAATTATAACGCCCGCACTCTATGTTGATGAAAACGGATTTCGATTGGGGCGAGGCAGAGGATATTATGACAGGCTGCTCGAAAAATTTTCTTCTGAAAAAACAGTTTTTATCGGCTTTGAATGGCAGGTGCTGAGCGAGATTCCCCGTGAACTGCATGATATGTCCGTTGGATTTATCATTACTGAGACGGGAATTCGAAATTGTCTATCAGGTGAAAAATAAATTATTTAGTTCAGGTAAACTTATTTTGACAGGGCAAGGTTTTCCTGCATAGTACAATTGTTGATAAAGTTTTTTATTTCTTTCAATGTACCGTTAAAAATCTGGTTATGGGTTTTGCGGAAGTATTTGCCACAAGTTTTGTACATCTTTACAATGAATACCCTTTATTAACATGATGGCTGAGGGGTTCAGTCATACAAATATTCAGCTAAAATATTTTGGCTTTGAAATATGGACTAAATAGAGTAATTTTAATTATTTTGATTAATTAAATGGTATAAATATTTGACAAGACAAATCTATTTTTATCATCATCAGATTTGATTTTAATAAAAAAATATCAGGAGGAATGATGAAAAAATTATTAATAATATTGATAGCTTTATTATGGGGTACTACAATGGTATCAGCAGCGGATGATGGCAAGGTGGATTTTTATTATGAAATTCAAAATGCCAGATCCAATCACCCGGACTTTACGTTTCGGCCAATGATCGCTTATAGTTTTTTTCATGGTTTGCTCTATGGCGGGAATGTGACCATGTATGATTCTGCAATTTTACCGAGAATCTATTTCTCAGGCGATGCTGAAGTCAACAGTGGAACGGTGCAAGGTGTAAACTTTGCCGCCCGAATAGGTTACGGGAAGAGAAAATTTTTAAATGAAGTCAGAAATGTCGAACTCGGAAGTTACTATTCAGGTAATGTAAGAATAGTTGAGGTAACTCACCTGAAGGCCCCCACTGAATATGGAATTGCTTTTTATGGTATATTTAAAGGTTTAAATATGGATAATATGGTGAATAAAAGTATGAATTATCTATATGACCCATCAAAGCCCAGAGGAATGGGATTTATTTATGGAGCAGGATTTGGCTACCGCACAAGTGAGAAATTTGATCTGGCCACATGGGACGCCCGTACAGAAAAAGAGAATAGAATTCGTCATTACACCATGATGACATCGGTAGCTCTTGAGTTGCTGTATGCTACTTCTCCTTATTTAAGTGGTCTTGGCGGAGGATTAAAAATTACAGGTGACTATAAATATTGGGGTATCAATGTTGATTTTGGATATATAGCTGACTCAAAAGTAGAATATTTTACAGAAAAAATGTGGATATCGATTGGAGCTCAAATCAGACTTGATCTTTCAACAAAACCATATAGGCCATTAGATTCAAAATGTATAAGTAAAGGAAACACAATCGAGCAGTGTAGCCTTTAATAAAAAATTTCGGGGAGAGTTATCTCCCCGTTTTTTATATACTTATTCATTACCCAGGAGGTATCCTGTTTAACGGTGGATGTTCTTGTTCTATTCGTTTATTTCTTCGGGGTAAGTTTCCTGTAAATCTCTTATAAACTAATTGCCACATGAGTAAGGGTTTAAAATAAGACCCTTACAATCCATTATGATAACAAAAATTTTAGCAGCACTATTTTTACTTGGTATAAGTGTTTTTTTTCATGAGCTGGGTCATTTTTTAATGGCTAAACTGGTTGGAGTAAGAGCCAAAGTATTTTCTATCGGATATGGCAGAGGGCTTTTTTACAAACGGTTTAAAAGAACAATTTATCAGATTACAGCGATCCCCCTTGGTGGTTATGTGCAATTTTATGGAGATGATATAACACGCGAGTACAAAAAACACCGAAAGGGAGATTTTTTTTCTGTTGGGCCGCTTCAGAGAATTTTAATTGCCTTTGGTGGGCCCATGTTTTCCTTTTTACTGGGAATACTCGTAATCTTTTTGCTGATTGTTTCCGGATGGCAACCTCTAACGAATAAAATCCAGATTCATGATAAAAAATCCCCTGCTTTTATTTCTGGCCTGAAAGATGGAGACCGTATTCTTTCGGTTAATGGTTATACAACGGAATCTTTTGAAAAAATCAATTATTACATAGCAATGGCCTCTGAAAGTAAATTAAATCTTGAGATCGAGCGTGGTGGGGCTATTCTGGATTTTACAGTATTTGGTGAAGTCTCAGACCCGGGGACTCCCCAGTTTATAGGAGTTCAACCTGCAGGAAAACAGTACCTTGTTGTTCAAGAGAGTGTTATTTTTGATAAAACAGTTTTAAGAGAGGGCGATAAAATTGTATCGGTCAATAAAATTCCTATTTATACGATTGATGAGTTAAGATCTATTTTAAATCAGCATCAAGATCAAAGCGTAACGGTTGAAGTAAATCGAAGCACGAACTCTTTATTTTCTCCTTCAGATGAAAAGAAAATGACTCTTGTGCTTCCGGTAAAAACAAGAGAGGTGCTTGTTGTAGACAAGGCCTATGACATACAGACCGGAAGAGCTATTCCGAGGTTTGAAGTAGGTTCATGGGATAGCGCACGTCTGGGTAATATTTTTTTAAATAATGAAAGTTTTTCCACCTGGAAAGAGTTTAAAACAGCCTTTGAAAGAAATATTAAAAATAATAAAATGGTTAAAATTCGGGTTGGTTCGGTAAACATAGATTGCCAGCTTTCTATTGAGTCGCGCGGAATGATGGGTGTAAGTCTGGTAGAGCAGGTCGAACCTGAAAGAGCCAATCTCTCAAGATCTCCTGCTGCAATTTTAACAAATACAGTAGACTATTCTATCTTTATGATGAAAAGCACGGTAGTGGGTCTGGTGCGGATAATAGAAGGGCAACTCTCTTTTCGAAAAAGTGTTTCAGGACCTGTGAAAATAGTGGCCATAGCGGCAAAATCGGTAGAGGTCGGCTGGGATACCTATTTCTTTCTGATGGCCAATATCACCATTGTTCTGGGAATAATGAACCTTCTTCCGATACCTGTATTTGATGGCGGGCATATATTTTTCTATCTGATAGAATTTTTTTACAAACCGCTTCCTTTGCGGGTTATAACGACAGCAATTCGTTTTTCTCTTGTATTTCTGGTATCACTAGGTATTTATGTAATCGGGCTGGATATCTGGGATGTGTTTTTAGGTAAAATATTCGGAGGCTGATTCGCAAACAGAGCTCTTCTGATTGCTGAATCAGCTTTGGGTTTAATGGATGTGTAGCCTACGCTTGTATGTAGGCTACCAGATCTACAACACGGTTGGAGTAACCCCATTCATTGTCATACCATGAGAGAACTTTTATCATATTGCCGTTCATAACTGTTGTATTCTCTGCGTCGACAATGGAAGAGAGTGGGTTGCCTACGAAATCTCTTGATACGAGAGGAGCCTCACTGAAACCAAGAACACCTTTCAAAGTTCCTTCTGCTTTATTTTTTAACAACGCATTAACTTCTTCTCTGGAAGTGGCTTTCTCAACCTCTACAACAAGATCAATAATCGATACATTAGGAGTAGGTACACGAATAGCGAGTCCGTCAAGCTTTCCCTTTAGGGCCGGGAGTACGAGGCCAACCGCTTTTGCAGCACCTGTTGAGGTGGGTATCATTGATACTGCAGCCGCACGTGCCCGTCTTAAATCCTTGTGAGGTAGATCAAGAATCTGCTGGTCATTGGTGTAGCTGTGTATTGTTGTCATTAAACCGCTTTTTATGGTGAAGGCCTCATGAAGTACATGAGCAACAGGTGCGAGACAGTTTGTGGTACAAGAAGCATTGGAAATAATAAAATGTTTTTTATTATCGTAGTTTTTTTCGTTTACTCCCAGAACAATAGTGATATCTTCATTTTTTGCAGGGGCAGATATAATAACTCTTTTAGCGCCCCCTTTTTCAATATGAAGGGCTGCATCTTTTTTATCTGTAAAACGGCCGGTTGATTCGATTACAACATCAATACCCATCTCACCCCATTTTAAATCTTCAAGTTTAGCAGATGCGGTAACTTTAACCTTGTGGTTGTTTACATATATATAATCCCCTTCTGCTTTGATCTCTTTATCCCAGGGCCCAAAAATGGAGTCATATTTTAAAAGGTGTGCCAGAGTCGCACTGTTTGTTAAATCGTTTACTGCAACAATTTCAATGTCGCCCCTGTCAAAGGCAGCTTTGAAAACATTTCTACCGATTCTTCCAAATCCATTGATTCCTACTTTAATTTTTGCCATTTTTACCCCGTGTGATTTATGATTATTTATTCAGACCCTGCACACACCAACTTTTTATCTATTTTACTATGTCCAGTTTTATTTAAGCAACTTCGTCAAAAAAAGATCATTTCCACCGCCCTGGTATTTCAGGTCGTTCGAAAAAAAATTCAAAAGCCATGCATCTCATAGACGCTGCAAATGGGGGCTATGCTCTTGCTGCCAAAATGCTCAAAGAAAAGATTCCATTTTCAAAATAGATGGAAAATTTATGGTCGCATCAAATATCCTTCAAGAAATAACTTCCGATATCAGGAAATTTTTCATGCTTACAATGCAACTTTTCCAGCAGAAGATCGGGACTCTGGTGCAGCTTTTTAAGAATAAACATTCTGCAAACAAGATTGTGATATTGGGCATACCTTATAGTTATCCAAAAAAACAGATGGTCGCCGTCTAACGCTGTATTATATCAGTCCGCTGCGAGCGCAAGGAGTATGGCAGCGCTTGGTAACGTATAGTAACAATGAAAATTTCCAGAAAAAAATTAAAGCTGTTCTGCTTTATTCTTAAACACCTTGCAGGTAATTATGAATTTATTTAAAAATTATTTAAAATAACCTGGCTTTTTAGAGATGAGTGAAATTGAAAATTTATAAAAAAAAATGGCAAGCAGCGAAATATTTAAACATCTGATATTTTTGAACATATAATAGACTGGGACATAAATTTTTTATAATTTATAATGATGATTATCTGCAAGATCTTTTGGAAAATCGGTAGCTTCCCTGATTGAACCAGATAAAAAGAGTCGTCTTATATATTTTAAGCCAGGATGGAAACATGATATTGGATTATAATGGAAATGAATATTTAGAAGAGCAAAAAAAAGAGGTTTATATCGGCCTCATCAGAATTTCTTATGAAAGGGCCAGAGTCAGTCTGATCGTAGGTTTTATAAATGCACTTCTTTTACTCTTTTTTTTATGGAATTTCGTTCCTGATACTTATCTTATGGTCTGGTTTGGCCTGCAAACAGCTTTATCTTTTTTACGATTCTTTTATGGTAAATATGTACTGGGTGAAGGAAAAGCGTTTGATTTTGTTCAGGCAAAACATTTTGAACGCATCTTTACTCTCCAGGTTGCTCTATCGGGTATTTTATGGGGTATTATCGCCTTTTTTCCTTTCGTTAATCTTAGTGCTATAAACTTTTTTACGCTTATTGCATTTGTTTCAGGGGGAATGGCTGTGGGGGCCACTTATAGTCTGTCAACAGTGAGAAATGCTTTTTTACTTTTTATTTTTTTTGACCTTGCTCCTGTCTCTTATCAGCTTTTTATGCTGGATCATTTATTATCAAATTATATGTTTCTGTTTTTTGTTGTTTTTTCAGTTGCTCTTGCCATATTTGGAAAGCAGGGTTATGAAACTGTACAGGGAACTATTTCTCAAAAATATTTTAATACAAAACTTTTTGCAAATTTAATGCATTTAAACGATCAGTTGCAAAAATCCAAAGAAGTCGCAGAAAAGGCTGTCAAAGCAAAAAGTATGTTTCTGGCCTCCATGAGTCATGAAATTCGAACACCGATGAACAGTATAATCGGTTTTACAGATGTATTGCTGGATTCACAGATGAGTGATGAGCAGAAAAGATATCTTGAAATGATCAGCAACTCGGGGCATCATTTGCTGACCATAATAAACGACATACTTGATTTTTCGCTAATTGAAGCGGGCAAACTGCATTTAAATTCATTTCGTTTTTCCCTTAACGAATCCATCTATCAGAGTGCCCAGATACTTCAACTGATTGCCCGAAAAAAAAAGCTCGATATGGTAATTGAAACAGCCAAAGCAGAAAGTTATGATATTACCCTTGACGAAAACAGATTTCGCCAGATTTTAATAAATCTGCTCAGCAATGCCCTGAAATATACAGAGAAAGGATATGTTAACCTGAGTTATTCAATGGAAGAAAAAGAGGATAAATCATGGCTGAAGCTGGCAGTAAAAGATAGTGGCATTGGAATTCCCGAAGATAAAAAACAGGAGATTTTTAATGAATTTACACGGATTAATTCTCATTTATCTATAAAAGAAAGCGGTACAGGTCTTGGACTGGCAATTGTTGAAAAAATCATTAAAGCAATGAATGGAAAGGGAGGCTTTCATAGTTCACAAGGTGAGGGGAGCGAGTTCTGGGTTGAGTTGCCCGTAGAAATTAATGCAAAAATAGATTTTTATAATCGCTTCAAGCCAGAAGATTTGCAAAAGCTTGAGTCGGGCGAGGCTATATTGTGCCTGAACCAGAAAGAGTCCGAAAAATATCTGGGTTCTGTTTTGAAAAGTATGAAACTTCAAGTAAAATTTATCGACCCTGATATGGTGACCGTGGAAAGGTTGAAAGAGTGGAGCGAAAGAGAGAGTTATGCTTTTGTTGATCAGGATATTCTGATTCCACTTTTTCAAGAAAATTCGATGGAGAATCTTGCCCGGAAAAATCAGAAATATATAATTTCTGTGCAGGGTGAATCAATTGTAGAGAAAAATTCTCTGCCAGAATCTTATGTTGAGAGTATTGTTCTACATCTTGAAAAACCCTACCAGCTTGAAGACATTATGAATTGCCTCGGTGTTACGGATCTACAGAGTTCTACACCAGTGAAACGTTCAGAATCAGAAAAAAACGGCTACATTACAGGTAGAAATCCACATATTCTGGTTGCTGATGACAACGAGATGAATCGTGAATTGTTGCGGGCAATTCTTCAAAGGGGAAATTACGACGTATCATTTGCAGAAAATGGTGAGGAGGCTTTGCAGTTGCTCGAAGAAAAAAGTTGTGATTTGATTTTAATGGACTGCCTGATGCCGGTCATGGATGGCATTGAGGCGACTAAACGAATTCGAAATAATCCAGACCCGGAAATCTCCAGAATACCCGTTATAGCATTGTCGGCAAATAATAACGCCGATGATAAACTGCTTTGCCTGACAAATGGGTTTGATGGATATCTTACCAAGCCTATCATTGGAAAGCAAATAATGGAGGTAGTGGGTTATCTGACAAAAGGTGTAAGTGAATGAATTTAATATGTTGCATATAACTGCCAAAGAAGTTTTTTTCTTTTGCTCTGCCATACTTAATTCTTTTCTGTAAGAAAATTATAATTTTATTGACACTCCGTTATTTAATCAAAATATGCTGCTGTAAGATAAAAGTATCAAGAGATTTGTGGTAAATTAATGGGAGAAATTTTAATACCATAAAGCCACAAGTTAAAAATTAAAGAGGGTGTATGACAAAAAGTAGTAGTAAAAAAAGTGAGCCAGCTAAAAAAGCTGCACCAGCAAAAAAAGCTGCACCAGCAAAAAAAGCTGCACCAGCAAAAAAGGCTGCACCAGCTAAAAAGGCTGCACCAGCAAAAAAAGCTGCACCAGCTAAAAAGGCTGCACCAAAAAGCAGCGCAAAGGCTCCCATGAAAAAAACAGCTCCCGCGGCCAGTTCAGCTTCACAAAGCCATATGAGCAGTGTGGATTCTTTCAGCAAGTTAATTGAGCCAAAGAAAAAAGAGAACGATATTGTTTCATTTTTAAAATCAATATTAGCCAAATTTCGTTCTTGAAAATAGTTGCGCATCATGTGGTCAAACCTTTGTGGTAGGGTCACTGATGCTCAATTTTTCAGGCAGGTCGCCTTATCACGCTTAGACAATTTAACGTTTCGAATCGCAGGTTATTTTTGAACGCAAGTACATCTGCAGAGATTAATGTTTTAAAGTTATTTATTTGTCATGATCTTGCTTTTTGCAGTGGGTCGTGATCAGCATTTTTCATAAAAAATCACCTAATTTACTTATTCTTGTGGACACTTGCATGAAAATTGTATAAAATTTTTAACATTATCTAATACTTGGAGGTATTAATGAAAAAATTACTAAGTCTATTTTTAGCACTTTCTCTCGCAGGTGGATATTTCGCAGCTGATAAAAAAGCAACAGAAACCAAAAAAGAATCTACTGAGCAAGAAAAAGATGATGCTGATGATGCTGATGAAGCGAAATCTGACAGTAAAGGTTCTGAAAGATCACAAGAGGTAAACAAAGGTAAACAGGGCGAGAAAATGAAATCAGAACACGCTCATGACAAAGACCATAAAGACAACAAGAAAGAAAAAAAAGATAAGAAAAAATAAATATCTTTTATAAAGTGGAAGCATTTAAACTGCTTCCACTTTAATTATTAAACGCTATACATAAAAAGGCACTTCTCATAATGAAATATAAAAATAAAATAATTGTTCTGTCTATTATAAATATGTTTTTTTTATTCCAGGAAATATATTCTGCTGATTTTGAGGCGGGAATCTATGGCAGCTTCAGTTCAGGAAATTTAAATATATTTGACGCAGGAGCAAACTTTCTCGTAAAAAACGATTTTAATAAAAAAATCTCGGGTAAATTTTATTCAGAGTATAGTTATAACAAAGCATTATATAATGGAAAGGGTGATCACCTTTTTATTTCTCAATATACCGGTGATATTTCGCTGAAATATTTTCTGAACAATCTCTGGAGTTTTTCATTCGCACCACGGTTTTCTCTGGGCCGATATGATTATCAGGAAGTAGAACCAGAGATAACTTTTTTCTATGATTCAGATCATTTTGGGTGGAAAATATTCACCAGTTACGGAAAAGAGGGATATAATTATCCTGGAATTACCGGGCGTATCAAGGTTACCAATTTTAATCTCGGAACGGAATACAGTTATTATCTGAACAAAAGTACAGATTTGTCTGCTTCGGCAGAGATCTCTTCAAGTGATTATACTACCACGGGAGGTTACAGTGATATGACCCTTCGGGGCGGTATTGATTATTCTATGGAACAATATTACCTGGGGGGAGGAATCTTTTTAGGTTATGACTCAAGCGGATATCAAACGGTTGGTCTTGATGGGAGCGGTGGATACTATTTAAAGAAAAATATCTCTGTAGATTTTTCAACTGATATGAGCAGCAGCAGTATCAGTACGACCTCTGGTACCACAACAACCCCTCAAAAAGGAGGAGGAAAGCAGGGTGGTTCACTTTCCAGTGGGAAAAAGCCGAGTCCTGTCTCTACACAGACAAGCTATTACACATTTTATTTCTATGTGGGTTCTACCTACTATTTTTAATGTTTTTTTCAAAAGTTGTGAATGTATAGAAGGTTTTCGTTTTATCTGGTTTTACAGGTTGCTATGGAAATATTTGCAAACTGCATATTTTATTCAGCTGCTGTTTTAGATCTCTTCTTCAGGAAAAAGCTCTTTTTTATGTTTGGCCGGTTTTCTTTTTTTATCTGGAACAATTTTTTCTACCATTTTTTGCCCGGTTCCTTCAAGCGAACGCAGAATATTCAAGTCTCTACCCTGAACTCTTTTTTCAGATTTTTTTTTAGTTTTTGATCTGGTTTCAGGGTTTATAATTTTTTTCATTCTGGTTGTTTATGTTCAGGGTTTTTTTTCTGTTCCTGATGTAATGTATATGCCAGCAGGAACCATCCCAGAATAAAGGAGATTCCTCCCAGGGGAGTAATCATGCCAAGTTTTTTTATACCGGTAACTGCCAGAAGATAGAGTGATCCTGAAAAGAGCCCAATACCAGCTGTAAAAAAAATGCCGGCTCTTTCTAACTTGAGAGCGGGGTAGATTTTTTTAACGATTCCGGTAGCAAGAAGAGCCATAGTATGAAACATATGGTAAAGTACAGCTTTAGAGTAGATCGCTTCACTGTAGGGGTCGAGTACCCCTTTCAGGGCGTGGGCCCCGAATGCACCAAGCGCTACAACAGTTGCTCCCAGAATTGCTGCAAGGGAAATCATCTGGTTTGCATTCATTGTTAATAGTATAACCAAAACAACAGCTGTAAACTATTTTTCTATATTAAAGTTTTGTTTAAGGCAGGCCATGGTTGCGTCAAAAATGAATTTATATTTTCATGATTTTCTGATAAACCGGAATCTGAAAGAAATTTATATTTATTTACAGGCGTATAAAATCACCAGGCAATTTGAAATGTTCTAAATACAGGCGTTTGAAGGCAGCCTTAAAAATAAAAAAATCATGGTTTCCATATTAAGTTCCTATATTAGGTTCCCATAACCAGCCAGGGCATATAAGTGATAAGAAGAACTACCCCCAGAAGAAGCAATAGAAAAGGAAGTGCACTTTTATAAACTGTAATTAGCGGTTTTTCAAGGCGGTAAGAAGCTAAAAAAAGATTCATTCCTACGGGAGGGGTCAGAAATCCGAGTTCGAGGTTCAGCAGAAAGATCATGCCCAGGTGAAGGGGATGAATCGAGTAGAGTTCTGCGATAGGGATTATCAGGGGAACGACAATAACAATGGCTGAAAAGATGTCCATCAGGGATCCTACAATAATTAGAAAAATATTGAGTGCAATAAGAAATATATATTTTGATTCGATATTATTTTGCACCCATTCTGCTGCTTTCATGGGGATCATGGCATCTACCAGAAAGTTGGTAAGACCCATTGCTACTCCGAATATGACAAATATTCCTCCGAGCATGACAAGGCATTTTATAAGTATACCCGGCATATCTTTGAAAAGATGAACGTCGCGATATACAAAAGCTTCAATGATAAAAACGTATGCTGCGGCAAGTGCAGCTGTTTCGATAAGAGTTGTATAACCTCCGAACATGGAGACTATGATTATAATGGGGAGTATGATTTCATATTTTGCAGACATAACCGCTTTTTTTATTTCATTTAGATTGAACCGTGGTCTTTCAATGTTGTCATATTTTTCCTGCAGGGTTCCATAGAGGGCAATGACTGCGACCATTAATATGCCGGGAATAATGCCTGCCTTGAAAAGATCGGGAATGGGAACATGTGCAATAACACCATATAAAATTACAGCAAGAGAGGGTGGAAAGAGCAAACCTATGGAACCGGTCGAGGTTATGATTCCAATGGAAAATTTTTCAGAGTATCCGTTGTTGATTAATACAGGGAGGAGAAGTGCTCCCAGGGCTAAAATCGTAACACCTGAGGCTCCGGTAAAGGTAGAAAAAAAAGTACAAACAAGAGTTGTGGAAAGTATCAGGCCACCAGGTATCCATCCAAATAGAGCTTTGAAAAGATTTACCAGACGATCAGAAGTTTTGCTCTCTGCAAGAATAAAGCCTGTGAGCGTAAAAAGGGGAATTGCTGGTATAGAGGGAGAGACAACGATCCGGTAGGTTTCGACGGGAATTGCCGCCACGGGTACCTGGGTAGCGAAAAACAGTATAAGGGCTGCCCCTCCCAGAAGAATGAAAATCGGAGTCCCTGAAAATGCCGAAAGAAGAAGGAGTGAGATTGCGGGCCATGCAAGCAGCGATGCGTATGGCTCAAGATGGAATCCGTATGCATATGCGATCAACAATCCTGTTGCCGTTATAAGAATTGATTTTTTATCTTTTACAGACCATATAAAACGTATCGTCACGAAAAGAAAGGATATGGGAAGAATAGATTCAACGATCCAAGTTGGTATGAATCCCCCCACTGTGGCAGCCGACTCTTTTTCCAGTAGTACCAGTTGAAATGATGCCCAGGTTAAAGCAGCCGATACGGTAGTAGAGATGGTGTTTGTAATGGTTGTTGCGACATTCCTGTACTTTTGTGGTATCAGGGAGATACCTGAAGAGAGACTTAAATGAACCCCTTCCCTTGAGGTAAGGGCTACCCCGATGAATCCTGCCCATAAGGAAAGATGTTGTACAATTTCTGTCGAACCCATTAGTCCGGTTTTAAAGAAAGTTCTAAGGATCAATTCGAGAACAGGCAAGAAGGTCATCAGCAGTAGTGCTGCTATTCCCAGACTGTTTTCGATTTTATTTATAAACGGTAAAATTAGTGATATGGATAACCTTGTATTGAGGTTATTTACGCTCATTTTTGCTCCTGAACTCTTTCAGCAGGGAATCAGTTTCTGTATAAATTTCTTTGGGAACCACCTTTTCCAGAAGCATAGGGTAGGTCATTTCCAGCTCATGTTGCCATAATAAACGCTCCTGGGGGTTGACATGGTTTACTTTTAAACCATATTTTTGCATGGATTCTATGGCATCTTTTTCAAGTTTCTTAATTTGGATTCTTGCGTTTTCTGATGACTCCTTTGCTGCTTGTATCATTTTTTCTTTTAACTCTTCCGGAAGTTTTTTCCATATTTTTGTCGAGATAATGACTGATCCGATAAAGGGCGCCCATTTCATATCCATCATATTTTTTGCCTGACCGAACCATTGATAAGAGAGCGCAACGACAGGTGTTGTTGAAAAACTGTCAATAAGCCCCGAGGTCAGACCGGTATGAATTTCTGTTGAGGGAAGGGGAACAGGATTGTAGCCCTGTTTTTTCAGCGCTTCTGTCCAGATGACGCTTCCGGACCAGACCCATTGCTTGAGTTTTTTCAGGTCATCCGGGCTGGTAACTTTTTGATTAGAAAAAAGATAGACCCAGCCGATCTCTGTCCAGTACAATACTGTAAAGCCCTGTTCTTCCATTTTAGCTTCGAGTTTTTTAGCCAGTTTGTCTCTGATATAATAAAGTTCATTATCAGATTGTAGCAGCATGGGCATCTGGAAGATCTCCATTTCAGGGGTAACATTGGACATACCATTGCTTGTAAGTGCCGCACCCTGAAGTTGTCCGATTCGGATTTTTCTTACCATGTCAATATCATCTCCGGCGACTCCTCCCGGATAAATTTTAACCTTGATCGAGTTATTGGAAATGGTTTCCCACTTGTTGCCCATCTCTTTCAGAGCATTATACCATACGGAACCCTCTGGAGCTAGTGTACCCAGTTTTATGGTCCGTGTCTCTTTTTCCTGGGCAAAAAATGAGAGAGTATGCATAGCGTATATAAGAATTGCGATTAGTTTTTTCATGATGTTATCATATCCTTTTGCTCAGTTTTTTATTGCTGCAATAACCATTTTTATAAATTTATATTTCTGCATCAGCGGTTAAAAAAACAGGTCAGATGTTATTTTTTTTAACCATAAAGCTCTCCTTCGAGCAATACTGTTTTCCAGAGTCAGCTCTGGATAGGCATTAACCTCTATCGATAGCGCAAGATCAAGTAAATTTTTAAACTCTTCGAGGTTTTGTTCCCGTACAGAAACATTTTCAGCAAGATTCAGATATAACGATGCCCGTTTACCTTTTGAAATTTTTAATGCTTTATCATAGTAGTGGCGGGCTTTGTTCAGATCTCCTCCAGGCCGGGAAGCTTCATAAGAGAGCAACAAATCATATGCGGCTCCCTCATTAAAGGTATCGTTGATTTGAATAACTCTTTCGAGCAGCATTCCGGCGATGGGCAGATTGATTAACATTCCTGTATCAGATTTATCAAGATTTATTGCACCGGCCCAGCCGGCACCTGCCCAGTAGAGATAGGGTGAGTCATCTGTATCTGTTTCAGAAAGTATTGATTTACCGGTATCATTATTGTTATTTTGAATTTTTTTTTGAAATCCCGGATGATCTATTTCAAGGGCACGTAGCGCATAATCCCGGCATCTGATATAAAGTTTTTTAGCCCGGCTCTTTAAAAGAAGGTGTTCATCATAGTTGTTATTGATTATCTGTTCTGCGTCATTTTGCAGCAGATAGGCATAAGAGCAGAAACCAGTTGCTGTTGACAAGAGTAAGGGCTTGTGGTCAGGATTTTTTTCAAGAATCGCTTCATATGTTTTTAATCCAAAGGGCATCGCCTCTTTGATTAAATCCGGATCATCATCACGCATGAATACTCCAGTACCACCTGATAAGGTATTAGCTGCAATTTTAAATCCGATATTCTGTGCTGAGCAGTTATAATAATGGATAGTAAAAAAAAATATTAGAAAAAGAAACCGTAAAGAATATCTGGTGTTGAAAATATGGATAATTTTCATATTGAATTATGAGTAATGAATGTATCTGTGCGATGTCAATTATTTTCCTGCTTCTATCGGTGCTCTGCTTTTATAAATTGATAATTTTTTTATTCTTGAATTTTTTACATGGAGGTAATTCAACTTCGAAAAAATAACGGTGCGGAGTCAGATTTGCCGTTAGTTTGAAATATAAAATCATTGGACTTTATTTATGTCATATATGTATGCTGATCCAGGTTACGTCCATTTTGGTTCGCAATTTTAAATTGGCTGCTTCAGGAATTTTCTTTGTGTAATTGTATCTCACATTGTTGATCTATCTTGTCAATTGAAAAGTAATTATAAGAATTTTGCCAATCCTCGTGCTGTTCTAGTAGAATACTGCCAATCAATCGAATGTATGACTCTGTTGATGGGAATATATTAACGACCCGCAAACGACGCCTGATTTCACGATTCAGCCTTTCATGTCCATTTGTAGAAGATATTCGTCTCTGGGAGAAGTGGAAAATAAAAGTAAGTCAAAGCATTTTTCAGGGCATTTCCCAAAACTCCGATGGCTTTAGGAAAGCGTTTCCAATAAATTTCAATCACATAATCTGCGTAGCGAAGGGCTTCTATTCGCGATGGCATTTTGAAAATTGTTTTCAATTTATCTGCAAAGACATTTTTCTCGCGGTGTGAAACATGAACAAGTACATTTCTCATAAAATCTTTTCAGTCCGGGGAGATAGGTTACTTTTTTGTTGCCCTGAAAACGGGGCTTCAATCAATGCTGATTTAGCAAAAACAAGTATTGAGGAGAAGCCCCATGAAAAGCTATCAAAAAGAGATTCAGAA
>Ga0224495_10000729_pt1 | contig 25114 bp, 22 predicted proteins | sample SF_Jul11_sed_USG_FD_168128 | JGI IMG/M metagenome (GOLD analysis project Ga0224495, IMG submission 168128) | Sediment microbial communities from San Francisco Bay, California, United States - SF_Jul11_sed_USGS_4_1 | ecosystem: Environmental > Aquatic > Marine > Sediment | place: USA: California...
CCTTTCGGCTTCACCAACCGAACGGCTGAAAAAAATAACCGATGGCTTCGAGTATTGTCCCTCTCCGAATGGGGAGGGGCAAACGCCCGAAGGGCGTTGGGGAGGGGTGCTGTTGGGAATCACTCGAAGCCGAAAAGGGATGCGCTTGCTTCCGATTGGCTTTGAGAATGAAGGGATTGCTTTTGATGGTATGGCGGGGTAAGAGTGAATTCCCGCCAGACAGATAAAAAGAACACGCGACGGACACATTCGCTAAAAAATTAGCGAAAAAGACAGAGGGCGCCCATGTTCTCGCGGGGAAATGACCTTGTATACTCAACCCATAAAGGAGAATTCCATGCGTTTGAACGCAAATATGAAACGACTCACCCTGGGGCTGGCCCTGCTGTTGGCGGCCTCGGTGGCCTGGGCCGATGACCGAGAAGACGGCTTCCAGGCCTATGTGTGGACGAACAATGCCAAAGCCGTTCAGTTGCTTTCTCCCCTGGCCGACAAGGGCGACCCCGCGGCCCAGTATGTGGTGGGTACGCTGTATCTTTCTGGCGAGGGTGTGAAGGCAGACCCGGCCAAGGCCAAAAAATTGTTTGCCCAAGCGGCCAAGGGCCTGCCCGCCAAAGCCAAAGCGGGCGATGCCTGGGCCCTGTTTGCCCTGGGGAACGCCTATGAGATGGGCAATGGGGTGAAGAAAGATTACAAGAAGGCCATAGACTTTTACACCCAGGGCAAAGAGTTGGGTAATCCAGAAGCCACCGCTTGTCTGGGCGCCATGTATTTTGACCGCAAGGGGGTAACCGAAGATCTACAAACCAAGGGTGCGGAGTTGATGATGATTGCCCGTGGGGGTGGGAAAGGGTCCGTGCGGGCCATGATGATGCTGGGTCATTTATTCACCCAAATAGGTGATACTTACGCCAACCAAGGGAAGGACAAAGATGCCTTTGGCGCCTATAAAACGGCTGGCCAAGAATATTTCTGGGCCTCCGAGTTGGGGAATCCCATTGCGATGAATAACCTGGGTAACTTCTTAGAAGACGGCAAGGGGATTCCGCAGGATTACGAAGAGGCCGTAAAGTTGTGGCGCAAGGCGGCCGAGTTGGGCAACAGCTATTCCATGGTTAGCCTGGGCCGCATGTATTTGGCCGGCACGGGGGTTTCCAAAGACCCCAAGCAGGCCGTGGAATGGTATCGCAAAGGAACCGAACTCAACAACACGGATGCCATGTTTAACCTGGGCTATGCCTATTATAACGGAACCGGGGTAGACAAAGACTTCAAACAAGCCGTGGCGTGGTGGCAAAAAGGCGCCGATATGGGCGATCACTGGTCTCAAGAGGCCTTGGCCATGTCTTATCTGGCGGGAGAGGGGGTAGAGAAAGACCTGGCCAAATCGGCCAAGTGGTTTCAAAAAGCCGCCGACCAGGGCAACAAGAACGCCATGTATTACCTGGGGCTGCTGTATTCCAATGGCGTGGGCGTGAAGAAGGATGCCAAAAAGGGCCACGATTGGCTTAAAAAAGCCGCTGATTTGGGCCAGAAAGACGCCCAAAAGGAGTTGGCCGGAGAATAAAGATAGGGCTTCAATCTACCTTCAGGGCGGGAGCTCAGGGTGTGTTCCCTGGGCTTTCCGCCCTTATTTTTTTCGATTATTTTCCCCCGACACGATTTCCTGCTCCTTCCTCCATCTTTATGACGCCAAGGTAATGTATTGATATATTAAGATAATAATTCTATGACCTTGGGGGGTTGACAAAATAGCACTCAACGGTGTAGATTGCTAACAGAAGTCAGGAGAACGAGGGTGAATCCCCTTCTCCTGAGAAACCACCAGGCCCTCAGGGGCCAAATTACCCGAACCAAAGACCCACAAGGAGGAACTTATGGACATCATTCAATATGATCCCAGCCGGTTTTTCGCCAAAACCTTTGACCGGTTGACCGATGAATTGCTGAACCAAACGGAAGATTCCCTGGGGCGGGGGATGCGCGTGTTTACCCCCCGGGTGGATATTCGCGAGGAAGGCAACCAGTTGAAGGTGACGGCGGAAGTGCCCGGCGTGGACAAAGACCACCTGATAGTGGAAGTGCACAACGGGGTGCTGTCCATCAGCGGGGAGAAAAAAGAAGAGCATACCGAGAAAGGCAAGGGGATGTACCGCTCCGAGCGGGTGTATGGCAGCTTTAAGCGGGCCTTTACCCTGCCCGAAGACGTGGACTCGGAGCAAATCTCCGCCGACTTCACCAACGGGGTGCTGACCCTGGTGCTGCCCAAGCGACCGGAAGTGGCCCCCAAAAAAGTGGAAATCAAGTCGGCTAAAAATTAAGTTTCCGGCAAGCTGCCGGGGTGTCTAGCCGGTGCCGCAAGGCACCGGCTTTTTTATGGACGGCATCCCCCACCAGCACCTCTCCCCCCTGCCCCCCTCCCCTTCGTGGAGGGGAAATAACTTGAAACCGAAAGGTAATGCGCTTGCTTCCGTCCGGTATTTACTAACTGAACGGTTGAACAGAATAGCCAATGGCTTCGAGCATTGTCCCTCTCCGAATGGGGAGGGACAGGCGGCGTTAGCCGCCAGGGAGGGGTGCTGTTGGGAATCACTCGAAACCGAAAGGTAATGCGCTTGCTTCCGTCCGGTATTTACTAACTGAACGGTTGAACAGAATAGCCGATGGCTTCGAGCATTGTCCCTCTCCGAATGGGGAGGGACAGGCGGCGTCAGCCGCCAGGGAGGGGTGCTGTAGGGAACAACGCCAAGCCGGGGGATTCGAGTAACGGATTGCCCTTACAAGTTTCCCCCCAGGGCTTGGCGGAACTGGTTCAGGGCGGCCAGGGGGTCGGGGGCATCCCACACCGCGCGGATGGCCGCCACCCCCCAGGCGCCGGCGGCCAGGCAGTCGGGGGTGTTTTCTGGCGTTATGCCCCCCAGGGCGATCAGCGGCAGGGGGCCCTGGGCCGCCGCCGCCAGGGCGGCCAGCCCCAGGGGCGGGCCATAGGCCTGTTTGGAGGGCGTGGGGAACACCGGCCCAAAGGTGGCAAAGTCGGCTCCCTCTCGCTCTGCTGCAATAACTTCTTCCAACGAATGACACGAGCGGCCGACGAGCCAAGTTCCTGGCGGATGAGGGGTGCTGGTGGGATGGGGGCCAGAGCCCTGGGACGAAATCCCCTGGGGAAGATGCACCCCCTGAAATCCCCATTGCCGAGCCAGTTCGGCGTGGGTGTTCAGCAGCAGCAGGGGCCGGGGGCCGGGGATGAGCCCGCGCAAGGCCGCTGCCCGGACGGCCAAGCGCTCCAAGGCGGAGGCCGACGAGGATTTATCGCGCAGTTGAAAGGCCTGCAGCCCGGCTTGGGCCAGGGAGGTCAGCCAGTCTTCCGGCTGGTGGCGGGTGCCCTGCCCTGAAATGAGATAGAACCGAAAGGGCAGGAACCGGTGGGGGGAAGTGTGGGGGGAGGGGCTGGCCATGGGTGTTAGGCCCGGCGGACCGGGGCCGCCGGGGCAGCCGGATGAGCGGGGGGGATGATTCCCTGGTTGGGGGTAGAGGCCTGCCCATAGGCCCGCTTGGGAATGCGCCCGGCTTGGCGGGCCAGTCGCCCGGCCCGCACCGCCAAGCCCATGGCCTGGGCCATGGCCACCGGGTCTTGGGCCATGGCAATGGCCGTGTTGGCCAGCACGGCATCGGCCCCCAGCTCCAGGGCCAGGGCCGCGTCGCTGGCGGTGCCAATGCCCGCGTCCACGATCACCGGCACCTTCACCGCCGCGCGGATGAGAGCCAAGTTGTAGGGGTTGAGAATGCCCTGGCCGCTGCCAATGGGCGAGCCCAGGGGCATCACCGCCACGCAACCCATGTCTTCCAGCTTGCGGCAGGTGATGGGGTCATCAATGGTGTAGGGCAGCACCTGAAAGCCTTCTCCCACCAGAACCCGTGCCGCTTCCAGCAGTTTTTCGGCATCGGGGTACAGGGTGGTTTCGTCCGCTAGAATTTCCAGCTTAATGAAATTCGTGCCCAGGGCCTCTCGGGCCAGCCGGGCGGTGAGCAGGGCGTCTTGCACCGTGTAGCACCCGGCGGTGTTGGGCAAAATACGCAGACCCCGGGCCTTCAGCAGGCTCAGCACGTTTTCGCCGGTGGGGTCCTTCAGGTTTACCCGGCGGATGGCGGCGGTCACCAGTTCAGCGCCGCCCGCCTCCAGGGCGTCGAGCAGCACCTGATTGTTGGGGTAGCGGGCTGAGCCCATGATGAGCCGCGAGCCAAAGGATTGATCGCCGATGAGGAGAGGATCGGTGGGCATGGGAGTCATAGCGTGGGAGAAGGATAGGGGATGTGGGGATGCTTAGATGATGGATGGAGATCATCCCCCTTGAGCGGCCTGGACGATTTCCACCGGGTCTCCGGGGGCCAGGGTTTGGGCGGGCCAGTCGGCCCGGCGGATGACCTGGCCATTGACGCACACGGCAAGGCCATCGCCCAGGGCCGCCAGCCCCAACTGTTCCACCAGCTGGGCCACCGTGCAGGCCGGGGGCACCCTGCGGCGCTCTCCGTTCACCTGAATGTCCATGGGTTCAATGTACCTCAGGGGGGCGGTGGAGGGAAGGCGCGGGCAGGGTCAGCACAAAGCAGCAGCCCTTTCCGGGGGAGGATTCCACGGTGAGGGTTCCCCCGTGGGCGGCCATGATTTCGTGGCACAGGGGCAGGCCCAGGCCAGAACCTTGCTCTCCGGCCGTTCCACGGGAGGTGGTTTTTTCGGCCGGGTCAAACAGGTGGGGCAAAAACGCCGGGTGAACTCCTCGCCCGTTGTCTTCCACCGCCAAGCGGCTGCCCGGCCCCTGGGGCACATACACGCGGATGCGCCCGCCCTGGGGGGTGAATTTGATGGCGTTGATGACGAGGTTTTGCAGCACTTCCCGGATCAGGTCCCTGTCTCCCCGCAGGCGGGTACCTTTGGGTACTTGGTTTTCCAGCCGCAGGCCCTTTTGGCGGGCCAGGTGATTGAACATCAGGGTCTCTTCGGCCAGTTCCCAGCCATCCAAATCTTGGATCTCTGGGGTCATGCTTCCCGATTGTAGGCGGTTTAAGTTCAACAGGTTTTCCACCATCACGATCTGCTTGCCGATAAAATCGGTGATGCCCTGAAAAATCTCTCGCTGTTCGGGGGGCAAGGGCTGCTCGGCATCCCGCAGAGCGTATTGAATTTCAGTCAGCATGGAATTGAAGGGAGAGCGGATGTCGTGGGCCACCAGGGAAACGAACTTGTCTTTCATGGCGGTGGTCTTTTCCAACTCCTTCATCACCGCCTCCCGCCGTTCAACTTCCGCCTTCATTTCTTCGTTTTCCCGCTGGCTTTGCCGCAGGTTTTCATTCACTTGGCGGGCGTGTTGTTCCGAGGTTTCTTTTTCTTGGCGCAACAGATTGTAGCGGTCGGCCAGGGCCAGGGAAAAAATCAGAATCTCGCTTCCGCCGCCCAACAGTGCCGCGAACAAGGTGAAGTAATTGTTGGGCAACCAGCCCGCCATGGTCAGCCCGCCCACCACCATGCCCGCCATTTCGGGGAGGAGTGCCGCGGTGAAAAACCGCGCGGTGCGGTCTCCCCGCCACAGGTAGAACACCGAGACAAACAAAACCACCCCCTGGGTGAGAATCAGAAGGACATTGAACACCCGATAGGCGGTGATGAGAGGAAGAAACACCCCCACCAAGGCCGCTCCGGCCGACACCACCAGCCATCCCTTCAACACCCTCCCCGCCGTCCGGTGTTTCCATGCGTTGAAAAAATGCCCGGTGAACAACAGCAAGGTCAGGATAGACAGAAATCCAAACCCAAAGATGGCCCAGCCCACGCCTTCTACTTGCCGGGGGGTGAAATTCCAGGGCCATAGGGTTTCGAACAGGCCATACAGCAGCAGCAGAAACGTGGAGAGGGAGACCAAATACAACCCATAAAACAAGTAACGCTTGTCGCCCAGGGAAACGCCGATCAGCAGGTTATAAAACAGCATGGCCAGCACCAAGCCGGTGTAGAGACCAATCAACAATTTTTGGCTGTAGCTGAAATGCGCGGCTTGCGGAAGCCTGGAGAGAAGGGGGTTGACCCCCGCATAACCAAGGGTATGCACCCGAATGTAAAACGTTTGCGGGTGATTCTGGGCCAGAGACAACAGGTAGCGGGGAACTCTGTCCGGGATGGAGCGGGCTTCCAGGGGGGCCGAGAGCCCGGCTTCGAAGGGCCCCCTCACGGTGGTTCCCTCCACGATGTACAGCGTAGCTTGGCGCGACTGATTTTGCCGGACGTTTAACTCCCAGGTGGATTCTTCCGATTGATTGACCAGCGAAAACCGAACCCACAGGATGGAGGGAACCAGCCCCAAGTTGATGGTGCTGCCTGTGGGGCGGGACCAGTGGCCCGCCAGGGCGGGAGAGCGCACGTCGTCCAGGGTGAGGGTTCCCGCGGGGTCTTCCAGCATTTGGGCAAAGGGCACCACCAAAACAGATGAGGTTTGCTGGGTAAGCACCAGGGTGGGGGGGTCTGGGGGGGGGTCGGCCAGGGGGTTGGCAATGACCGGGGTGGTGGCCCATGCCCACAGCAACCCACACACCACGACCCACAACGGAATGTTTGCCTTACGCACCGCGGTCATCCAGGAAGAGCGGGAAAAGAAAAAGCCAGTCTGTGAACAGAAATCGAAGCGTGGATCCCCACTGGGATGAATTTTAGAGATGGTGGGGGAAAAAAGCCAGGAGGGGGCTTTTCAGATGGATGCCTCACATTTTGCGTTTATGTTACTCCCACACGGTGTGGAATACCCCTTCGCGGTCGGTGCGTTGATAGGTGTGAGCCCCGAACAAATCGCGCTGGGCCTGCACCAGGTTTACCGGCAGGCGCCCCGTGCGATAGGCATCGTAATAGGCCAGCGAAGCGGCAAACCCCGGCAGGGGAATGCCCAGGGCCATGCCTTCGGTGACGACCCCGCGCCAAGCGGTGACCCGCTGCCCCAGGGCCTCTTGGAAGGCCGGGGCCATCAGCAGGTTGGGCAGGTCGGGGTCTGCTTGAAAGGCTTGCTGAATGGAGCGCAGGAACTTTGCCCGAATGATGCAGCCTCCTTTCCAAATGCGGGCGGCCTCGGCCAGGGGAATGTTCCAGTTGTGCTGGCGGCTGGCGGCGGCCAGCATGGCCATGCCCTGGGCGTAAGAACAGGCCTTGGCGCAATACAGGGCATCGGCCACCCGGGCGGCAAAGGCGGCCCGCGCGGCCGGGGGCAGGGGCTTCACCGGGGGGGCGCCAGAGGCCAGCCGGGGTTCGGCGGCCAGCCGCTGGTCTTTCAGGGCAGAAAGCTGGCGGCCCTCCACCGCGGCGGCGATGGTGGGGGCGGCCACCCCCAGCTGGGCGGCTTCGCGCACGGTCCAGGTGCCGGTGCCCTTCATACCAGCTTTGTCTAAAATTACGTCCACCAGCCAGCCGCCCCCCAGGGTGTCTTTCTGGCGAAAGATGCGGGCGGTGATGTCGATCAGGAAGGATTCCAGCTCACCCTGGTTCCATTGATCGAAGGTATCGGCCAACTGGGGGTTGTCCAGGCCCCCGGCCCGGCGCAGCAGGTCGTAGGCCTCGGCAATCAACTGCATGTCGCCGTACTCAATGCCGTTGTGCACCATTTTCACAAAGTGTCCGGCTCCCCCCGGCCCCATGTGGGCCACGCAGGGGCCGTCGTCTACCTGGGCGGCCACCTTTACCAGCAGGGGTTCCAGGGCCTTGTACCCCTGGGCGGGCCCCCCCGGCATCAGGCTGGGGCCCTTCAGGGCCCCTTCTTCTCCGCCAGATATGCCCATGCCGGTGAAGTGAAACCCCTTGGCGGCCATGGCTTCCTCTCGCCGCTCGGTTTCCTCAAAGAACGAATTCCCTCCCTCCACAATCACGTCCCCCGGTTCCAGCACGGCGGCCAGGGCCTCCATCACGGCGTCCACCGGTTTGCCCGCCGGCACCAGCACAATCACTTTGCGGGGGCGTTCCAGCTTGGCCGCCAAGTCTTGGTAGCTTTCGGCCCCCAGCACCGGCTGGCCCTGGGCCGGGCCCGCCAGAAAGGCCTTCACCCGGTTGGGGTCCACGTCGTAGCCCACCCCCGACAATCCCCGGTGGGCAAAGTTCAACAGAAAGTTGGCGCCCATCACCCCCAGGCCCACCATGCCAATTTGCTGGCGGCCGGAAGAGGAGGATGGAGAGGCGGATGGGGTGGGCTTGGCCATGGGTTATCCTGAGTAGGGGGGTGGAGGGGAAAGATGGCGGTTCAGAAAGTCGTGAGACAATTCGTTGGCCGCGGCGGCGTCGCACACCAGGTGGGTTTCTGGTCCGTCTCCCTGGGTTCGTCCTTCGGGGCGCAGCAAAAACTGAGCGGGCAGCTCCTGGGGCATCCAGGGGCCTTCCAGCACCTGGGCCAGCACCTGGGCTTTGCCTCCGCCGGTCACCACAACCATCAGGCGGCGGGGCCGCAGCAGGGCCCCCAGAGAAAGGGTAAGCCGGTGGCGCTGCCCGGCGGGAGACTCCGCCTCCACGCACAGGCGGGCGCGCTGGGCCAGGGCTGGGGAATGGGGGAACAGGGAGGCCGTGTGGCCATCGGCCCCCATGCCCAGCAGGGCGGCCTGCCAGGGCTGCCCGCCGTTCAACAGGGCGGCCAGCCGGGTGTCATAGCGCTGGGCACCTTCTTGGGGGGGCCGTTCCCCCTCCATCCGTTCCAGCTGGGGGCGCACCGGCAGGTAGGGGAACAGACTGGCGGCCACCATGGCGTGGTTGGAATCCGGATGGTGCGGTTCCACACAGCGCTCATCCCCAAACAGCAGCACCACCCGGCTCCAGTCCAGCCGCGAGGACTGGCCCCATTCCCGGTACAGGGTTTCCGGGGTGGTGCCCCCCGCCAGAGACACCATGAAGGTTTCGCCCTGGGCCTGGGCTTCCATGCCCCATTGGTTGAGCAGGGCGGCGCCCTTCCTGGCGGCGGCCAGTGGGTCCGATTCTACCCACAACAGGGGAAGGGGTTGGCTCATCGGTGTTCTGTGCTCGTGGGGAACAAGCCCGTTACGGCTTGCGCCAAGTCATCCCCGGTTCCAGCAGGGCGTCGGCCTCTTGGGGGCCCCAGCTTCCGGCGGTGTACTGGGCAATCTGCCGGGCTTTTTGTTTTTTCCAGGCGGTCAGAATGTTCGTGATGAAGGCCCAGGAGGCTTCGACCTCGTCGTCGCGGGTGAACAGGGTGCTGTCACCCAGCATGGCGTCCAAGATCAACCGCTCGTAGGCTTCGGGTGATTCTTTGCCAAAGGACGCCCCGTAGCGGAAGGTCATGTCTACCGGCAGCAGCTCGGTGGTGGGGCCCGGTTCTTTGGCCGAGAAATGCAAAGAGATGCCTTCGTCGGGCTGCACCTGAATGACCAACTGGTTCGGCTCGGCCAGGCCGTCGTGCCCGCCAAACATGCGCAAGGGGGCCGGCTTAAAATGCACCGAGATTTCGGTGATGCGCTTGGCCCCCCGCTTGGCCGTGCGCAGCAGAAAGGGCACCCCCGCCCAGCGCCAGTTGTCGGCGTAGAGTTTCAAGGCCGTGTAGGTATCGGTGACCGAATCGGCCGCCACGCCGTCTTCTTGCCGGTAGCCCGGCACTTTTTCTCCTCCCAGGGTGCCGGGGGCGTACTGCCCCCGCACCACGAACCGAGACACGTCTTCCTGTGGAATGGGCCGCAGGCTGCGTAGGAACTTCACCTTTTCGTCGCGCACGGCGTTGGACTCCATGGAACTGGGGGGCTCCATGCCGGTAAGGCTGAGCAGTTGAAACAAGTGGTTTTGCACCATGTCGCGCAGAATGCCCGCTTCCTCGTAATATCCCCCCCGGCCTTCCACCCCAATGGCCTCCATGGCGGTGATCTGCACGTGGTCAACGTGGCGGTTGTTCCACAACGGTTCGAATATGCCGTTGCCGAACCGCAGCACCAGCATGTTCTGCACGGTTTCTTTTCCCAGGTAGTGGTCAATGCGGAAAATTTGGGATTCACGGAACACTTTTTTCAGTTGCCCGTTCAGGTGCCGGGCGCTGTCCAGGTCGTGGCCAAAGGGCTTTTCGATGATGATGTGGGGCAGGGGCTGCAGGTTGCGTTTGGCCAGGCCCGCCTTGCCCAGGTTGGCGATGATGGGCTCGTAGGTAGAAGGCGGGGTGGACAAATAAAACAGCCGGTTGCCCGCCGTGTGGAGTTCCCGGTCCAGGCCCTCCAGCCGTTCTTTCAGGGCGGTGAACGAGGCGGGGTCTGCGTAGTCTCCCTGGTGGTAGTGCAGGTTGGCCGAGAAGGCGTCCCACAGGGGGTTGTCTACCGGGCGGCGGCGGGCGAATTTGTCGCAGCCCTCCCGCATGGCATCACGGAAGGCCTGGCTGGTCATGGCCTTGCGGGCAAAACCCACCACGGCGAACCGGGCGGGCAGCAGGCCCTCCCGGGCCAGAGAATACAGGGCGGGCAAAAGCTTGCGCTTGGTGAGGTCTCCCGAGGCGCCAAAGATGACCAGCACAAGGGGTTCTGGAATGCGTTCGGTGGGGGTCATGGTCGTCTCGCCAAATATAGGGAACGGTTAAGAGCTTTGCATACACTCAATTTTCCCATCCCCCTTCACGGCAAAAACCCTGGTTTTGCCAAGATATTTGCCTGCCGGTGACGCGTCTGTGTTGTGACGAAAATAGCCGGATTGACCAGTCTCGTTCTTTTTGTCATACGCCTCCCTGGGGTGAAACGCCAGGGCCGGAATTATTTCCTTTTCAGCACGGCTAAAAATTCCAGGTGGTGGGTTTGGGGGAACAGGTCAAACCCCTCCAGAGAGGCCAGCCCATAAGCGGTCGACAACCGGGCGGCGTCGCGGGCCAGGGTGGCGCCATCGCAAGACACCAGCACCACCACCGGGGGGCCCAGGGCCATGATCTCCCGCACGACCTGGGCCGACAGCCCCCGCCGGGGAGGGTCGGCCAGCAGCACCGTGGGGGGGCCGAAGGCTTTTTGGTGGCGGGCCGCTTGCCGGGTGAGTTCTCCGGGGGTTTCCAGGTTGGCCCCCACAAACCGGGCCTGTTTCAGCCCCTCGGTGGTGCTTTGGGTTTGGGCCAGGGCTGCCGCTTCTTGGTTTTGCTCCACCCCGGTCACGGCCCAGCCCTGCCGGGCCAAGGGCAGGGATAACAGCCCCGCCCCGCAATACAGGTCCATCAAGCTGGGGTGTTTTGTCCCGGCACCGGAGTTCTGTTTGGTTTTTTTGTGTTTGCCTGTGTTGGGACCCGCCAGGTGTTGCACCCAGGGCTCCGCCAAATGTTCGCTCAGCCGCCCCACCAGGGCTTCCGCCATGGTGGGGTTCACCTGAAAGAAGCCCCCCAGGGGGGCCATCCAGCGGTGGGGCCCCAGGTGTTTCTCCAGCCTGCCGTCTCCCCGCAGCAGCCGGGCTTCTCCCTTGCCGTTGTCAGCCAACAGGGCCACCTGATCCACCGGGGGGTGAGGGATTCCGTCCCAGGGGGCGTCCAGCCAGGCGGTCAGGGAATCTCCCTGGTGGGCCAGGGCTTGAAGCAAAGCGGTTTGGTTTACCCGCAGCACCAACCCCAGCCGGGGGGCCTGGGGTGGCCCGTGGAGAACCGTTTCCACCTGCAGGGCGGCGGGGTTAAGCCCGGCCAGGGGGGGCCAGGCCAGGGCCTGGGCCGCCAGCCGAGTCAGCACCTCTGGGGCCAGCCGGCAAACCTCCACCGCCACCGGGGGGCCTTCTTTCCAAGGAAAGAACCCGGGAACCAGGGCAGCCGGGCCAGTGCCAGGACTGACGGGCACGGCCGCAAACGTGAGCCTGTCCCGGTATTCCAGGGGGCGGGGGCAGGGGTGCAGAATCCAACCAGGGGGAGGTTCCAGCCCCCCCTGGCGGCGGAAGGTCTCCTCGGCAGTCTGGCGCTTGGCCTCCAGCTGGGCCGGATAGGCCAAATGCTGCCAATCGCACCCGCCGCATTGGGCAAAATGGGGGCAGGCCGGTTCTACCCGTTGGGGAGAGGGCACCACAGGTTCCAGGGCCAGGGCCGTCAGGTAATCGGGTTGTTCCCGCGCCAGTTCCGCCCGCAGGGTTTCGCCCGGCAGCCCGCGGGCCACCAGCACCCGTTTGCCGTTCAGCCGGGCCAGCCCCATGGCCTTGGCCCCCATCCGTTCGATGGTCAATTCCACGATTTGTTGGGGTGGTTGGTCCATGGAATATCATCAGTCATTGCGCCCATCCGGTCAAAGAGGATAATCTGAAGGAAAGTCCCCGTTGGTTTGATTCTCCCGAAACACCCAAGGTAGGTATGGCCAATCCGTTCTTTTGGGTAACCCCCAACCAGCTCACGCTTCTCCGCATTTTGTCCATCCCCCTGTTGTTGTGGATGACGGCCCTCCACGACCCGGTGATGGGGGAATGGGCCCTGTTGGTATTCTTTCTTTCCAGCCTGACCGACTTCTTTGATGGGTGGTTGGCTCGCCGCTGGGGGGTGGTGAGCCGCTTGGGAAAACTGCTGGACCCGGTGGCCGACAAAATGCTGATTCTGGCCCTGCTGGTCATGTTGGTGTCTCAACAGCGGGCCGAGGTCATTCCGGTGATTCTGATTGTCATGCGGGAGTTCTTCGTGACGGGCTTGCGCTCGGTGGCGGCGGCCGAGGGGGTGGTGATTTCCTCGGAGCAGGGGGCCAAGGTGAAAACCGTGCTGCAAATGATTGCCACCGGGGGCTTTTTGATTGACCACAACCCGGCGGGAATCCCCGCCGCCGAAATTGGCCGCTGGGGGTTGTACCTCGCCACGGCCCTGACCCTGTGGACCGGGTGGACGTACTTTCTGAAGTTCATTCGCTACCCCAAAGCCTCGTGAACCGGGCCGAGGGGTTTGGGCTGGCTGGTGTTTGCCCGGAACCGGGACGGTTGTGGCTGTGGCCCGGCCCCCGGCCCGTTCTGCCCGCTCCTTCTGATTCTTCTACTACGCCAGCCTCATCTTCTGCTGCTCCTTTACCGCATGTTCCTCCAGCCTCTTCCCCTATCTCTTCCCCTACCTCTTCTCCCGCTTCTCCGTTAGACCCCCGCCGCAGGGCCCTGGCCGACTTGTGGGGGCGTCATCCGGCGGGGGTGCCGGTGGAGCCGGTAAGAGAATTGGTCTTGCTGGAGGGCCAGACCGCCCAGGATTTGCCCGCCCTGATGACCCGGCTGCGGCGGGCCTATCGCCCGGCCCTGCTGCGGGTGGAATGGGACCTGACGGGCGCTGGCGCAGAACGGTTGGAAGACGCCCTGGCGGCGGGCCTGGGCCGCGTGGCGGGGTTGTGGTTGGGGGCCTGGGTGTGGGGGGGAACGGCTTTGACTGGAGGGGTTGGCCGTGCCCTGGGGGCCCTGGGGCAAAGCCCCTTGGCCGCTCACGGGCAGATTCTGCTGGGGCCAAACGATTCCCCCGGCGGGTTGGAAGAACTGGCGGTGGGGCTGCTGAACCTGGGGGTGCGCCCCACCCACTTGGTGGAAGGCCGCTGGCCCGGCATGGCCCCCCTGCCGCCGGGGGCGGCCCTGGCCCTGGCGAAAAGCCTGCGGGGGAAGGTGAGCGGGCTGGCCCAGCCCCGGCTGGTGGTGGAAGACCCCCAGGGCCTGCGGCAGGCCCTGGTGCCAGGCTATGTGGCGCGGCTGGAGGGGGGGAGCGTAGAGGTTAAAAACTGGCAGGGAGAAACCTTCCGCTGGCACGACCCGGCGGTGGGGGGTGGTGTGGCGGCTCAGCGGTCGTCTTCGTCTTCCTTGTCCGACGATCCCAACACGCCTTCTTCATCCACGTCAAAGTCCTCCTCCAGGTCATCCTCCCCGTCCGAGTCGTCCAGTTCTTCCTCGTCCAACTCGCCCTCTTCGTAAATCACCGGTTTGATGATTTTACCCTGGATGACATCGACCATGTCAGCCTGGTGAGACTCGGTATCCAGTTCGCTGCCGCAGTGGCCGCAATACCCCCGTTTCCCCTCCCAATACACATCGTTGGGGGCAATGTCTTCCAAACATTCTTCGCAATACAGGGTCTGTCCTTTCCCCATGGGAGTCCTCGCTGGCGGGTGGCCGTGTGGTGGTTGAATCGTGAGTGGATACCTTCATGCTTAATCCTTTTTCCCCGCTTCAGGCAAGAGGGAAAATAAGGAAAACCAGGAAAAAAGAGAGTGCGCGATTTATTCTAGCCAGCGCAGGGCGGCCAGCACGCCAGTTAAATTGTGCACGCCTCCCTTTGAAATTTCCAGGCCGCCCATCAGCCCCGCCAAGGGAAAGTCTCCCCACACGTTTCGCAACACGGTGGTGTCGGCTTGGCGGCGGCCATGCAGCAGGGCCCCCCGCCCCACGGAAGAAAAATAAAAAGCCAGTTGGGGCGGCCCCCCCAGGTCTTCGTTCATTTGCTGGGCCATGCGCCGGGTTTCCTCCAGGGCCCAGGCCGGGTTGGCCCGCAGAAAAGAAATGGTGGCGTGGGCTCCCGGCGGCAGGTGAACCCGCAGCCCCTGCTGGGCGGTTAGCCCGGTGACGGGCCGGGGGGTGCAGCGGTTTTCTTGTTGGAACGTTGCCAAAGGAGAAGGGGGTTCCTCCAGGTGAAATCCCACCCGCAGTTCCGCCAGGGCTTGATCTAGGTTGGTCATGCCCAGTTGTTCGGCGGTGTTCATGAACACTTGCAGGGCGGGCTGGTCGTCCAGGGTCAGCAGCACCCCCGGTTCGGCCTGGGTGACCCGGCGGGGTTCCCCCACCGGTTGGGCCCCTGAAGCCACCCCCACCACCGCGCGAAACGAACCTTTCAGCCCCAGGGCCGCCACCGTTCCGGCGCGCGGGCCGGACAGGCCCAGTTGCAGTCCGCTGTCGGGGGTGCCGTCGCCGGAACCCGCCCCGGCGATTTCCGTATGCCCCAGCCCCCCCGCGAAGGTGCCCAGCAGTTCCTCCACGTTCACCCGGAACAAATCGGGGAACAGCAGCAGCAGGCTGCCCGGCTCCGTTCCAAAAAACCCCATCAGGTTGGCGCCGTCGGAGGGCAGCACCCCCCCCGCCGCGGAGATTTCCCGGCCCCCCACCATCACCACCACGCCGGGGCCGGTTTCGGTCTCGGCCCCCAGGGTTTGCACCCCCTGGGCGCTGGTGCCGCACAGCACCCGGCAGTGGGTTTCGGTCAGGACCCCTTGGCGGATGGCCCCGGCCCGGGCCAGGTGGGTGTTGGTGAAAAAGCAGCAGGCCCAGGCCGCTTCGGTCAGTTGGGCCTGTTCCATGGCCTCCATGGCGGCCAGCCGGGCGGCCCGGGCGGCGTCGGGGTCAAAGGAAATGGATACCCCCACTTGGGGGAAGGGTCGGCTCATGGGCGGCCTCCTGGGGCGGCCAGGAACACCGGGTCCAGGGCCTCCCGCATTCGGCGGGCGTTTAGGGCGGGGGGTTGTTCGCCGTCGGTCAGCACCACGGCGGCCAGGCCCCGGTCGGGGTCGGCCAGGCCCAGGGCCAGGGTGAGCCCAGGGTGACCAAACACCCGCCGCCCCGCCTGCCGGGGAAAGTCGGCATGGCCGTGGAGGGCAAACCCCAGCCCCCAGGCCAGGGGGGCGTTCATCAGGGCGCGGTCGGGCATACCCCAGCGGTGGCAGGCGGTGAACAATTCTACCGTGCGAGGGTCTAATATAGCAGGCCCCTGGGGGGCGGGTACCCGGCCGTGGTTGAGCCACAGGCCGTAAAACAGGGCTAAGTCCAGGGCAGGGCCTTGCCAGCCGGACCCGGGCCGGGGAAAGGGAGAGGATTCCAGATATGTGTTTGTCATGCCCAGGGGGGAGAAGAACTCCTCGGCCAGCAGCCGGGCCAGGGGGCGGCCATCCATCCGCTGAATGACCTCGCTCAGCAGCAGCCAAGACACCTCCCGCTGATAGGCCGCCACGGTGCCGGGGGGGTGTTCTGCCGGGGCCTGGCCAATATGCGCCAGGGTTTCGGCCCAACTGGTATGGAGGGAAAGTTCCCCCAGGGTTTCCGGGAATCCCCCGGTGTGGGTGAGCAGGTGCCGCAGGGTAACGGCGTCTTTGTCTCCGGCGGGAGAAAACTCTGGAAGGTAGTGGGCTATCCGGTCGTTCAGAGAACCCTTCCCCCGGTCTAGTAACCAGGCCAGGGCGGCCACGGCCAGGGGTTTGCCCGCCGAATACCAGCGAAGGGGAGCGGGGTTGGTTGGCGGCCCGGAAGAACCCATGGCCCAGGTGAACACCGCTCCCTGGCGGTTTACCACGGCCAGCTGGGCCTGGCGGTGCAGCCCCTGCCGCACCCCTTCGGCCAGGGCGGCGGGGCCGGTTTCGGCCAGGGGAATGTTCCAGCCGGAGGGCTCCGGGGTCAGCCATCGCACAGCGGGAGGGGTCATGGGTTTCCCCTGGGGGATGAACTTAGGGAGGACAGGTGGGTTTCCCAGCGGGCCGCCAGCCGTTTGGGAAAACGCCCCCGCACCCTGACCCCCCCCTCGGCCAGCGTGTGTTTCACGAAATGCAGGCAATTGTTGCTCCACAGAGAATAACGCCGGGCCTGGGGTTGCTCGTTGTGGCGGGCGCTTTGCCAGCGGGCCGCTAAGGCCTGGGCCAGGGCCGCCTGGGGCTGGGGGGGCAGCTCCAGGGGCAGCAGCACCTCCCAGGGCCAGACCAGTTTTTCCAGGGGGGCTGGCCCCCGGCGAAGAACCTGCTCACGGGTGAACCAAGTCATGGCCCGCAGGCGGCACAGCAGGGGGTCCCAAGGGCCCACGGTGCCGGCAAACCGCAGACGCTCCAAAGTGAGCTCGCTGGAGGAAAATTGATCGTAGCGCAAATATTCCCCCCCAGAGCGCACCACCAGCCCCAGGTGCCCAAAGCCAAACACCCCGTGGGCCTTGTACACCAAGAAGGCTTCTCCCTGGACGGTGAAAGGATAAGTCCAGCTTTGGGGGAAAGACAGCCTCTCCCCGCCGCAGCCCCAGGGGCGGAGGGGCCAGCACAGCCACCGCCGCAGCCGGGGGTGCCGCACCCGGCCCCAGGGTGCTAGAATGATTCTGCCGGGGCGGGCCCCCGGCGCGAACGCACGCCCCCCCTGGGCTTTTTGAAAGGATGACTTGGCCATGGAACCGAACCCGATGGAAATGTTCCAGTTATATTACCTGGGCCTGACCCCGGAGGGAACGGTGCGCTTTATGAACGCCAACAAGGTGGCCAAACATTACAACTGGACGCCAGAGGATGTGATGGCATATTTGAAGCGCCACCGCATGGACCCCGACACGGTGCTGGCCTGTGATTTTCCCATGGCGGAATGGCAGGTGAAGATTCAACTGGCCGCCCAAGACAACACCCCGGCCTTCATGCTGCAAGAAATGGCCGAGCGGCTGTTTGCCCTGTTTCAACACGCCCGAGACACCGGGCGGCGGCGGGATTGGCTGGGAGAAATTGCCCGTGAACAAGAAGACGACCGGGAAAGAACCGCCGAGCAGCGGGCCCGCCAAAAATGGGGGCCCAAAGGCGAGTAAGCCGGAGAGTAAGCGAGAGCCCCCCACCTGACCCCCCCCTTTACCCCAATTTTTTCTTCAGCAGGTCGTTCACCAGGGCCGGGTTGGCTTTGCCCTGGGTGGCCTTCATGATTTGCCCCACAAAGAACCCGAAGACTTTGTCTTTCCCCGCCCGGAATTGCTCCACCTGGCCGGGGTTGTCGGCCACGATTTTGGCCACGATGGCTTCCAACTCGGCTTGGTTGCTCATTTGGCTTAAGCCCCTGGATTTCACCACCAGGTCGGGGTCCTCTCCGCTGTCATACATGGCGTCGAACACTTCTTTCGACTGCTTGGAGGAAATGGCCCCCTGGTCCACCAGGGCAATCAGCCGGGCCAACTGGGCCGGGGTAAACTTCACTTCGGCCATCACGTGCTTGGTGTCGTTCAGTTTGGCCGCCAGGTCCACGGTTACCCGGTTGGCGGCTTTTTTGGGGTCGGCCCCCGCCGCCAGCACCGCCTCGTAAAACTCGGCCACGGCTCGGTCCTGGGTCAGCACCCCCGCGTCGTAGGCCGACAGCCCAAACTGGGCGATGTAACGGGCTTTCTTTTCGTCTGGCAGCTCTGGCATTTCTTTGCGCACCCGGTCTACCCAGGCTTCATCGGCCACCACCAGGGGCAGGTCGGGGTCGGGGAAGTACCGGTAATCGTGGGCTTCTTCTTTGGAGCGCATGGGAAAGGTGGTTTTGGTCATGGCGTCCCACAGCCGGGTCTCTTGAATGATGCGGCGGCCTTCTCGCAGCTCATCGGCTTGGCGCTCAATTTCGTAGGTCACCGCGTCGCGCACGAAGCGAAAGGAGTTCAGGTTCTTCGTCTCGGTGCGGGTGCCCAGCTCTTTTTGCCCTGGGGGGCGGATGGACACGTTGGCGTCGGCCCGCAGGTTGCCCTTTTCCATGTCGCCGTGAGACACCGCCAGGTAGGTCACCAGCGAATGGATTTTCTCCATGTAGGCTTTGGCTTCCTCTGGGGTGGTCATGTCGGGCCCGCTCACGATTTCCAGCAGGGGAATCCCCGCCCGGTTCAGGTCCACGTAACTGGCCGTGGGGTCTTCTCCCTCGTGCACCAGTTTGCCCGCGTCTTCCTCGATGTGAATGCGGGTGATGGACACCCGTTTCGTTTTCCCCTCCACCTCGATGTCTACCCAGCCGTGCTCGCAGATGGGGCGGTCGTACTGAGAAATTTGGTAGGCCTTGGGCAGGTCGGGGTAAAAGTAATTCTTCCGGGCAAATTGGCTAACGTTGCGGATGGAGCAGTGGGTGGCCAACCCCAGCCGGATGGCGAACTCGACCACTTGGCGGTTGGTGACGGGCAGCACCCCAGGAAGCCCCATGCACACCGGGCAGGTGTTGGCGTTGGGCGGGCAAGCAAACGTGGTGGGGCAGCTGCAAAACAGTTTGCTGGCCGTGGCCAGCTGGGCGTGAATTTCCAGGCCAATGGTGGGTTCAAAAGACATGGGGCATGCTTTGCAAAAAGGGTTGGGAAACTGCGAATTCGTTGACTGGCGACATCTTACCCCAACGGAAGGAACCGGAAAAGCCACTTCACCTACGCGGCTTCAACCGGATGAAACCGTTGCCACCTCAGGGTTTTTTCGGTGAAAGGGGGGGCGAAGCCCCCCTTTTACGCTAGGTTATGCCCGGTTAGACCATGGTCGCCGGATATCAATACGCCACGGCAAAGACCACCCGCTGTTCGCTGGGCTCTCCGGTCACCATGCACTTGCCCGGCTCTTTTTTCCCGGTGATGGGAATGGAGCGGATGGTGGCTTTGGTTTCTTCTTTGATTTTGGCCTCCACCTCTCCCTTGCCATTCCAGTGGGCCAGGATGAACCCGCCCTTTTCCTCCACGGTTTTTTTGAACTGGTCGTAGGTCTCCACAGAGTGGGTGTTGGCTTGGCGGAAGTCGAGGGCTTTTTGGAACAGATCTTTCTGCATGGCGGCCAGGGTGTCGGTCACGGTTTGGGCCAGGGCTTCCAGCGTTACGCTGGTCTTGGCCCGGTTGTCTCGCCGCACCATCATCACCTTGCCTTCGGCCACGTCGCGGGGGCCTACCTCTAGCCGCAGGGGCACCCCTTGCTGGGCCCAGTGGAAGAAGCGGTCGGCGGGGCGCAGGTCGCCCCGGGTATCGACCCGCACCTTCAGGGGGTCCATGGCCCCCCCCAGGGCGGCCTTCACTTTGTCGGCAAAGGCCATCACCTGGGCTTCTTCCTGGGGGTTTTTGAACAGGGGAATGATCACGGTTTTCACCGGGGCAATGCGGGGGGGCAAAATCAGCCCATCGTCATCGGAGTGGGTCATGATGATGCCGCCGATTAACCGGGTAGACACTCCCCAAGAAGTGGTGTGGGCGTGGCGGCGTTCGTTGGACCGATCCAGGTATTGGATGTCGAAGGCCCGTGCGAAATTGGTGCCCAGGTTGTGGCTGGTGCCAGCCTGCAGGGCCTTGGCGTCTTGCATCAGGGCCTCTACGCTGTAAGTGCGCAGGGCCCCGGGGAATTTCTCCCGCTCGCTTTTCAGCCCCGCCAGCACCGGAATGGCCAGCTCTTCTTCCAAAAATTCCCGATACACCTCCAGCATCTTCAGGGTTTCGGCTTCGGCTTCTTCGGGGGTTTCGTGGGCGGTGTGGCCCTCTTGCCATAAAAATTCACTGGTGCGCAGGAACATGCGGGTGCGCATTTCCCACCGCATCACGTTGGCCCATTGGTTAATCATCACCGGCAAGTCGCGGTAACTTTGCACCCATTGGGAATACATGTGGCCGATCACCGTTTCGCTGGTGGGGCGCACCACCAGGGGTTCCTCCAGTTCTTTGCCCCCCGCTTGGGTCACCACGGCCAGTTCGGGGGAAAACCCCTCCACATGCTCGGCTTCTCTGGTGATGAAGCTCTTGGGGATCAGCACCGGAAAGTAGGCGTTCACATGGCCGGTTTCTTTGAAGCGCCGGTCCAGCTTGGCCTGGATTTCCTCCCAAATGGCGTAGCCGGTGGGGCGGATGACCATGCAGCCCTTCACCGGGGCGTGGTCGGCCAGCTGCCCCGCCGAAATGACGTCTTGATACCATTGAGAGTAGTTGTCTTTGCGGGGGGTGATGTTGGTGGCCATGGCTGAACGGAAACTCCTTGGGCAGGGGAAGGGTTGGGAAAATGAAACGTTCAACCCAGGGTAGGGGAAAATCCTCCGGGGTTCAATGGGGCCAATGGAAAGGGCAGGGAACGGGCAGGGAGAAGACCATGCAGGGGGCTTTTTCGGAAAAATTATGATACCCAAAAGAAGGAGGGGAAGTGTGAGGATCACGTTTCCCAACTCCCTAATTTTCCCTGTTTCCTATCCACTTGAACGATTGAGCCCGCCACCCCATGGAAATTAAGCAGAACCCCATGCCAGCCATGCCGCTGCTGCTGGAACCCCCCCCTTGGAACGATCCCACCCGCCCGCCATCTCCGGCCAAAGAACTGGGCCGCACCCTGATGGGCAACATGGTGACGCTGCACAACCCCTGGCCCCGCCAAAAAGTGATGGTGGTGGCGGGGGCCCATGGCGATGAATCCGAGGCGGTGTTCTTGGGCACCCTGCTGGCCCTGCGGCAGAACGCGTTTCCGGTGATTCCCTGCCTGAACCTGGACGGCGCCCTGCTGCGCCAGCGCTGGAACGCCCGCAACGTAGACTTAAACCGCAACATGCCCACCCGCGACTGGTCTCCCAAGCCGGTGAACCCCCGGTTTCCGCCGGGCCACAAGCCGGTGTCAGAGCCGGAGACCCGGGCTTTTCTCGATGCCCTGGACTGGGTGGCCCCCCAGATTGTTTTCAGCCTGCACAGTTTTAAAGAAACGTTTTTAGAGGTGGAGCGCCTCCCGGAAACCCTGGCCCCGGCCCTGAACCAAGCGGTGGCAACGTTTACCGAAGGGCTGGGCATCGAGCGCCGGTTGTCCATCGGCTATCCCACTCCTGGTTCCTTGGGGTCCTATGGCCGGGAGCACGGCCTGTTGGTGCTCACGTTTGAATTGCTGCGGGGGACCTCTCACGAGGACATTCACAACATGCTGCCCCAGGTGATGGCCCTGTTGGAGACCCTGGACCAGGTCGGGTTCAAACCCCCCGAAGGAGAAAAGTAAGCTCGAAGCCGGGATGTGGATGGTTGTTTCCTGCCGGTTTCACAAACCGAACGGTAGATGTAATGAACCGCTGGATTCGAGTATTGTCCCTCTCCGACGGGGAGGGACAGGCGGCGTAAGCCGCCAGGGAGGGGTGCAGTTGAGGAATACCTTGAAGCCGGGGGGTTAAGCACTTGCTTCCGTCCGGCTGTGTTTCCCGAGCGGTTGCAGAGAATAACCGCTGGATTCGAGTATTGTCCCTCTCCGACGGGGAGGGACAGGCGGCGTAAGCCGCCAGGGAGGGGTGATTTTTTTGCTTCACGAATGCTTGCGGAGCCACTGGGCCAGAAAGGCGGGCAGGGTGCCTGGGCGGCGGGCCCAGCGGAAATGCCCCAGCTCGGGGGTGTTCAACTCCGCCGGAAGGAAGTGATACAGCACCCGGCTGGCCGCCCCGGATAGTTTGTCTAGGGTAAACTTCACCGCCGAGGGGGGGCAATAGAGGTCTTTGTGAAAACTAATGGCCAGCACTGGTGCTGTGAGCCGGGGCATAGCGGCTTCCAGGTCGTGGGGGCAGCCGGACAACTTCACCTGCCCGGTGCGGATGAGGTGAAACCAGTCGGCCATCATGCGGGCAGATTGCTTTCCCCCAAAGCCCAGCCAATGGCCGGGGGAATATCCAAACACCATTCCGGCCAGCCGCACATAGGCCCCAAACCCCAGGGTCAAAAGCCGCATGCCCCAGGGCCAAGTTTTGTAATAGGGAAAGCTCACCGCCAGCAGAAACAACCCCCGGGCATCGGCTGGGTGCAGGGCCAGGTGCAGCAGGGCCAACTGGCCCCCCAGGCTGTGGCCCCCCAAAAACAGGGGCACCCTGGGGTGTCGGCGGCGCACCTCCGCAGTCAGGGCGGGAACCTCAATGGAAAGATGGTCCCAATACCCGTAGTCGGTTCCTGGCCCCCCCTGCACCGAGTGATCGCCCATTCCCCGCAGGTCCGCCGAATACACGGTGTAGCCCTCATCGGCCAAGCCCTGCAAGAAGGGCTCGTAATACCCCCGGGGGGCGCCCAGGGCCGGCAGAAACAAGATCACCGGGTGGGTGTCGGCCCCGTGCCTCGGCGCAAAGACCGTAAGTTTGGTGTGGGCGCCATCGGGCAGGGTCAGGGAAATATGTTCATGGCGGGTCATGGGCGGCTCAAGTGAACGTGATTTAGAGAGGTGAATCGCTGGAAACTGGTGGGTGAGGTGCTCGCTTCTGTACGGCTTCATGAACTGAACGGATTTTATTTTCCACCCCTCGGCCTAAGGCCGTATTGTCCCTCTCCGACAGGGAGGGACAGGTGCCGAAGGCACCAGGGAGGGGTGCTGTGGACATCCCCAACCCCCATTGATCTATTCCAAATATATCCTTTATGAAAGCCTGCCTATGATACCCCAAACGCACCCGTCTGGAAAAACTTCTCTGCTGGGCGACCTGCAGAGGGCCATGGAAGCCCACCGGCTGGACTATTACTTGGTGCCCTCTGGTGATGAGCACGGCAACGAGTACCCCCCGCCCCGCAACCGCCGCCGCCAAGCCGTGTGCGGGTTCCAGGGGTCGGCGGGAGATTTTTTGGCGGGGAAGAGCCGGGGGTACCTGTTTGTGGATGCCCGCTATCACCTGCAGGCCCTGGAGCAGGTGAACCGAGAGCAGATCGTGGTGCACAAGGTGGGGCAGGCCGGAGAGCCCACTTTGGAAGAATTTTTGGCGGGCCTGCCCCCGGTGCGGGTGGGGTTTGATCCCTTCCTGGTGTCTTCGGGGCGGATGGAGCGGCTGAAGGCCGGGCCGGGGGTGGAGTGGGTGGCGGTGGAGGGCAACCTAGTGGACCAGGTATGGGCCGAACGCCCCCCCCGTTCTGGCCGCCCGTTGTTTGCTTTGCCCCCTCAACTTACCGGCGAAGCCGTGGAGGAAAAACTGACCCGGGTGCGGGAGGCCATGGCCAGCCAGGGGGCTGCGGCTTTGGTGGTGACCCGGCTGGATGACATTGCCTGGCTGACCAACCTGCGGGGAGAGGACATCCCCAACAATCCCGTGTTCGAGGCCTACCTGGTGGTGGAAGAGCAGCAAGCCCGCTGCTTTGCCCACGACCCCCTGCCCCCAGGCAGCGAGGTGGAGGGACGGGTGGAATTTCTGCCCTACGAGGCATTCCCCGCTGACCTGCGGCAGACCTGCCAGCGGCTGGCGAAAGCGGAACGGTTGCTGTGGCTGCCGGCGGATTCGGCCAGCCTGGGGGTGAAGGCCCTGGCGGAGGGGGTGCCGCTGGTGACGGTCCCTGGCCCGGTGGAGGGCCTGAAGGCCGTGAAGAACCCGGTGGAGCGGGAAGCTGCCCGCTCGGCCCACTTGGCCACCGGGGCGGCCAAGGCGCGGGCCTTGGCCCGGCTGTTTGCCGCCCTGAAGAAAAACGAGCGGGTGACGGAGGAGATCTTTGCCGGATGGTTGGAGGCCGAGTATGCCCAGGAAGCGGGCTATTGGGGGCTGAGTTTTCCCTCCATTGTGGCCTATGGCCCCCATGCCGCCCAGGTGCATTACGGCACCCCAGATGACACCACCCCCATGGCTCCCCAGGGCATGCTGCTGGTGGATTCGGGCTGCCAAATCGCCGGGGCCACCACCGATGACACCCGCACCTATTCGCTGGGTCGCCCGGACCCCTTGCAGGTGTTCCGGCACACCCTGGTGCTGCGGGGGCACGTGCGGCTGGCCATGCAGGTGTTTCCCCGGGGCACCGGCGGGGCGTTTTTAGAGGCCCTGGCCCGGGCCCCCCTGTGGGAAGAAGGGCTGGACTACGGCCATGGCACCGGCCACGGGGTGGGGGCTTTTCTGAACGTGCACGAGGGACCCCAGGGCTTCTCCGGGCGTTCCCCGGCGCCCCTGGAGGACGGCATGGTGATTTCGTTGGAACCGGGGTTTTATCTGGCGGGTTGGGGGGGCATTCGCCTGGAGAACCTATACTTGGTGGAAGAAGCCCTGGGCCACCCCCCCCACCCGGCTGGCAAGGGCTGGCTCAGGCTGTCTCCCCTCACCCTGATTCCCTTCGACCCTACCCTCACCGATTTTTCCCGGCTGATGGCCGAGGAGAAAGCTTGGCTGGCTGCCTATCACCACCGGGTGGAAGAACAGATTGGCCCCCGTCTTTCCGGGGAGGCTCTGGCTTGGCTGAAGGCCCTGTGTGCCCCCTGGCAGTGATATACATCACCTTTCGGATTCGAGCCATTCCCCAACAGCACCCCTCCCTGCCGCCTTTCAGGCGGCTGTCCCTCCCCATTCGGAGAGGGACCATGCTCGAAGCCATCGGTTTTTTTTCAGCCGTTCGGTTGGTGAAGCCGAAAGGAAGCACACACATAACCTGTCGGCTTCGAGCGAATCCCCTCTCCGACGGGGAGGGGAAGCCTGCGTAGCAGGCAGGGGAGGGGTGTTGGTGGGACCATGCTCGAAGCCATCGGTTATTCTGTTCAACCGTGCGGAAAGTAAAGACTGGACGGAAGC
>Ga0224495_10000730_pt1 | contig 25105 bp, 22 predicted proteins | sample SF_Jul11_sed_USG_FD_168128 | JGI IMG/M metagenome (GOLD analysis project Ga0224495, IMG submission 168128) | Sediment microbial communities from San Francisco Bay, California, United States - SF_Jul11_sed_USGS_4_1 | ecosystem: Environmental > Aquatic > Marine > Sediment | place: USA: California...
AGCAGTGCGACAACGGTTCCTGTCCGCCCGAAGCCCATGGTGGAGGGCGGGAGGATTTTAGCAAGGATGGAGGGGAACCAGCGCTGGATACACAGGCGCTCTGGCATGTGGTGAGAAAAAATTGATGCTTTCGCTCAGACTATTCTTATTCCTGCATAACCCACAACTTCTGAGAAGTTACCGGATACATCCCCTGAAGTTCGGTATTTTATCAGTTCTGCCTTTTTTGCATCGAGCTCTTTCGAAGCAATGAGTGCCGCTACAGTAGGTTGATACCCACACATGCTGATGTGTTCCCTTTTGACGACATCATAAAGCCCGTTTGCATCGAGTTGAAGGATCTTCTCTATGGCACGAAAGTCCTTCTCCTTAGCCTCCTCCTGGCTTACATAATGACTCATATCTGTGCTGGCGATTATCAACACTTCCTGACCCGATTCCTTTATTCCCTTTGAGATAGCTTTACCCAACTCTTCAAGTTCATCAAAAGGCACGTGAAAGGCAATGCTGATCGGGACTATCGAGACATTTTTCTTGAAATATTGAACAAACGGGACCTGGACTTCAAGAGAATGCTCAAGCTGGTGGCTCCTTTCGTCTTCGACAATAAGATCAGAATTCTCCATGATCCTTTCAGCCAATGATGTGTTAATAGGAACATCGCCTAATGGAGTTTCCCACACTCCTTGTTTCATAATGGCAAGATTTGTTGAGACATCCCTGTGATTAGGGCCGATGATGATGAATTTTTCAGGGAGTTTAACAGAGGAGAACACGCTTCCAGCAACATATCCAGAATATTCGTAACCTGCATGGGGAGAAACGACACAAATGGCTTTTTTGGCCTCTGCTTCGGGATCCACCATTCGCTCGATCAAGTCGTGGAGTGCTCTTGGATTAGAGGGATAAAAATAGCCTGCCACACTGGGCTTGCGTTTCAATGTAACCCTCCTCAATTTTCATTATAAAAACGCTTTTATCTAGAACCATGATTACATCAAAAAGATAAAACTTGTTCTTCGTGTTGTCAATTGCTATCAGGTTTTGATCCACTCTCGTTTTTCTTTGAAAGTTATATCCATGCGTTTCAATTCCTCAAGAATAGGAATGTAAATATCAGCTGAGACAGGAATGTGAACCCCTCTTTCTTTGATCTTGCCTTCAAGAATCAGTTTTGTACCTATAGCAGGAGGGAGACCTACTGTTCGAGCCATGGAGGAATCTCCATCGGGAATGCCAAAATCAATGAGAGTCGATGTGATCCTTTCCTCTTTACCATCAGGATATGAAGCCTCGAACGCATGTTGCAGGATGATCATGTCTCTCTCACCTTTTTCATACTGGAGCTTTTCCAGCATTTTTGCTCCAAGAATATCCAGAGCTGATCCTCTCTCAATCGGTAAGGGATCATCACTCAAAAGGCCCAACCATTCCAGGCGTTGGATCACGTCTGAGTCTTCCCTGAGGTTCAAGTGTAAGGCAAGGGCTTTTCTGAGGTCGGTCTCCTCAGGCTCATTCAACCATCCTCTGGTAAATTCCGCATAGGTTAGTCCAGACCAATCTTTCTCCTCTTCATCCAACAATCCCAGGTCAACGATTTTCTTCAGTGTATCACACCATCCAAGATTTCTTAGGGTTCCACGAAGCATTGTTTTTATGGATTGGATGTTATAGAGATCGATGTAGGGCAAAGAGTTGCGGTTGGGATAGCCTTCAAAATCGCCCAACCCTTCGATGGGAATGATGGAGTAGTTCTCGAAGAGATTTTCTGACGGAATAAAGACCTGCTGCCCATCCTTGAGATACTGGGCCGAGTTTTTCCCGGCTAACAGAACGCCGATAGGACTCCAGGAAAATTTGTAGCCGAAGGGATTTGTGTTGGCCTCTGGAGCAGGCAGCCCTCCACAATAGGATGTGAAATTCGTTATTTCACCTCCTTTCTCTTCGACCTCATGGATGATCCGCATCGCCTCCATGTGGTCGATGCCCGGATCTAGCCCCACCTCGTTCAGTATGAGAATTCCAGCCTTTTTGGCTTCAGCATCCAAGTTTTTCATGATCTCGCTGACATAGGATGTGGTGACCATATGCTTTTTGAAATCGATACAATATTTGGCGACTTTGGGATGAAAAGAATAGGGAACCATACTGATCACCAGATCAGCCTTGGATACTTCTTCTCTCAAACTTTCCTCATTCTTGAGATTAAGCTCTTTGGCCACTCCATCTGGATGGTTGTCGATGAGTTTGATGGCTTTGCTCACAGTCCGGCTGGCGACAACTACTTCAATATCTGGCTGTTCAAGAAGATCTCTGACCAGCGGTCTTGCCACAAGGCCTGCACCGAGAATAAGTACTTTTTTCATGATGCCTCTCCTTTGGATTATTCAACAAATTTTTTCATGTATTCATAGTCCGGAGTCAATTTTCCCCGGAAAAGTATGACAGCTTTTTTAATAGCTTCGGGAAGACCGCACTCCTCAAAACGACCCGAGAAATCAGCATGGGCAATATCCGGGATAATGGACATCAGGGCGTCGCTGAAAAAGATAGAGGATTCGAGAGACAGCTCCGCCGGCAGGTTATCTGTGGCCATCACCACTACTCCCCTACCCTCGATTCCATCCAAAGCCTTTTCTCCGACCGGATCGTAAACATAGACAGGATTCCCCGGATTTGTCGCTCTTAAGGTGCACTCCACAGCCCCCTCAACATCACAGGAGATATCCCCGATGACCTTGAGATGTGGAAGCGTCTCCTCCTGCCAGAGCTTCCGCAAAAATTGTTTCGTCACAAAGTGAGGATATTGAGGGGCCCAATAAACACAGTTTACGAGAATCGTGAGATAGGTAATATAAGACTCAAAAATCGAGCGGTATTTTTTAGGATGGTCATAATAGTCCTGAAGCTCGAAGGACTGGGATACAGAGACCGGTTTCACCATGTGCTCTTCCTTGAACACGACCTTATAGATTCGATTGGATGCTTGATTTCCACTGCGGTAGAAGGAGGCCAGCTCACCAGGAGAAATTTCTTCGACCGGGAGGAGGTCGAATATCTGTTGGGCGCCCTGGGAAACACGCCCATAACCCGCAAATCCACATATCAACGGAACCAGAGAAGGATGGAGCCCGTTATCATGGATCTGCCAACCCACTTTTTGCAAGCTCTCTTTAGCTTCTACAAGACTGCTGTACTGATGGGCGAGGTTGATTCCGAGGAAAGGACTGCCCAGTCCCTCAACGTTGAGTCTTTGGCCAAGAGCCCAAAGGCTGTCGATCATACCCGCTTGTCCTGCCTGCATACCGAAGAACACCAAGCGCTGTCCATTCTCGTTGACAATCCTCTCGTAGTCAATAAGCGTGCATCCCAGTTCCATCATTCTTTTCAGCATGGCCATATTGTATGGCTGCCCTTTGATGGTATGAGAAAAAAACATGTAGGCTTTTCCAGGCTGGAAAAAATCGACGGGAATCTCCTTGACAGCGATAACCACAGAACAGGACGAAAGATCTTCCTCGATCTCTGCACCCTCGCGGACATAATCCTCATCAGGAAATATGCGAATCTTTGAGGGTTGCATCAACAATTCTACCGGATTATTCTGGAGAAGCTCTCTGACATGGGATGGAATAAAGGGAACTCGCCTCTCCCAAGGGTTTTTATCTTCTCTCCTGATACCTATTCTTGTTTTCATGAGGCAGATTCTATGTAGGAAGCGCAAATTATGGCACAATTCCCTGATACCGTCAATAAAACATCCACCACAGATAGCATTTCCGTGATAAATGAAAATGCTTTCTTGACTGAAGCAGCAAGAATCTTAATAATATTTTATCATGATCAAATTATTCAATACTTTGGGTGGAAAGATTGAGCTTTTTCATCCTCTGCAAGAAGGTGAGATCAAGCTCTACACGTGTGGACCTACAGTCTATGATTATCCCCATATCGGAAATCATCGGGCCTATATGTTTGAGGATTTGCTGAAACGATTTTTGGTCTTCATGGGCTATAAAGTCATACATGTTATGAACATCACAGATATCGATGACAAAACCATAAAGGGAGCCAATGAGAAAGGCGTATCGCTTTCGGATTATACAGGTAAATACATCCAAGCATTTTTTGAGGATATCGAGACGTTGAATATCGTAAAGGCGGATCACTACCCTCGTGCTACAGAGAACATACAGGAAATGGCAGAGATGGTCAAAGGTCTTCTCGAGAAAGGATATGCCTATGAGAAAGATGGGAGCTTTTATTTTAATATTTCCAAGTTTAAAGATTATGGAAAGTTGGCAAATGTCGATCTGAAAGAATTAAAGACCGGGATTCGCATCGATTCGGACGAGTATGAAAAAGAGAGAGTCCATGATTTTGCACTCTGGAAAGCGAGGAAAGAGGGCGAGCCTTTCTGGGAGACTGCCCTAGGTCCAGGGCGTCCTGGATGGCACATCGAATGTTCGCTGATGAGTGCCAAGTATCTTGGAGACACCTTCGACATCCACTGCGGTGGCGTGGACAACATTTTTCCCCATCACGAGAATGAAATCGCTCAATCAGAAGCTTACTCCGGCAAAAAATTCGTGAATTATTGGCTCCACTGTCAGCACCTCATACGGGATGGCGAGAAGATGTCGAAGTCCAAGGGAAACATCATTACGCCCAAACAGTTGATCGAAAATCAGGGGGCCGACCCGATGGCTATCCGCCTGCTGCTGCTCTCTACACACTACCGCAAGATGCTCAATTTCACTATGGAGGCCCTCAATCAAGCGAAATCTTCCTTGGACCGAATCAACGAGTTTGTCAATCAGCTTGCAAGCGCAACCTTGCCTGAGGCTAAAAACCAAGAGGTATCGAGTCTCATTGATGACATGAAGAAAAAATTCATAGAAGGATTGAGCAACGACCTGAATATTTCCTCGAGTCTGACGGCCGTGTTCGAGATGATAAAAAAAGCCAACAGACTGATGGTACAGGGAGAAGTTTTTCAGACAGATGCAGAGAATTTGATAAGGTCCATTGCCTCCATCAATAAGGTATTGGGGACGGTGAGTTTCCCCATTAACATTAAAGTCAGTGGTGCGTTGAGTGTCGGTGAAGATGTCGAGTTTGAATTTCTCGAAAGACAGTTACCACCTGAGATTTGGCAGAAAATTCAAGAGAGAGAGAAGGCCCGTCAGGATAAGAACTTTGCCCTAGCCGATAAGATTCGGGATGAGCTTCTTGCTCAAGGCATTGCTCTGGAAGACACAAAAGACGGCGTGCGTTGGAAAATCGTAAGAAAGTAAACGCAAATATTTCTCCTTATAACCTTGGAAAATGGGGAGAAGAAACTGCTCAAGAGTATCTGAAAAGAAAAAATTTTAAGATCGTTGCCAAAGGATTTCGCTTATACAGAGGCGAAATAGATTTGATTGCCTATGACAGGAAGACTCTAGTGTTCGTAGAAGTCAAGGCCCGATGTCGTGGATCCCTTGGTCTTCCTGAAGAATCTGTGAATCTTCAGAAGCAGAAACAGATCCGAAAGATTGCTGAAGCGTACCTGGCTCTGAACAACCTTGAGGATGTGGAGTGTCGATTCGATGTGATTTCTCTTGTTTTTAATGAGAGAGGATCTTATTCCCTTTCCCATATACGAGATGCATTTTAGACAATAGAGGAGGATTGAATGCGTTATATGAAAACAACTCGATCTTTTTTATGGATGGTTTTCATCTTGATTTGGACCCCGCTAATTTTTGGCCAAGCGCTTCCCAAGCCAGAGGAAATTCTGGGATTCAAGGTAGGCGCAGATTACCACCTGGCCTCCTATGCCCAAGCTGTGGAATATTTCAAAATACTGGCAAAAGACTCAGATAGAATAAAGCTGTTCGATGCAGGAAAAACCTCAATGGGACAGACTCTGACCTATGCGGTCATTTCCTCGGCTGAAAATATAAAAAATCTTGACAGATATAAGCAAATCTCCAAGCAACTGGCGTTGACCAAAGGTCTCTCCCAGGAAGAAGCGAAAACACTCGTCCAGGAAGGGAAGGCCATTGTCTACATAGACGGAGGTCTTCATGCCTCAGAATGTGCTCCTGCCCAGCACAACATTCAGTTGGCCTATGACCTGTTGAGTGCAAGCGACTCCAAAACCTTGAGAATTCTGAACGATGTCATCCTTATCCTGGTCTTTGCCAATCCAGACGGGATGAATCTGCTTGCCGAATGGTATCATCCCAATGTGGGAACCCCTTATGAAGTCTCATCCATGCCCTGGCTTTATCATGTGTATGCAGGACATGACAATAATCGCGACTCCTATATCGCCAATTTGGTTGAGACTCAAATCTTGAGCCGATTGGTCAACAAGGAGTGGTATCCCGTGATAATGTATAATCACCATCAGACTGCCCCCTTCCCAGCCCGAATCTGGGTTCCTCCAAATTCCGAACCGACAAATCCCAATGTTCATCCTCTCATTGTTCGGTGGCAAAATCTGATTGGATCTGCAATGGGTGCCGCTTTTGATGCGGAATCCATGGAAGGTGCGATATCCCGCATTGTCTTTGACACTTGGTATCCTGGGTATGTCACTCAGGTGGTGGATTCCCACAACATCATATCCATTCTGACAGAGACCGCGTTGTATCGCTATGCTACCCCTCACTTCTATACCATCCGTGACTTTCCTGAAGAGTATCGCGATTTGACTATGTCAGCTTTTTATCCCAATCCCTGGAAGGGAGGCTGGTGGCGTCTGAAGGATGCGGTGGACTATTGTTTAACAGCCTCTAAAGCTGTCCTTGATGTCGCCTCCAAGTATCGGCACGAACTCCTCTGCAACAAATACCTTATGGGAACCGATGTGATCCGTAGGTTCAAAAAAGAGCCACCTTTCGTATGGATCATTCCCATGAAACAGGATGACCCAGGAAACACCTCTCTTCTTCTCAATCGAATGATTCTCCTAGGAATCGATGTCTACAAAAGCAAAGAATCCTTCTCTTGTGATGGTCTCAGCTATCCTGTGGGGACATTCATAATCCCGATGAGCCAACCCTTTGCTCTTTTCGTAAAGAATGTTTTCGAAGAACAGAAGTATCCCGATCTCAGGAAATATCCAGACCTTTGGCAGGGACTCATCCGTCCTAAAAAATTCGAAGGAGCTCCCTTCGAGTCCTATGACCAAATGGGCTGGACACTCCCCTATCAGTTTGGCGTGTATGTGCATGCAGCTAATACACCAATAAATACTGAGATGACTCTAGTAGAAGATGTAAAATTCCAGAAGGGCGAAGTATCAGGAAAAACCGATTATGCCTATATCCTCCGCCACGAAGAGAACAACAGCTTCACAGCAATGAACCGGATCCTCAAGTCGGGAGGAAAAGTATTTTGGTCAAGAGAGGGAGCCATCATCGTCCCATCAAACAGCGTGGAGGTGCATTCCATGCAGAAATTGGCTGATGAGCTTGATTTGAAGATTACTGGGCTTTCAAAGAAGCCTGTCTCCGACCTGATGAGCATAAAACCTGTTCGCCTTGCGCTTTACAAATCCTGGATTCCAAGTGCCGATGAGGGATGGACAAGATTTATATTAGAAAAATTTGAATTTCCTTACACAAACATTCACGATGCGGATATCCGGGCAGGAAACTTGAACCAGAACTTCGATGCCATCATCATTCCTGACACTTATCGGCCAGAGTCATTGATAAACGGTCATGATAAAGGCACCATGCCCCCAAAATACGTGGGAGGGATGACTTCAAATGGGGTTAGAAATTTAAAAGCCTTTGCCGAAAATGGAGGAACGATAATCTTTCTCAATTCAAGCTGTGATTTTGCCGTCGAATATTTCGATATCCCAGTGAAAAATGTTATGAAAGGCATCAAAAGGGAGCAATTCGTCTGTGATGGTTCTATCCTTCGTATGGAATTCGATACAAGACATCCAGTTGCCTTTGGAATGCCTAAAGAAGCAGCAGCCATCTTTGAAAGCAGCTGTGCTTTTTCGATAATGCCCTCGTTTGATGACAAAAAAGAGGCTAAGACTGTGGCCAAATATCCAGAAGAAAATCCTCTTATGAGCGGATGGATCTATGGAGACAGTCTCCTCAGACAAAAGAGCTCCATCGTCGATGTTCCTTATGGCAATGGAAAAATCATCCTCCTCGGCTTTCCTGTCCAGTTCCGTGCCCAGCCCTACGGAACTTTCAAGCTCCTTTTTAACTCTATTTTCTATGCCGGAATAAAAAGTTCAAAATAGCATGCGGTCAAAAAAATCTTCGGCTGCATGGTAGACCTTTAACCAGTTTTCGTGACAAAGAAATCCATGCACCTCATCAGGGATGATCAAAAGTTCGATCTGAGCTTTATGCAATCTCCGTAGTCTCTGCACAAGGTCCGTCGTCTGGATGAAGTCCACATTCCGGTCATCATCCCCATGAACAAACAGAACAGGAGAGGTCCAGAAATCAACATCAGCCACCGGTGAAGACTGGTACGCTATGCTCATCAGGTCTTCGCCTCGGATGTCCCATCCTCCTCCGTCCCGCCGACGAGCTCTGAGAGACCAGTCGTGGACGCCGTGGAGATCCACTCCTGCGGCAAACAGTTCTGAATCTCGTGCAAGGCCCATAGCCGTCAAATAGCCGCCATAGGAGCCTCCCCAAAGGCCTATCTTGTTAGGGTCTACTTCAGGACGATTCTGAAGGTATTTGCCTGCAGCCACAATGTCTTGATATTCGGATGCTCCTCTTGGTCCTTGGTTAGGTGCTGTCCGGAAATCGAATCCGTATCCGATGCCTGAACGATAGTTCACCGAAAAAACAACATATCCTTTGGAGGCTAGATACTGGTTCAGGGCGTAGGCGTTATGATAATAGCCACGCATATGCCAGCCCAGAAGCATCTGGCGGATGGGTCCTCCATGCATGAAGATGACGGCTGCACGTTTATCTCCTGCCTTGGCTCCCTGAGGAAGAAAAATCTGACCATGGATTTCAAGCCCATCTGGTGCTTTGAAGATGACTGGTTGAGGTTCGACCAATTTCTTCAGAAGAAGGTCAGAAGGAATAACCTCTTGGGCTATAAGGCGCCTCTTCCCGGTCTGGAGACCCATCAGAGCTGGAGCAGCCGGTTGACGGGCTGTTGAGCAGAAGAAGACCAAATCCTTGCTTTCCGAGGTTAGGACAGGCGCCCATTCGATTCCCGAGCCCGGGGTCAACAGCTTGGGTTCTCCTCCGGAAACAGGAATGGACCATAGATGCCTGCGGTCGATATCGTCTTTGTTCGAATTGAAGATCAAAATTTTTCCATCAGCAGTGAGGAAGCTGTCCTCTACTTCGTATTCGCCTGGTGTCAACAAGATAACCTTTTTTTCTTTGACAGAAATGGAATGGAGATGCATCCATTTTTCATGCTCAGAATAAAAAACCAAATAGCCATCTGATGCCCACCTCAGGGTCTGAGCAGGATAGTACTGAGAAAATCCTCCTGTGTCGTTGGGACATGTCCATATCGTTTCAGCCTCCATGCTCTCTACATCTCCGACCATCAGGGAAAATCGAGCTCCACTTCGTGATCCGAATGACACCATTGTGGGAAAGCGGATGAAAGCGATGAACTTCCCACAAGGCGACCAAACAGGATACCCATCCCGATCCACCGAAGGAGCCATCCATTGGATTGTCTCTTTATCAAAGTCATAAATCCCAATGAAACTGTGATCCTCTCTGTTACTGACAAAGGCGAGCTTGGACCCATCAGGAGACCAGGTCGGCGAACCATTGCGTCCCCTTGCCTTAAACAAAGGTTTTGCTTCGGGCTTTCCTTCGAGAGCAGCAATATAAACTTCCCCTCTCGCTACGAAAATCAATTGGTTGTTAACTGGTGAGGGGATGGGGTGAGAGCCCTTTCCTATACGCCATGGCTCACCTCCATCAGCTTTTATAGCCCATACAGTTTGTTCAACACCCTTAGGATTTGATGTGGGATTTGGATACTCTCCACTCCGGTTGGCATCGCCTCCACGGACAAACACGATGATCGAACCATCGGCGCTAAAGGAGAGCTGTCCCAATTCCTGACCGTCATCCAAAGAGTACGACGTAAGCGGCTGGGCCTTGTACTGTGGACCTTCGGCTATCCACATGTTTCTAATTCCTTTGGAGTTGAATACCCAGGCCACCCGGTCTCCTCGAGGAGAAACGACTAGGCCAGAAGGGAAAGCATAGCTCATGATGGCTTCCAGTGTGTAAGCCTGCATCTGGATTGGAAGCCAGAGAAGGGCCAAGAGCAGAGTTGTCCATAAAATGAATGATGGTTTGCGAAAATGATCTCTCTTCAATAGATCCTCCTTATGGATAGAATTTAGGATTTTCATTCATTTGATTTCTTAAAAAAAACAACCGAAGAGGTGTCTTGGCACTTTCGCCACAGGTCTTCGATTTTTTCTTCGAGCACAGGGTGGATAGTTTCTGGGGATATTTCCTTTAGGGGGGTAAGAACAAATTTCCTTTTTTCCAACTCAGGATGAGGAATCTGAACTTTCTTGGTTTGAATCACCCTGTTTTCCACTAAGAGGATATCGATATCGATACACCGTGGGCCTTTCTGGATCGTGCGTTTTCTTCCCATACTTTTTTCTATTTTTTTTGCCATTATGAGAAAAGATTCAGGTTGCATGTTGGTTTCGATTTCTATAACTTGGTTCAGAAACCAGGGCTGCGACGTGAAGCCTACAGGAGATGCCTCATAAACAGACGATGCTTTCAAAATTCTTATGTCGTTTTTTTGCAGGAGAGAAACGGCCTGAACAAGATTCTTCCTTCTATCTCCAAGGTTGCTGCCCAGGCTTATGAAATATTTCATTCTGGTCGCTATTATACTCTCATCTTTTATAGGAATCTCATTTTTTGTAATGGCAAACATCTTGTCTTTCCATGATGACAGAACGCAAAAAAGGGATCAGGCCGCGTGTTGAAAAAACCGTTTTCACAATTTTCTCGATTTTTCAACCGAAATCTGCCATTATATAAAAGCGATGCAGAAGATTGAGAAATGGCGTATTCAGGAACTGACACAGGTATTGAATCGCCTTGCCGCAATTCTTCGAGAAGGAAAAAACAGCGATTGGGCGAATGTTTTTGACCATTTTGCCCAAGAAGCTCATAGGATCGTCCAGAATGAGAAATTTGATTTGGATATTTTGCAAAAGCTCATCCATAATATGAGGAACTGCTTTGACGGTACAAGCTCACTCCACAGTCTGGTTCTCACAATGGAAAACACAAAAAAGATGGAGGAGTTGAATCAAGAATTCATCCAAACCAAAGGGCTTTTGTTCATGCTTCTGTCCGATTTAGAAAAGAAAGGGGTTGAGCCCATAAATTGAGAGCAGAGACAACCTATATTTCAAGCAGACCAAACCTTTTTATGACCCCCAGGGCAGCAAAAGTTACCCAGAGATGGTCTTCTAAAGTGGACTTTTTTAAACCGCATTTCCAATAACCGTGCGGATTCTGTGTCTTCTGCAACCATCGCAGACCCTGTTGGATTTTTTCCTCTTCAGGACTGAACCCGATTCTGGCAAGAGAATCCAAGCAACTCAGAATATCTGTCGCCCAGAAGGGATAGGTGATTTCCTCCCAAAAAGACGCCAATAATCTGTCTTCATAAATATCAGGTTTAAAAAACCGGTTCATCACCAGTTCCCCGGCTCTCCTTGCTTCTTTACTCTTTCTCCATGTCGGCGAAGCGGCAAAAGCTCGAAGAACCATACCTGTCACAAGATGGGAATATGGCTTGGTTTTGTCCGGTTTAACGGGTTGGAGCTTCATCTGAGCCTCAAGGTTGTATCGCTTCTTGAGTTCCTGTTTATCTATAGTTCGATACGGAATAACCCAACCTCCATCATTTTGCTTGCTTCGGATAAGCCATCGGAAACCCTTTTGGACTCTTTGGTCATCATCAAAACCTAACAGACAGAGCAGCTCGAGTGTTAAGGCGTGGTAGGTTGGCGCATATTCATTGAGATAAGCTCCCCGGAAATCTCCCTCTTTGCTCTGAGTGGAAAAGAGAAATTTGACAGCTTTTTGAATATCTTTATCTTTTTGTGTACAACCGAAGTTGTACAGTTTATACCCATTCTCCAGGGTGTCGACGATGTAATAGGTCTTTTCCCACCGTGGATGTCCCTCATATTTTTTTTTGCTCCACCCACCATTAGGTTTTTGGCGTTTGAGGATCCGGATACGAGCTGCAAACTTCTGCAGGTTTTTAAACTCCCTGTCCACGGGGACTTCTAGAATGTCCTTTTTCAGCCAAAAGAGGATGGGCAAATTGCCACGCGCAAGGAGGAATTCAATAGCTTTGTTGGTGTTAAATTTCATCATTTTTTACCCGGACCATAGATAATCATTCCAGGAAGTTTCCCTTTATGGATGTTGTCCTCAACGACTACTTCTCCGTTGACAATGACATATTTGAGTCCTTGGCTGTATTGGTGAGGGTCTGTGAATGTTGCCTCATCCTCAAAGGATTGAAAACCAAAAATGGTGATATCGGCAAACATTCCTTCTCTGAGCATGCCTCTCTCTCTGATTCGAAAGATCTGGGCAGGAAGCGATGTCATTTTCCTTATAGCTTCCTCAAGAGAAAGAACTCCTTTTTCTCTGACATAATGGGCAATGACACGAGGAAAAGTTCCGTAATTTCTGGGATGGGGAACCCCTTCTCCTAGAACCTGAACACTCCCATCAGAGGCATGCATGGTATAAGGCAACCTCATGAGCGCTTCCACGTCCTTTTCATCCATCTGGAAAAAAATCCCTCCAGCTCCACCGATTTTCTCGATCTCGATGATGAGGTCTGCAGCATTCTCGATTGTCGGATCCTTTCCTTGGGAGATAAGTATTTCATGCAGATTTTTTCCCTCATATTCAGGATGCTTCTGAAAACGGGATACGTATATGGTTTTGAGTTTATTGATATTCTTCGTGGTTGTAAGCCTCCTTTGAACAACGTATGATCTGATCTTTTGATAGGCATCTTTATTCTTCAGTCTCTCCAAGAAACTTTCTCTTCCTCCCTCAAAACTCCAAGAGGGCAGACTGCTCGTGAAGCCTGAACTGGTTGCTGTGTAGGGATACTGGTCGAGGAAAACCTCCACGCTCCTTTCACGAGCTTCTTCCACTGGTTTTGTTATCATTTCAGGTTTGCCCCAAACTGTATCCTCTGCAAGCTTGATATGAGAAATCAAGACTGGAATATTGTTGTTTTCTCCTACTTCAATGGCTTCCTGTATGGCTTCTGTAATCTTCTGTCCTTGATCCCTTATGTGGGAAGTATAGATTCCTCCATACCTGACTATTACCGAAGCAAGGGCAGTTAGCTCTTTAGCGTTGGAATAAATTCCAGGGAGGTAGGCTAACCCTGTCGAAAATCCCAAGGCTCCAGCCTTCATTTCTTGTTCGATGAGAGTTTTCATCTTTTCCAATTCATCAGCAGAAGGCGGGTCCATTTTATAACTCATCACTTCTTTCCGGACAGTGTTGTGCCCCACGAGACAACCAAAATTAACGGAAATCCCGTTCTCATCGATATTTCTAAAAAGCTCTGCCAATGGATAGGAATGCCCTCCACAGTTGCCACCAATAACAGTCGTGACACCTTGAAGAATATAGTTGTCAACTGTAGGTACCTCGGCAATTTCACGGTCACAGTGAGTGTGGACATCAATGAAGCCAGGCGTAACCATAAGATTTGTGGCATCAATGATTTTTTTTGCATCCCCTGAGTCTATATATCCGATTCGAGCGATTCTTTTTCCGATTAGACCGATGTCTCCTCTGAACCAAGGATTTCCTGATCCATCGAGGATAAAACCATTTTTGATTAAAATATCGTAATTCTGTGCTGGGGCTGATTTTAGAGCAAAAAGGAAAGGAAGGAGAATAAACACAAGAAGGGCAAGCTGTCGGATTAGCCTCTTCATCATTCCTCTATGGGATTGTCAATTTTATGCCAAGAAGGGAAGTCCTGTCAATTTTTTAACGCTATGCTTGGTCCTCAAATATGTGTATCTACAGTCATTACTGCAACTTAAAAGGCATTTGCAGAAAATATTTGATTTTGGGTTGGGATTTAAGATAAATTTTATTTCTTGTTGAAATCGAATCTCTTGCAAGCACGAATCAAAGCTTTGATGTGCGGAGGTACATGAATGAAAGATCTCATTTTCCTTGATAATGGAGCCACTTCTTATCCCAAACCCGAAGAAGTCTACAGCTTCATGGATCAATTCTACAGAAATTTTGGCGTCAATCCTGGCCGCTCTGGATACGATCTATGCATGGAAACCGGAGAGTTGGTAGAGGAAACGCGCGCCATGCTGACCGAGTTTTTCAATGGAGGCGAAGACGCCAATCGTCTTTGTTTTTCTTATAACTCCACCGATGCGCTCAACCTCATCATAAATGGCATGCTGGAGGAGGGTGACCACGCCGTAACCACAAACCTTGAACACAATTCTGTTCTAAGGCCACTCTATCACCTGTACAAATATGAGGGAGTTGAATTGGATCATATTCCTTTCGATGCCAAGGGATTTGTGGATCCTGATGACTTTCCCAAGAAATTCAAGAAAAACACAAAACTGGTTGTCGTTAATCACGCCTCAAATGTGATTGGCACCATCCAGCCAATCAAAGAAATAGGTAGATACTGCAGAGAAAGAGGAATTCCCTTTGTCATAGATGTTTCCCAGTCTGCAGGAAAAATTCCCATCGATATCGAAGACCAGAATGTGGATGTGGTGGCTTTTACGGGCCACAAATCTCTTTTGGGACCTACCGGGATAGGGGGTCTTTATGTTAGAGAGGAAATCGAGATCAGGCATACCCGCGCAGGTGGAACCGGAGTCCGTTCGGCCGTTCGCACCCATCTGGATGAATACCCCTACAGACTTGAATACGGAACATTGAACACGTTAGGCGTGGCAGGACTTCATGCCGGCATCAAATGGATAGAAAAACAAGGAATGGAAAACATACATGAACAGGAAATGAGACTGACAGCCATGCTCAGGGATGGATTAAAGGATGTGGAAGGTGTGACTCTATACTGTCAGGATGATTTGGCCGATCATATCAGTATTTTTCTGTTTAATGTGGACGGCCTGGAAGCCTTGAATACAGGGACCATTCTGGATGTGGACTATAACATCGCCTGCCGAACAGGTTTACATTGTGCTCCTCTAGTTCATGAGCAGATTGGAACGGCAGAAATTCATGGAGCAGTGAGATTTGGGATCGGGCCGTTTAATACTGAAGAACATATAAAGATTGCCGTGGGGGCCGTAAAAGAAATTGCTGCTTCTCGGAGGAAATAGCAAAGAATCAATAATTTTTAGTCTATATAACCAAGGCATTGGAGACCAGTTCCAAAACCTGGACGACCTTCATATCCAGTTTATAATGTTTGATCACATCAGTCAGACCATCCACACAGTTATGGCAGATCGTACACACGAGTTTCGCTCCTGTGGCTTTCAGTTGATCAGCTTTCACCTTCGCCACTTCCAAACGCAATGGCCTGTATTCTGCCATCGAAAGCAGTCCTCCGCCCCCGGTACAGCAGAAATTCTCTCTCCGGTTCGGGTGCATTTCCCTGAAATCCGTACACACACTATTAAGCACCCATCTCGGTTCTTCTAACAGATCCCCAGAACGCGCGATGTTGCAGGAATCATGAAAAGTCACGGGCTCAGCGTTTTTTGAGGGATCGACTTTGATGCGACCTTCTTTGATATAGCTCACGAGTGTCACAACCACTGACTCGGCTGGGATGTTTTGATCATATTCTGCCCAGTTGTATCCTTCCCATCGGGTTGAGCGGTAGCCATGGCCACATTCAGAGATCACGATCCGTTTCGCTCGAAGCCTCACAGCCGCCTCATAGGCATTTCTTGCGACATAGGCCCCCAACTTGTCATCGCCAGAGTATAAACCAAAATTTGTTTGATCCCATCCCCACTTGGGCATGGTCCATTTCTCACCAGCAAAATGAAATATTTTGGCTGCATGGGAGATAGAGCGTGGATCAAATTTTATTTCCCGAGGATTGATCGTATACATGAAATCACAGTCTTTCTTTTCCATAGGAATATCTATATCAGAATTATCGAGCTCTTCTTGTAGCTCTTCTTTCATCCAGTCTAATGTCTCTAGATAATCCTCCTCTGTAACCGCCATCTGATTTCCAGTTTCCCATTGATCCCTGCTAACGTTGAAGACTCCCTCAGGAACGATACCGAGATCTGTGAGAAGTCCTCGTGCAAATCTTACAAGCAGTGCTGTATCAATTCCCATAGGGCAGTTGAATGTGCATCGTCGGCATGCACTACAGGTTCCAAACACGATGTTCTTCAATCGATTAAGGTCCTCGTCATCCAAAGGCGTTCGAGCCTTTACCCACCAAGGCACGATCCGGCCGGTCCAATCGATATGTCTCTTGAATATCCTCCGGATCTGATCGGCCTTATAGACAGGAGTCATAGTCGGGTCATCCGGCCTTATCAAAAAATAATGACAGGATTCTGCACACATCCCGCAGTGAACGCATCCCACCATAGAGCTAGCAAGTTGACGATTAATTTTCATGCTGAGAAGATCAAGCAATTTTCTTATGTTGTTCGTTTTTTTATCATAGAGTTGCAGTTGTCCCTTTGATACGGAATTGATTTTCTCTTTTTTTGCTTTTTTCTGAGATTCAAGCTCAAGAGGGAGATCTGTTATCCCGGAAATGTCGGCACCTTTGTGTCTGGATTTATTTGACATTTCTCAAAACCTATCCGTGGTTCTTTTATTTTTCTTTCTTGCAAAGACTCCTCTATGACCCATAGTTCGTCCCAAGAAAAATCGAGTAAAAGGATAATAAAGATAATGGCCAATTTTTGAAAAAGGGACGTATATCAAAAAAAAGGCGGTTAGAGCGAAAAAGAGAATTAAAGGCCATTCGCTCTTCTCATAATCGTTGGGCATAGCCATATAAGCAACGGCAAAATACAGGATCAATAACACGATAGAAAAGTAATCATCAAGAGAACTGATTAATTTCATGGCTGGATTGGCGAGACGTCTATAAAGCCTGAACAGGCCAACGATAAAGGCAGCAGCGACGATGATCCGAAACAACCACAGGATGGCTTTGATTTTAAACACAGACGGCCAATAAGGAATGATGAATGTTGCACCGATGGCAGCAGCGACTCCGATGTGAAATAGGGCAAATTGAACATAAAAGCCAGGCTTTTTCCGAGTGGATTCCATGGACCATGGCATGGCCACATTCAACATGGAATAGGCAATTCCTGCTTTTGCATTTCCAGCAGGAAAAGATTTTTCTTTGCTGGATTTGAATTTAAACAGCCAAATAATCCTCAAGAAATAAACACATACCAAAAAAGACAATGCAAAGATTTGAACTTCGTTTTCAAGGATTCGGAGAAAATCGCTCATCGATTAGACACAGCCGTCTGGTTTAGGAAGCCCGGCCACCTTGCAGGCCCCTTTGGCTGGGCCTGAAGGGAAAAGTTCAAAGATGTATTTCAGTGGAAATCCTGTGTTTTTACAAACCTTGCGGACCATTGGGGCAAGTCTCTTTTCAAGATAGTAATCACGGATATAGTTAATTACTGCCCAATGGTCCTCAGTCAGGTCATCTATTCCTTCCTCAGTTTTGGCTAATACTACGGCCACTTCATCATCCCACTCTTCTGGATTAACCATAAAACCTTCTTGATTAAGCTCAACCTTTTTTCCTTTCACCTCGATCTTTGGCATCTCTTCCTCCTTAAACTGGATAATCCATTCTAAACGGGCTATTATAGCACAACATTTCTCTGCGTTTTAGGCTTTTATACATGCATAGTATCTCGAGACCAATACCAGAAAAGTGAATAAATCTGAAGAAAGTGTTTATATTAAAAAGGATTTGAACGGTCTCAGGTTTGGCTTCCGAATGTTTCCTCGACCATTTTTTGATCTCATCCCGGACACGACGGAAAACTTCCATTATTTCTTCCTCAGGACCTTTCGCTAGCGACGGATCCTGGAATCCTCTATGCATGATATACTTTGCTCTGGGGAAAAAAGGACAGGCTTCATTGGCTTGATCACAAACGGTCACCACATAATCAAATTTTTCATCTAGAAACTGTTTGACACTTTTTGATTTATTACTGGAGATATCGATTCCGACCTCTTCCATGACTTTAACAGCGTAAGGATTAATCCCTGATGGCTCAGTACCGCCGCTTGAGGCATCATAGCGATCATTGTAAAAATGTCGGATAAAGCCCTCAGCCATCTGATTTCATACATTAATCCCTCTTTTCAGAATTTAAACCATAGGGTCAAATTAAGATATGCGTTGTTTGTTGGTCTGTCTCCTTCATCAGGTTGATTGTAGAAAACTAATTTTATATTGGGAATAAGCCACACACTCTTGAGGACTTGATAGCTAACGGCTCCAATGATGAAATTCGATTCTGCATTTTCGGCAAAGGGGATGTAATCGATTTCACTTCCAGAATAATTAGTCTTGTATCCGCCGCCAAAATATTTGTCAATGCGTCCGATAAGTTCAAGGTTTTTTCCAGCAGAAATGACCGCAAAAGCAGAGATGACATTATAATTGAAAGACTCTTCTGTATTTTCCGGCCTCGAATTCCAATGAGCGTATTGCAATCCTAACCTTCCCCATTCTCCTCTGTAAGAAGCAAATCCCTGTAAGATGTATTCCTCAGTCTCGTTTCTTGTTTTCTCATACTGTCCCATAGCCTCTATGAAAAATCCCTTCTTTTCATAACCTAAAGCACCGAAAAGCTTTTTTCCCTTATTGGTTTCTGATTTATTAGATGAACCGTTGGCAAACATAATCTGATAAGGAAAAGTGTTTCCACCCTTAAGAGAGACTCCAAAATCTCGTGAAGACGTCCAACCGTGTAAATCAAGAGGAGTTTTTTCAAGGGATCTGTATCCCCAGATATCTTCGATCTTAGCGAAACTAGGAGGAGATTGGATTCCTGCAATTAAATGCTGTCCAGCTATTTTGAAATCGATGTAGGCATCTTTCACGTAGGGAGTCAGCACTGCAAAGGTATAGAAATCCGGCGCAGAATTCATCTCCAATCTTAAGCACATCCTGACAGCGTCTGACAGTTGGTTGTTGTAGGTAAAGAAGATTCTGCGAAACCAGAAGCCGTGCCTGCCTTCAATATCTCCATCATGATGATTGAGGACATAGAAATATTCATTAATCATATAACCCTTGATTTCCCCTGTGTTGGGCTTGAACTCTGCTAAGCCGAATGTGGGGATAAAAGCAATGGCTGCAGCAACCACCAGGACACTAACTGTTTTTTTCATGCTGACTTTCCTCCGATACTCATTTTGTTCGATTTGTATTGATTTCATCTTCCTATTTTCACATCGCTCCATTCCTACTATAAAAGAAATTTGTATTTTTTGATTTGAAATCAATTTTTTTCAGAATGAAACTCTATTGTGTTGGATTTGACTTACATGCAAATTCTTAATGTTCATTGAATTATACATCCTCGATGGGGAATTCTCAACGATTTAGGTCCTTACTTTAGATTTGTTCAGAACGGTTTTCCTTGAAGAAGGATCGGATATACTCTAGAATAGAAAAATTGAATGAAAAAATGAGGAGGAAAGATGAACAGGATACGAATCATTACCTTATTGATTGGGTTAGCATTTGTTCTAAGCTTTGTACTTCCAAATTATGGACAACAGCAGGACGCCGTAAAAGAAATTGTTAAAAAAAATATCCAAGCCTCAGGAGGTGAGGATAAGATATCCAAGATAAAGAACTTCTCTTTCAAAGATAACGGTACGGTCTATTATCTCTCTGCTGAACGTCAGATGAAAATGACCTCGGGAAAAGATTCTGTCATTACAGAAGTCGTCCTTGTCGACCAGACATCGGCAAAACGAAACTGTTTCAACAAACTCAGTGATTTTGGACCGCTCCTGGAGTTGACCTTCCAGAATCGAGCACGATTGTATAGCGGTCTGTTTACCCTTTTGAACTTCAAAGAAGATCTCCAATTCCAAGGAAAAAGAAGATTCGGACCCAAAGAGCATGACTTGTTGACAACAAAAGCAAAAGATTTGGAAATTGAATTTTATGTGGATACTGAGGATTCCCTCCTTAAAAGGGTTGTGTTTCGTGGCCACAATCCTGATTTTGGAAAATACGAGATCAATCATGACATCGGACCCTATCAGGAGGTCGAAGGTCTAAAAATTCCCTCTTCCTGGTTCGGCTCTCAGGTTGGCACAAGAGGGAACACTCATCAGGTCTCTGATGTGAAATTGAATCTTACGTTGGAGGAGGATTTTTTCCTTAAGTATGATGTGAATGTGGGTAAAACCGATTTTTCAGAAGGTGTGTTAAAAGGGAATATTGTGGATTTCGAAATGGGTCGAGGAAACAGAATCATGATTTCCACAAATTGGACAGACGATTGCATCAGAAGAGCAGGATTCAAGTCAGAGGACAAATTGATACTCATGATAGGTGAATCGCAACTGGAAGTCGATTTCTATGCCTCTCAACCACCTCGATCAGCTTATGGCGAGGGCGCCATTCTGATGCTGCCTAACCGAGGAGATGAAAATTTTGTGGTCTATATTCTAGCTTCAGGATATCAGGATCTTGTAGAAAATCTTGAGCCCCTGTTGCCTATTCAGATAAAGAAAAAAGATTAAGGAGGACATTATGGCTAAACTCAGCAGACGTCATTTTCTCTCAGCCCTTCCAACAGGAGTTTTGGGCTTGGGGCTTGGGAATAAAACCAAAGGAAATTATCTTGTTAGACAACAAAATTCAGGAGAAACCTCCCCACCCAAGATAAAAAAATACAATACATTAGGCAACACAGGCTTGAAAGTCTCGGATGTGAGCTGTGGAGCAATTTCCTTTTTCGAGCCCACGGTGCTCCGCTACGCCTATGATCTAGGTGTGAATTATTTCGACACAGCCGAAGGCTATATGCGTAAGAAGAGTGAAGCGTTTGTCGGTGAGGCTTTGAAGGATGTGAGGGATAAGTTGATCATCACTACTAAACACGGCTATTCAGCGAGAGATAAAATCACAAAGGAAAGCATTATCAAAAGGATGGAGGACAGTCTGAAGAGAATGCAAACAGACTACGTCGATTTTGCCCTAACCCATGGTGTCGATAATCTGAAACTGCTCGAGAATGAGGAACTCCGCGCTGCCTATGACCAACTCAAGAAGGATGGAAAAGTCCGCTACACAGGATTTTCCAGCCACAATCCTAAAGTGACACTGGAACAGGCATTAGATAATGATTTTGTCCAGTTGGTTCTTATTATTTATAACCATGATGAAGGAAAAGAGATCGAACCTCTCCTCAAACAGGTAAGACAAAAAGGTATTGCTACGGTGGCCATGAAGATCTTTGCCGGAGGAAAACAAGGCAATCTGAAGTCCTTGGTCAGTCAACAGGTCAGTTACCCGCAAGCTGCCATTCGTTGGGTGATGAGCAATCCTGACATCGATACCTGTATTCCGACCATGAGCAGTTACTCCCATGTGGAAGAGTATGTGGCAGCATCAGGACAACCATTGAGTCGAGCTGACTTGGAGATGATATCCGAATACCAGCGTCAGACCTATGATCAGTACTGCCGAGTGAGCTGCAGCGAATGTCTGGCTTCCTGCCCGCAAAGTGTGGCCATCAACGATGTTTTGCGTTACAAGATGTACTTTGAGGACTATAAAATGGAAAAAGAGTCCATGCGGTATTATGCGGAATTGGAGGATGAAAAAAAGCCTGACCGCTGTTCAGAATGCTCTGGCCATTGTGAAAAAGCATGTCCGTTCGGTCTCAAGGTGAAGGAAAAACTCATTCAGGCCCACGAGATTTTATCGGTCTGATTTCACAAAACTTAAGTTTATTGACATGAGCCACATGGCTCAGAAAAAGTGTCATTAAGGAGGGGAATGATGCAAAGAGCTTTATTTTTCAACGCTGTAATTTTCTTGAGTTTTGCCCTAATTGGAGCAGCACAACAACAATTTGAAGAAGACATTATCCCAACGTCTAAGGGCGATTTAAAGATCACATTCATCGGGCATGGAACGTTGTATTTCACCTTTGAAGGAAAGATTATCCATGTCGATCCTGTGGGTGGAGAGGCTGACTATTCCCTGCTTCCGAAAGCCGACCTTATCCTTGTTACACATGAGCATGGTGACCACTTGGATGTAGACATCCTTAAGAAGATCAGTACGGAAAAGACCGATCTTGTTTTCACACAAAAATGCATGGAAAGGGCGAATGTGCAGGACGCAATCGTTATGAAAAACGGGGACACGAAAACTGTTCAAGACATAGAGATCGAAGCTGTGTCAGCTTACAACATCAAGCATATGCGAAGTCCAGGCAATCCTTTCCACCCAAAAGGAGATGGCAACGGATATATCTTGATTTTTGGGGGCAAGAGGATCTATGTGGCCGGAGACACGGAAAACACGCCAGAGATGAAAGCGCTAAAGGATATCGATGTGGCCTTTCTGCCGATGAATCTTCCCTATACCATGACTCCAGAGATGGTGGCTGATGCAGCCAAAGCCTTCAAGCCAAGGATTCTTTATCCTTATCATTACGGGAATACCAATCCTCAAAAGCTTGTGGAGCTGCTCAAGGAAGAAAAAGACATCGAGGTGCGCATCCGGGATATGAAATAGGAGGCTGAATTCAGTAGAGCAGGTAAGGCTTTCTGAGTTTGTCAAACTCTTCGAGTTGTTTTTTATTTTCTTTAACAATTTCTTCGATCCTCATACCTTTTTCGATTGCCTGACGTATTATTTTTGTTCCCATGATTTTATCGAAATATTCTGCATGAAATTTGAATAGATCAGGATACATATCTTTTATTGCTTTTATGATGTGCAGAGCGCTTTCAAAGGGTCTGAAGATGTCCCTGTCCAAAACATGGATTTGAGTGCCGCCGCAGAGCTCTCCATTGTATTTGGAGAAGGTGGGAGTGAAGCAAGCCTCACTGAATGTCACGCCTGGTAGATTGATGTGATTTATTTTTTTTGTCAGGATAGGACCATCGATCCACGGTGCACCAAAGCTCTCAAAGGGTTTTGTTGTTCCACGTGCTTCTGAGATATTCGTTCCTTCGAGAAAAACCTGTCCTGGATAGACCGCAGCTGTTTGGAGAGTGGGAATATTTGGAGAAGGCATTATCCATGAAAGGGACGTCTGATCATACCACATATCCCTTCTCCAATTCCGCATGGGAATAACATTTAGATTGGCTTTTACTGTCAAAAATCGATCATTGAAGAGCTGGGCTAATTCTCCTGTAGTCATACCATGCCGGACTGGAATCGGATAGAGTCCGACAAACGAACTGAATCGGGGATATTCCAGGATAGTGCCTTCGATATCCTTCCCGTTTATGGGATTTGGTCTATCAAAGACAATAAATTCCAAGTCATGCTCTGCGCAAGCTTGCATACAATAGGCCATTGTTGCCACGTAAGTATAAATCCGAGTCCCGACATCCTGGATATCGAACACCAAGAGATCCACACTCTCTAACATTGAATCCTCGATAAACTTACCTGCTTCATCTGTGTCGAAAGACCGCATAAACTCGTCGATGTTCTCTAGCATCCCGGATTCAGGTTTCTTAGATTGACCGTATAGGCTAAACACAGGAAGATTGTATTTTTCGTCCCTGTAATAAGGAACATATTCCCCTGCTTGGGCATTGCCTCGGATACCGTGTTCAGGACCATAGAGGGCAACGAGATCGATGGCAGGATTTTTATAGAATAGATCGATCAAACTCTGTAACTTGCTGTCCACGCCGGTTGGATTTGTAACCAGACCTACTCTTTTGCCCTTGACCAAATCCAAATGATTCTCAAGAAAATTCTCACAACCTAGATACACCATCTTATTTTCTTTTTGCCCCATACTATCATCACCTGTTTAGAGTTCTTTTTCTCCTGACGCATTGTCAGAAAGATGTGTTCATTTAAAAATCAGAAAAGTGTTTATCCAAAAACATTCGTGCGATAGACCAAATTGGTGAACAAATAGGTGAACATTTTAAAAGTTTAAACCTTGATATTTTCAAGAACATTTACAAGTCTAGGGATGACACTTCGGACTAGAGTAATTGACTCTTCAGGATTCTGGACATATCTTAATTTGATATCTCCTCCTCTGCTAACTTCTACAATCTCATACACAGGAAACTCTCCAACATGAATGACGTCCAAAATTCTTTCTGAATCAAACATATCTTGCTCCTCTATTGACTCATTCTTTCTGTGTATTATTTATCGGATCATTTGGAGAGAATCAAAGTCATCCTTGGTCTGTATGACAGCCGATCTTCTCAGGCCTTCTCAGTGACTATAATACAATCTACTCTGCAGAAAGGAAACTTCTCTCCTTCAGGCGAATAAGAGCTTTTGTTGTAATATCTGCATTTGTAATGAGTTCCGTACGGAGACCTTGATTGTTCGAAAAATAGACATTCATCGCATGTTTCAGGCTTTATGAGTATGCTTTTCATTTTTCTGAAGACATTTTTACAGATGCCTTTATTTTCTTTCCTGCATCCAAGCAAAGAGGATGCCGAGAATAATGCCAAAACGGAAAGAGGTCTCCCAGCTTACAGTAGCCATCCCATGAAAAATCAGGTTCCAGAGAAAATTCACGATGGTGCTGACCACAAATGTGAGAGCAAAAAATATGAGGAAGTTAAAGAGTATTTTCTTTATTTTCATTGCCCCTCCTTCTCTTTGAGATCTGCCTGGCTCTTCCTGGCCTCCTCTATTAAAGGAAGGTCAGAATCAGGTCTTTCTGTGGCTTTGCCCTTTTTTCTGGTCGAAAAAAGAATATCAAGGAATGAAGCCAGAGTCAACGCAAATTAATATTGATTAATATTGATTGATCCTTGCATTGTGAAGATAGTCACTACCGGAATTAAAAAGGGGTAAAGATTTTACAGGGATTGAA
>Ga0224495_10000731_pt1 | contig 25081 bp, 30 predicted proteins | sample SF_Jul11_sed_USG_FD_168128 | JGI IMG/M metagenome (GOLD analysis project Ga0224495, IMG submission 168128) | Sediment microbial communities from San Francisco Bay, California, United States - SF_Jul11_sed_USGS_4_1 | ecosystem: Environmental > Aquatic > Marine > Sediment | place: USA: California...
GAAACGGGCGAGCTGGTATTCAAAGGCCCCAATGTCTTCCCGGGATACTGGGGGAAGCCGGAAGCAACCAAGGAAGTGTTGATGGAGGTCGAGGGCGAAACCTGGCTGCGCACTGGCGACCTGGCCAGAATGGATGAAGAGGGCTATTTCTACTTCTACGACAGGAAGAAAGACATGATCAAATACAAGGGTCTGCAAGTATTTGCCAGAGAGGTAGAGGAGGTAATCTGTTCTCATCCTCAAGTCAGGGAAGCCGGTGTCATCGGGGTCCCCGACCCCGAGGTTGGAGAGAGAGTTAAAGCCATCGTCGTTCTGGAGTCGGAAGCCAGAGGGAAAGTGTCGGAAGAAGACATTACGAAGTATTGCGCTGGCAAGCTGGCTGGCTACATGGTACCCAAGATAATCGAGTTCAGGGGCGAGGTGCCCAAGACAGACATCGGCAAGGTATCACGCCGTGAATTGAGAGAGGAGGAACTGTAGAATGCCGCCATTTTTTGAAGTAGAGAACCTGACCAAGCGTTTCGGCGGACTGGTTGCCGTCAACAATGTTAGCTTCCAAATAGGCAGGGACGAAATCGTGGGATTGATTGGGCCCAATGGTTCCGGGAAGACTACCCTTGTGCGGTGCGTAATCGGCATATTTAAGCCCGAGTCCGGAAAAGTCCGGTTTAAGGGCGAAGACATAACCGGATGGCGTCCCTGGAAAATCGTCCAGAGAGGGCTCGTAGGGACTTTCCAGGTAGTTAAGCCATTCCGCCGCCTCCCTGTTATTGCCAATGTCATGGTCGGTTGCCTGTGCCCGCGGATAACCAAGGGAGGTGAATGGACCAAGACCACTGTGGTGAAAGCGCGGGACGCGCTGGAGTTCGTGGGCATCGCCGACCGGGCTCGTGAGCCAGCCTCCACCTTGTCTCACGGAGACTTGAAACGGCTGGAGGTAGCCAGGGCCATTGCTACCGAGCCCGAATTCCTTATCCTCGATGAGCCCTTCGGGGGACTTAATCCTGCCGAAACAGACCTTGTGGCTAAATCCATGAAAAGATTGCACAAAGGAGGTCGGTTCGGCAGGCTTCATAGCGAAGGACCGGCTATGATGATAATCGAGCACAAGCTCAGTGAGCTCATGAAAATAGTTGACCGGGTGATTGTCATCAATTATGGAGAAGTCATCGCCCAGGGTACCCCCCAGGAAGTAGTCAAAAACCCCGCCGTGATTGAAGCCTATACAGGCAAGGAGGTGCTAATTGCTTGAGGTAAAAAATGTAATTGTCCGCTACGATACAGCCACCATCCTGGATGAAGCCAGCCTGACGGTGGAAAAGGGGGAGCTGGTGGGGCTCGTCGGTCCCAATGGTGCTGGCAAGACCACTCTCCTCCGCGCCATCGCCGGTCTGATAAACTGGGACAGGGAAGTCCTTAGAGGCACCCGGAAGTCAGATGTAACCTTTGAAGGCACCATAGAATTTGAAGGCGAAAGGATTGATAAGCTGACGGGAAACCAGATCGCCCAGAAGGGGCTCCAGCTTTGCCCGCAAATGGGCCGGCCTTTCGTGGAGATGACGGTCAGGGATAACCTCCTCGCCGGAGCCTACTTGTGTAAGAACCAGAAAGAGATCGATGAGAGCCTGGCCAAAGTTTATGAACTGTTTCCCAGACTGAAAGAGAGGGAGAAACAGATATCGGGGACTTTATCCGGTGGGGAACGGCAGATGCTGGCTGTTGGCCGCTCCCTCATGCGCCGGCCTAAATTCATGTTAGTCGATGAGCCGTCCAGCGGGCTGGCTCCAAAGATAAAGGATGACCTGTTCAAGCGCGTGGAAGAGATTTACAAGGAACTGGGAGTGACCATACTCCTGGCTGAGCAGGATATCAGCTTTGCTTTTGCCCTCTCCAAGAGGAACTATGTCATGTCCAGGGGACACATCATCGCCCAGGGAACAGCCGACGAATTGCTCAAGGACGAGACTATCAGGAAGACATACCTGGGCATGTAGTAGCACCCCGCGGATTCATAAATCGAATTTACGAGGGCTCCAAGAAGGCCCGTGCCAGTGCCAGGGCGGAGTTTACCCCCGCCGCTACAAAACCCAAATGTCAAAATCCAGATGACAATTGAAATCCCAATGCTTAAATGCCAAAACTATTCCCTCTTCTAATTTGAGTTTTGAGCTTTCTCACTTGACATTGTTCAGGCTTCTGGTTTGTTTCGACATTTGAGCTTTGTCATTTGGCATTGTTTAGAGTTTAGCCAAGGAGATTGCCACGCACCTTTCAGGTGCTCGCAACGACAAAAAAGTAAGGTGCTGGCAATGACAAGTGGAGCGTCGTCGCTAGGCACTCGGCCACTCTATCATCGCGAGTCTGTCACCCCTCATGTCATTGCGAGCAGCGTAGCGACGAAGCAATCTCAGTGGGGGGAAACCAAAAAATCAGAGGTCAAAAATCAAAATGACAAACCAAAGCGAAAAAATGTAGTGCGAGGCTTTAGCCTCGCGCGAGGGCAGGATTGCACGACGTTAAAAGGTCGCACTACGATTGCGTTTGGGATTTGGTCACTGAGGTTCTTCGCCTCGACAAATGAGTTTTGGAGGAGGAAACTAGAGGTGACGCCTTCTAGCGCAGAGAGGCACTACAGGCCCGGCATTCCTTACGCCAGGCGGCATTAGCCAGCTTACAGCGAGGACATTCGCGCTCGATCTTATCCCGTATCCACACAGCGACGCCCTCAGGCATGAATATCAGCACCAGTATCACGATAACGGACATAATAAGTATCTGGTTCTGGCCGAGAAAGTTTTGGCCCGCCTGACCCGCAAACTGCAGAAGAGTCTGCAGGGTGTAGACGCCGACGACCGGTCCGTAGATGCTGACGATACCACCGAATACCACGTATATTATTGCCCGGAAGGACATCGTCATGGAGAGGTAGGAAATGCTGACCGTCCCCAAGACATGGGCATACAGGGCGCCAGCCAGACCAGCGAAAAAGCCGCCGATGACAAAAGCCAGTATCTTGTAGTTTATGGTGTTTATTCCCGAGGCGCGGGCGGCAATCTCGTCCTCCCTGATGGCATGGAAGATAAGACCGGTCCTGATGTACTTGCTGCCGGCATCGGTAAGCTTCCACATTATGAGCACCGATACCGTCATCACTATCAGGCATATATAATACTCACCTACATGGCTGCCCGCGAGGGGAGGAATACCGGGTATGCCGAATTCACCGCCGGTCCAGTCCTTGAAAGCCATGACCAGTCCCAGCAACATGAGAGGAAACGCCATTGTCAGCAGTGACAGGTAAGGCCCCCTCAGACGCAGAGCCGGAATGCATGTGACCACCCCGATACCGACAGCGACCAGAGTCCCTATTGGTATGGTTGCCCACGGTTGCAGGTCGAAATACTTGTGCAACAGTGCCACAGTATAGGCACTCACGCCGAAGAACAGGGCATGCCCGAAGTTGACCTGGCCGCTGTAGCCGGACAGAAGGTCCCAGCTAACGGCAAAGATAACGAGTAAGCTGCTGGTGGTAAGAACGAACAGAGTGTACTTTGAATCATTAATCAGCGGGATGATAAACAGGACTATGAAGAAAACAATGGCGATAATCCGCCCGGGGACAGGCAGCACGCCGAACCGGAAATCCTTGAACAGCCGTCTCAACAATTTACAGTCTCTCCTCTTCGAACATTACGCCGAACAGACCTCCCGGCCTCACTATGAGCACGATGACCATGGCCAGTATGGCAAATACCACCTTCAGGTAAGCGCGCTCTGGCATCAGGATTGCGACCGATACCTCGACCAGTGCGATAATGAAAGCACCAATGATAGCCCCCTTGATACTTCCCAGTCCCCCCAGGACAACGATTACCAGGACCATGACCAGCGGCCCTGCCCACATGGCCGGATGTATTGTCCATATAGGTGCCACCACTACAGCCGCAACCGTCGCCAGAAATGTTGCTATCCCCATGGTTATCATCAGCGTCCTGGGCACGCTTATCCCCATCAGGGTAGCGACTTCGGCATCCTGTGCCGTCGCCCTGAGGGCGATCCCGAGCTTTGTCCTGGCCAGAATCAGCCACACGGCGACAATGACCGCCACCACTACGCCCAGCACCAGCAGATGCTGATTGAGGACGCTGACCCCGAGTATATCCGTGAATCCGGGAATGAGGGAGGGGATCGACCAATAAAGAGACGAGAAAACGGCCGTCATGGACTCCTGGAAGACCAAAACTATGGCTACCGTCATCAGCAGTACGGCCGCATGGTGCTCGCGTATGGGGTTGATAAGGAACCGGTAGGCCAGAATGCCCACCAAGGTAACGGCGGGCACAGTTATAACTATTGCCGGCGCCGCGCCCAGTCCGAGTCTGCGTATGAAATAATACAGGCCGTAGGCTCCCAGCATGAAAAATCCGGTATGGGCCATGTTAATGACACGGGCGTTGCCGAAGATGAGAGAGAAACCTACCGCCAGGAGGGCATATACACCTCCCGTTACCAGCGTCCCGATTATGATTTGCTCAATCATGGCGTTTCTAGCCCCTCGCACTTGCTGTCATTGCGAGCGAAGCGCGGCAATCTCACATCGGCACCCAGATTGCTTCGGCTGGCTGGAGCCAGCCTCGCAATGACGGAGGGGGAGTCCAGAACAAGGCGGGGACAAACCCCGCCGCTACACTGTCTGATTCTGACCTTCCGTTCCAAACCAACCACTCTACAAACCCTTCGCCTTCCTTGCAATTGTCGGATAATATATAATATCCGTCCGCACCCTGTCAAGGTTTTTTCGATTTCCCCCAAATTTTCGACAGTTTTGCTCCACTTCCTCTCGTTGTTGCGAACCCTTCCCCCTGTTGTCGTTGCGAGCCCCGACTTGTCGGGGCGTGGCAATCTCCTGTCCCCACCGAGATTGCTTCGGCACTATCGTGCCTCGCAAAGACAGGGAGGGAAGGGATCCCTGCAAAGACAGAGGGGGAAGTACGTCGCACGCACATGGAGGAAGGTGTCATTGCGAGCACCTGAAAGGTGCGTGGGAATCTCATAATTCATCATACAAATCACGCCATTCTTTGTTGGTACTATTAACTAACTGAACCTTCTTCTGCCTTGAGCCAGCCTTTATCTGCTTCTCCCTCAAAATGGCATTTTCTATGTCCTCAAGGACCCCGTAATATACAAGTTTTACAATGTTGTATTTCTTGGTGAATCCATTAACCAGCTTTTCTTTGTGCTCGTAGATTCTTCTTATTAAATCGTTGGTGACACCCACGTAAAGCACGGTATTCCTTACGTTGGTCATTATGTAGACGTAGTATTGCTTACTCACCCAAGACATTATACAAGAGATTGCTTCGTCGCCTTCGGCTCCTCGCAAAGACAGACGGGGCACCCTCGCAATGACACTCCACTTATCATTGTACGCCCCACCTTTATTGTCATTGCGAGCACCTGAAAGGTGCGTGGCAATCCCATTGGCCAAATTCCAAATGACAAAGCTCAAATGTCAAAAGAACCCGTTCGCGTTGTCCCCTTAGCGGAGATTGCTTCGGGGCCTTCGGGTCCTCGCAACGACGAAAAGGAAGAGAACCTCGCGAAGACAGGAATTGGCCCCCAAAAAAGAGTAGTGACCCCGGGTTTGACCCGGGGTCACCACCGTGCCTGGTACATTCAGGCTACTGACTTCGCTCAGGTTGCTCTATGCGTAGGGGTCCCAAGGAATGTTGAGCATATTTCCTATCGTCAGAATGTACTTCGTTGTGCCGTCGTACTGGAAGCTCCAGTCGCCGTACTGGTCAACCAGGGCAGGATTAGGGCCGAGGTTTATGGGCCAGATGCCCACCTTCACGCCTTCTCCATCAACCAGTTGCCACTGGGAGCCAGCGCCGGTTTGATAACCAGGACCATAGACTGTGTCATGAGCAATGTGCGGTTGTTGAACACCGGAGAGAAACCCGCACTGCCACTCAGCCTGGTTATAAGTCTTGCCATAGCTAGCAAGGTCATACAATTCTGCGACCTGCGCCGCGCTGAGTGCGTATAGCTGACCGTCTTCAATCGTGATGTCTGGCATCGGGTAATAGGCGGTCTTGACGGCACCCGTGCCGCCCGTAAAGGCGTTGTCCGGGTCTTCCAGCCAGGGAATGAGGACTTCAGGGTCAAGTGACCCTGTTTCCTCCATGGCAAGGGTCACGGACAGGATGGCATCGTAGGTAGCCGCAGTATAGACCGGGTAACGATCGAATCTGTCTAAGTATTCGTTGAAGAATGCGACGGTCTTCGGGGTGGTGACGATGCCCACCGGGTAGGTGTCCAGCAGGATTTCACCCTCGCAGGCGCCATCGGTATTGTCCCAGTGAATGAGCTGCTGGGCGGGCACGTTGATGCCTACGGTCACAGCCGGTATTCCCAGGTCGGCTTTGGTGGTGGAATAGACAGCGCCAACCGAGCCGGAAAACGAGGTGAAAATCATGTGAGGATTCAGGGCCTTTATAGCATTCATCTCCGTGGTAATGTCGGCTGCTGTCGGAGAAACCAGCGTTGTGCCGGTAACAGTGTAGCCTAACAATGGTAGATATGCTTGGGCAGCCAACACCATTCCCGCACACCATGCCGCATCCTCCATCATTATGTGAGCCCTCAGCTTGCCACCTTCCGCAAGGCTAACTTTAAAGTCGTCCTTCACGTAAGCTGCGTTGGCTGTCTCTGTGCCTGCGAGTGTCGCCTTGAGGATGCTGCCGATTGTGGCCGTCATCTTGAGACAGCTCTTGACCAGGAAGGTCTCATTGTAGGGGGTGGACTTGAACCAGTACTTGTATGTGTCATAATCGGTGACCACGCTGAACTGCAGAGACCCGGTGGCGGCACCGCAGTTCATGAAGATCTTCTGGGCGTCGATAGCCACGTCACGGTAGACGGAGAGGACCTCTGTTCGGAAACCGCCGATAACAAAGTCCACGTCGTCTATGACAGCCAGGAGATTTGCCGTGCCGGTACTGCCGTCCTCGCCTTCGGTGGCTTCTTTGGTTTCCACCTTGACCAGCTTAATATCATACATCGTGCCATCGACGTCAACTCCGCCGGCGGCGTTGATCTCGTCAGCTGCCATGGTGGCGCCATCCCAGTGGTTCTGACCCTGCAGGTCAGTCATCGGCCCGGCTACGGCGATCGTGATAAAATTCTCTTCTTCTTCTTCTTCTTCTTGTTCACCACCGTTGCAGCCAGGCAGGACCAACCCTAGCACCAGCAGAGCCGCGATAATCAGGAAAAGTGTCTTTTTCAATTCATCAACCTCCTTTTGATTCTTGTAGTTGCTCCCATTTCATGGGAGCGAACCTTCGGTGCTGGAACAAACCGGTCGACCACCGGTCGCCTCCAGCAGCCTTGATCTTGATACGCTATCCCGATAGAATCACCTCCTTTCGCGCTTCTGGTCTCCCAATTCTTCGTTGCTCGTCGGAGCAAGCTGGACACAGGGAGATCAGAAAACCTAGCTAAAAACTCGACCTTTTTCTATATCCGATAAGTGTTGTAAACTTGACTGCTGTCAGGTCCGCCCGAGCCTCCGTTTTTTTCCCGCACATACCTGCTTCGATTATATGTTCTCTCCCAATCTTTGTCAATCGACCTTATCCCTCGTATGCGCTTCACTCCATCCTTTTTTCTTTTGCTACTTGAAGTGTAACATCTAAATGTTAAGATGCTGTTAAAGAAAGGGCTCAACTCTATTTTTTCTCCAATCCCCCCTGCCATTGCCAGCCGTTCCCTTTTTGTCCTTGCGAGCGAAGCGTGGCAATCTCTCGGATTGCTTGAGCATTGTGAATGGAGAAGCAAGGGATTTTTTCACACCTCGAAGGGGAGATTACCTCGGCACTATCATGCCTCGCAACGACAGGAAGAGAGGTGTCATTGCGAGCGAAGCGTGGCAATCTCATTGCCTGGATTTTCAATCATAGGCAATGTCAAATGACAAAGCTCAAATGTCAAGTAAAGCTCAAAATCCAAATTACAGAAAGAGGAGCAGGTTTGGCATTTAACCATTTGGGTTTATTCGATTTTTGGATTTTGATATTGTTTAAGATTTCGTGCTTGGAATTTAGGATTTGGAGCTGTAGGGGCGAGCCTTGTCCCTATGGGCAAGCCCTGTCCAGCCACTTGAGGTATTCTTCACTGCCGCCGATGATGGGCAGGGCGATGATTTCCGGCACTTCGTAACTGTGAATCTCTTTCACCAAGCTGACGATTTCAGGAAACAACGATGCTTTGGTTTTAACCAGCAGCAGGCTCTCACGGGCCGAGTCCATCCTACCCTTCCACCGGAAGAGCGAATCCACCCCCGGCACGATGTTGACACAGGCCGCCTTTTTCTCTTTGACCACCAACTTCGCAATCTTGCGGGCTTCTTCTTCGCTGCCGGCGGTGATAAGGACAATTATCCTGTCCGTTCCTTTCATCGTTTCCCCCTTATCTCCTATTGTCATTGTCAGCCCCGATTTGGCAGGTATCAGACTCCTTGTCCCTCCCGAGATTGCTTCGTCGCTACGCTCCTCGCAATGACAGACGGGGAAAATGCTCCTCGCGATGACAAATGGGGAGTGGCTCGCAGAGACAGGAAGGGGGGAGCAGTTGCGAGCCTTTTTGTGTCATTGCGAGCACCCGAATGGTGCGTGGCAATCCCATCTACTAGATTCCAAACATAATTGTAGCGCGACCTCTTAAGGTTGTGCAATCCCGCCCTGGCACGAGGCTAAAGCCTAGCACTACGTTTTTGCACTTTGGTTTGTCATTTTGACTTTTGATCTTTGATTTTTGATTTTGCCTCAAGCATCCTGTCCACGGCAGCTATCGCCTTAAGGCGAGTTTCCTCAGGGACCTTCACCTCAGGACTCATCTCTTGCAGAGACCACAGGACTTTCTCCAGAGTAATCAGCTTCATGTTGGGACATATTGCCTGTTCGGAAACAGGGATAAACCTCTTGCCGGGGTTCTCTTTTCTAAGCCGGTGTATTAGCCCCGTCTCTGTGCCCACAACCATCTCCTTGACTTCATCTCGCCGGGCATATCGGCACATGCCGCTGGTGCTGGCTACTTCGTCGGCCAGGGCGATGACCTCCGGCGTGCATTCCGGGTGTACCACCACCTTAGCTTGAGGATATTCCCGCCTCAACTCCTTTATCCTTTCCGGCCTTATCCTGACGTGGGTGGGGCAGAAGCCGGGCCAGAGAATCATCTTTCTGCCCGTCCTTGCTGAGACGTAATGCCCGAGATACTGGTCAGGGATAAAGAGTATCTCCCGGGCACCCAGACTTTCCACGACCTCGACGGCATTGGCAGAGGTACAGCAGATATCCGATTCTGCTTTGACTTCGGCTGAGGAGTTGATGTAGCAGACCACCACCGCCTGAGGATGTTCCTTTTTCTTCGCCCGTAAGCGCTCGGCGGTAATCATATTCGCCATGGGGCAGCCAGCATTCATATCGGGCAGCAAGACTACCTTATCGGGGCAGAGGATGGAGGCTGTCTCCGCCATGAAGTGGACTCCGCAGAACACGATTACATCGGCACTGGTTCTAGCAGCATTCTGGCTCAGCTCCAAGGAATCGCCGACAAAGTCGGCTATATCCTGAACCTCGGCCAGTTGATAGTTATGGACAAGGATAACGGCATTCCTCTTCTTCTTAAGGGCCCAGATCTTCTCTACCAGTCCGGCGTCCTTATTTTCCATTCGTGGTTATCCTCTCGGCATGAGTGTACACATTCATCCTCTTGCCCCTGACGAAGCCCACCAGAGTCACGCCTAAATCGTTAGCTAATCTCACCCCCAGGTTAGTGGGGGCGGACTTAGAGACAATCATGGGAACATTTCTTCGGGCTATCTTGAGCAGTATCTCCGAAGATATCCTTCCGCTGGTGATTATTATATGGTCGTCCGTGGCTATGTCATTCAAGATGCATTCGCCAAAAATCTTATCCACCGCATTATGCCTTCCTATATCCTCGCCAAATACTAAGACATCCCTTATGTCACAAAGGGCCGCACTGTGCACACCGCCGGTCGACCGATAAATCTGAGAGCGATGTTGAAACTCGTGTACTAGGGCTAAGACCTCAAGAGTTGATATTTTAACCCGAGATTCGACCTTCACTTGATCTTGAGCATCAATGGCGCTATAGAAAGAAGCTCCCCTTCCACATCCTGAAGTTATAAACCTCTTAAACAAAGCATCACTGGCAAGCTCTTCATCCCCTTCAGTTTCCAACCGTACCACACCCCTCCGGTCGTCAACCAGTATCTTCTTGATCTCATCCTTACTCTTAAGTAAACCCTCGGAAAAAAGAAAGCCGACCGCCAGATACCTTAAATTCTCAGGGGAACAGAGCAAGGTTACCACCTCCCGGTTATTCAGGATGATAGTGAGGGGAGACTCTTTAGCCACCATATCCTCAATGCTGCTGCTACCTGTTTCGGTAAACTTCAGTATGGAAACTTTCTCCGTCTCATTGTCCATTCTTTTTTATCCTTATATCATCTCCAGCCCTGACACGGCCGCCGTGAACAACCCTGGCGAATATCCCCTCCTTGGGCATGATGCATTTGCCTATCTCCTGGCGGATGGCGCAACCGGTATGGCACTCCTTGCCAATCTGGGTGACCCTAAGGAGTATGTCCTTTCCAATGTAGATCTTTGTGCCTAAGGGCAAGGATAGGAGTTCCATCCCCTGGGTGGTGAGGTTTTCAGCAAAATCACCGGGACCCACCTCGAAGCCCAGCTTTCTCATCTTGTCGATACTTTCCGTCGCCAGCAGACTAACCTGCCGATGGGTACAGCAGTCAGCGTGGGCATCCCCCACAAGCCCGTAGTCTTCCTTAAGAGTACCTTCGGCTACAGCTTTCTTTCTGGTACCTTTCTCTTTACTCTTACAGACGGCAGTTATTTTGGCCATTGATCAGTAACTGGTATTATACATGTTATTGTTGCCTATCTGCTATGTAAGCGAGAAGCAATAACCCAGGACCAGAGATGTCACACTGACGACTGCTAGATAAATAGCCAGAATCCTGCCACCGAATTCTTTTCTAAGGACCAGCATAGTCCCCCAACTGGTAATGGGTCCCACCAATAAAAGAACCATTCCCGCGCCGATATTCATGCCCTGCGACACGAAGGCGTGAACCAGAGGCACGCTGGCTGTGGAGCAGATATACATAATTAAGCCAAAGCCAAGGCTGAAAAGATACCCCAATCCCCCGCCGAAATGAGCGCCCACGAACTCTCCCACCGGAGCCACCGCCGCCACCAAAGCTGCCAGAGCCAGACCCAGCAGCAATTCCGGCCCTATTTCCTTGACCATATCCACAAAGGCGTATCTGAACAAATGTTTTACCCGGTGAGCAACCTGCCGGGAGCCTCCTCCCATGTATTCCTCCGGACTGTGTTCAAAGGCTTGCTGGCAGTGGGGGCAACAGAAATAGTACGTCTCCCCGCCATATTCTGCCGTAGCCGCTTTCCCTACCTCGACATTCATCCCGCAGACCGGGTCAACAGCTTGCTGCTCCTGAGGAGTAGAAGCCTTAGGTCTGACCGTGATGAAATTTCCCACCAGCCCCATGACCAAGCCCATGGCTATCACGGCAAAGAAGATGAAAACGGTAAACTCTAATCCCAGAAGACCATAGGTGACCAGAAGGGCAGTTATGGAGGTTGCGGGCGTTGCCACCAGGAAAGCTAGAACTGGTCCTAACCTCGCTCCTTTTCGATGCAGGCTCACCGCCACCGGCAGGGAGCCAAAGCAGCAGATGGGAAGGATTGTCCCGATAAGGGTGGAGTAAAGGACTGGTTTCACACCGCGGCCGCCGAGGTGTCTCTCCACTCAACTTGCGGGAACAAATTCGTGAATTAGACCACTCAGTAGAAACCCTATCGCCAGGAAGGGCAATATCTCGATTAGATAATCCTTAAATACTATGAAATACTGGACTACCAACTATTTACCCCCATGGTATTGGGATATCCTACTGTAAATGCTTGGGAAAGGTCTTTCTGGTTGCAAGTGAAATCCGGACCAGGAACAGCATTATGGGAACTTCAGTCAGCACGCCCACTACGGTAGCAAGGGCTGCGCCTGACGCTACGCCAAAGAGGGTGGTGGCGACGGCTATGGCGACCTCAAAATGATTGCTGCCGGCGATGATGGCAGCTGGTATAGCGTCAGCATATCTGAGTTTCATGATGCGGGCAGCTAGATAGGTGATACCAAAGACGACCAGTATATTCACCAGGATAGCCAGAGTTATCATGCCGACTATGGCTGGCAACTCAACGATAATATGACCCTGATAGGTGAACAGGACAATTAATGTGATGAGCAGGGCGATTATGGAGACCTTGCCCAGATTGGGCTCCAGCTTGCTTTCAAACCATTCCAGCCCCTTCTTCCGTATCGTCCACCTGCGGGTGAGATAGCCGGCTATCAGAGGTGTTACGATGTAGATGGTCACAGAAAGGGCAATAGTATCCCAGGGGACGCGGATACCCGAAATGCCGAGCAGCAAGACGGCCAGTGGAGCATACAGCACGACCATGCTGAGTGAATTGATTGCGGTCATTACCAGGGTATGCCCCATATTCCCTCTGGCCAGATAGCTCCAGACCAGCACCATGGCAGTGCAGGGGGCAACACCGAGCAATATTGTTCCGGCACGGTATTGTTCGATCTGCTCGGCGGTAAGGAACCTGCCGAAAACAAGACTTAAGAACAACCAGGCTAATAGAGCCATTGTAAAAGGTTTTACTGCCCAGTTGGCAAACAGAGTGAGCCCGATTGGCTTGGGCGACCGGATTGCTTTTCTAATCTCCTCCCAGCTTATCTGGACCATGATTGGGTAGATCATGGCAAAAAGCAGTATCGCGATCGGTATAGAGATACCTGCCACCTCGAGTCTAGCCAGCATATCGGAAAGTTGTGGAAACAGCCGGCCCAGCCCAATCCCGGCTCCGATACATAATGCCACCCACAAAGTTAGAAGCTTTCCCCAGATACCGAGCTTTCGCTCCTTTTCAGGCATGTTCTGTCGTTTTCACTCTTTTCCCAGAAGCTTTACTAAAGCTTGCCGGTTGGAAGCAAACTCAGGCCGATTTAAGATAGGGCACTCATCAGGTTGGCACTTGCCCTTTGCCAGCTCGATAGCGAAGGCAAGGCAAGTTCGCTTGCCGCACTCCCTGCAATCCGTCTTGGGGAGAAATTTGTGCAGTATGAAACCCATGTTCAGCTTTGCTTTGCCGGGCTGCATAATATCTTGCTGTGGCTGACTTAATTTTGATGCGATCTTATGGCATATCGCTGGCTCGGGATATGCTCCCATGTCATAAAGGTTATAGCCCATAAATAGCACTGGCTCCTCCTGGTAGCAGCTCCACACTGCCTTCTCCATTACCTTTGGGTTAAGTCCGGGTACACCGGTATCCTTTTCTCCCGGTTGGCATAGTAGGTTGATGACACTTATGATCTGGTTTCTAAATATTTCTATCAGCTCCAATGGGATGTTATAAAGGTGTGGGGTGGGAGCTCCTGTGCCAATAATTTGTTTCGTCTCAGTGACTCCATTTTGTTTAAGTGCCAGGAGCGATTCGCCGGGCAAATGCCCTGCTGATTCCCTTCCACAGAGAACAACATACCTTATGTTCGGGTTGGCCACGATGTTACAGATCATCTTCTCCAATCCGATGTTCTCTGTTTGAAGCATACCTGAAAGGGCGGCACCAGAGTCTACACCAACCATTACTAGCTCATTTAATTCCACAGGTATAGCAAAGTCAAAGGTATCCAAAATGACGCAAACTGCTACGGGGGAATAGTCGTTACCCCTCACATAGCGACCTTCCTCCGGAGGATAACCGTCTGGTGGTTTCACTTTTAGCATAGTGTTTAACTTCTGTTCACAAGGGCTTTATAGAGCAGCCAACTGCTTGCACTGAGGATAGCTCCTTCGTTCAGTTTATACAGCGACCTAACGCTCAATTCTGTATCCAGAGCACAGCGTAATACGTTACCGTTCTTGTCTCTGGCACCTCTCAATAGCCTCCCCGGTTTCGAATTTTCTAAAGGAAAGGCACACGGGGTGCAGGTCATGACTTGGAAGACTATGACCTTAGCCAGAGTCGCTACTTATCTCCTAACACCCAAACGTACACTGTGAGCAAGACACCACGCTGAGAGTTATGTTCTTACTGAATATATTACCAGCGATATCAGACACTATTACCGTTACTGTAACGTCAACGCTATCGGACGGGCTCGGGGCAGTCCAGGTAATCATAGAGCCCTCCCCGGAAATCTCGCCGCCATCGCATGACCATTGGTAAACTAGTTCGGCGCTCGTGTTTGAACTAATGCACTCAATATCATACTTTTGTCCTTTGCCGACTTTATATCCCCAGGAGTATGTCTTCAGGTAGCAATGTTCCGCCGTGACAAGCAAGGTTGCGATAATCGATGGTTGCTCTGTCGCTACGCCAATAGGCAGTGTTTTCGTAGCTGAGCTACCTTGACCGTCGATGACCACAACTGTGACGGAGTATATGCCAACTTCTTCGGGAGCAGTCCAGTTTACAACCGCACCTGTGCCAGTAATACTACCTCCGCTAGCCGACCACTCATAACTCAGCTCATCGCCATCAGGGTCTGAAGCATCACACGTCACCTGGAGACTACCCGAAGGAGTGGTCCAGGCTGCCTCGGCTATCAGGCTGGTAACGGTTGGCGGGTTACTGGTCCTCACTGTAATAGTTATTTGATCCGTATCTTCGCCACCGCGGCTATCAGTCACCGTGACTGTAACATTGTAGAAGCCTAGAGAGTCAGGAGCAGTCCAGTTAACCGTAGCTCCATCTCCATTTATTTCGCCTCCGCTAGCCGACCAGCTATAGCTTAGCTCGTCGTCGTCGCCATCAGGGTCTGTAGCGTGACACGTAATCTGGCAGCTTCCCGAGGGAAGAACTCTCTCCAGATCAGCTGCCAGGCTGATGATAGTTGGCTGATGGTTGGCTAGCATCGTGTAAAGTAGGATTGAAATCAACACCGCTGCTGCCACAATTCCCACGATTAGTATATATCTTTTTCTGTTGGTCGATTTCTGCTTCCTTTGCTTCCTAAGTCTTTTCTTGCTCATTGGTTTTTCTCTCCCTAGAGCCTCCTCCGTTCAAGCCCGTATCCAGCGCACGACGAGGTATATTCCCACCCCTATGAAGACGATGGAGACTGCCACACGAATGATTTTCTCAGCGCGGGTGACCGCATTAAGCCAGTTCGAAACCCTGGCCACGCCTAGGGATATAAGCACGCCGAATACTAGAACAGGTAGCCCGGTGCCAATGGCATACACCGCAGGCAGTGTCACACCGCCGGCGGATTTGAGAGCCAGAGGTATCAATACTCCAAAGAACAGGGCAGCGCTATAAGGGCAAAAAGCAAGGGCAAAAAGGGCACCTAGCAGGAATCCCCCTATCATCCCCCAGTCGGCGACCTTTGCTCCCAGCGCAGACAGTTTTCCACCTCCCAAACCAAGAGAAATCCTGTTTACAATCAGCATTATCACGCCTATCACTATCAGAAGTGGCCCCAGGGCTTGCTCGCCGAAATCCTGAAGAAATGTGGCAAGTCCTGGAATCTCAAGACCAACCACAATTATCAGAACACCGATGATGGAATAGGAAAACATGCGCCCCAGCGTATAGAGCGCTCCGGTTATGATGGCATACCTGCGCTCTTTCACCCTACGGCTAACATATGCTATGGCAGCGATGTTGGTGGCCATAGGACAGGGACTGATGGCGGTTATCAACCCCAGGAGCAGCGCGGAGAGCACCGGGATATTGAGGTTTCCTGTAATGCCACCAAGACCCATCAAGTCTCTCCATTGAGGCTTTTCTCAATTTTGCTCTTCAACGTCTCGACAAACGCCTCATCGTTGCCAATAAGGGAATAAAGGTCCGTCGCCTGTTCAATGTGGTCAGTGCCATCTTTCACAGTGTTAATGTAAAGGCTTAGGTAAGACGCCTGATATTCCTCAACAATGTCGGCATTTTTTTCTTCCTCTACATTGAACACCTGGAAGGTCACCTTGCCACTGGCTAGCTCATCCGCAAAGTGGGTTTCCACGGTATAACGCGCCGCGTCCTCCATGTATGTACACGAATAACAGCGCTGTGTGCGGTGAAAGTAAACAACGTCAACCCTGTCGGCTGGGCCTGAAGAGTTGTTTGAAGCTGGAGGTGTCGCAGGCGACGCCCCGTAAGCTAATACCAGCCATATGGCTAAGCCTACCAAGACGATAGGGATTACAGTCCATAGAATCCTAGTTGTCTTGCTCTTAGGCACCTTGCCTTTGTCCTTGTTCTTGTTCCCTTTGTTCCTGGTTGCTTTAGTCACTTTATTACCTCCTGCGAACGAACCGTCTGGAGCAGCCTGGCCAGTGCTTCCCTATCTCGGATAAGTTCCGGTTTACCTAAAACGGAGCACTCTTCCAGGTGCTTCCGTCCGTTTGTCAAAGCCATGGCAAAGGCAAAGCACGTGGGCAGTCCACAATCCCGGCAGTTGGTCTTGGGTAAAAAGTCGAGTATGTCCTTTGCCTTTATGCTTTCCTTTCTTTCATAAATTGGGGTGATGCTTTCTCGCTTCTCCCATGTGTTGTTTATCAACTCCTTGACATAATCCAGAACCTTTGTAGCATCTTCCTCGCATGTCACCTGCCCCACGCGCATCTCCTGGGGCGTAAGGCTTATTGCCCCTCTCTCTATTTTGAAATTAAGGTTCGGGACTTCGGGGGTATATACGGCATTCTTGATTACGGCGTTAAGGTAAGGGAGAACCTGGCTGATGTCATCACCAAGCTCGGCTGACACGGAAATCCATTCCGGATTGCAGTGATTGCGCCTGATATTGGTCACCTTATAGTTTTGGAGAAGCATCATACACCCTCCGTCTTTGTTCCGTCATAAATGTCAGGGCTTGGAAGAGCTACCCCAAGCGACGTTGCTGGCAAGCGCTCGGTAGCTGCTTTTTCCAGCTTAAGTTCTTTCACTACTCGGTTCATCTCGTTGTTCATCTTTTCCCGTATTGCCGCCGATACTCGTTGAACAATGCCTCTGAATACTCATGATCTGCGCTAGGCGCCACATAGTTGTAGATCTTGACCTTCTTGATCAATTCTTTTCTAATGGCATTATCATCGGCTAGCTTCGACTCGGCAACTTCTTTGAGAATATCGTCCAGGTTCGCGATGCCCACTTGGAAACCGCCTGGCAATACCAGTTTCTTCATCATCCTTGCCGCGGCTGCGGGACAGCAGGGTTTTTCACTTTCCATTTTGCCTCCTCGTATATTTCACAGCTCCTGTACCAAGATTGACCTTCTATCTCTTAGTTTTATCCTCTTTTGCCTGGGCACTAGTGACAAGTTCAGTGACTTCTGCCTTTGTGGGCACGCGGCCGGCACAGACCAGCTCTTCGTTGATTACCAGTCCGGGAGTGGTCAAAATAGGATACTGCACTATTTTCATCATGTCCTTGACCTCTTCTATAGTGGCATCAATACCAAGTTCTCTCACCACTTCTCGGGTAGTCTTCTCCAACTGGTGACATCTGGCGCATCCGGGTCCCAGAATCTTTATATTCATCCTTCTGCCTCCTTTCTCAATTTCTCGAAAACTAGCCGGCTTTTATGCAGCTGTCTAAGCTCTATAAGCCGGTGATAAAACCATATATCAACCCCGCCGCAGTACAAGAGGCTATTATTATGGCTACATACCAGAGAAGCCTCTTGTTTCCAATCATCTGCCGAACGACAAGTATACTGGGCAGAGAAAGCACCGGGTCAGAAAGTAAGTAAGCCAGAAGAGGTCCTCTCCCCACGCCAACATCCAGAAACAAACGCGCCATGGGCACCTCCACCAGCGTTGGGAAGTACGCGACGACTCCAAACAGAACTGCCGCCAGCGTGGCCCCTACCGTTGTAGTTCCGAAATACTGACTGACAAACTCAGCCGGAATGACTACCCTGAGCATACCTGCCACAAAGATACCCACCAGCAACAAAGGAAGAATGATGCGGACAAAACCCCACGTTTCCCGCATCCAGCTCAGCACATCATCTCGACTTAATGCACGCCGCGCCACCAATATAAGCGCTATCAAGAGCGGAGCAAGACCAATCAATTTCACTTTCAGAACCTGTATCGCGGGTGAAGCTCCCCACAACAAGATAGCAAGCAGAAGCCCGAAGAACACCCAGAGCCACTTTGAGGTAGGGCTATTTCCAGCCAGGGGGAAGGCCTGTCCTGCTGCCACATCGGCTACATCCCCAGATGTTTTGTCGGGGAATAGAGCAGCCATGCTGGTGCCGATGATGATGGCAAAGCCGATAGAAAGGATGATTCGGGCTAGAGCAACGTCTACACCAATCAGCGCTGAGGTATAGATGATGGCCAGGATATTGGTAGCTGGGGCGGTATAGAGGAAAACAATCGCTGGTCCAAGGCCAGCCCCGCTTTTCCGTATCCCTGCAAACAGCGGCAAAATGGTACAGGAGCAAACAGCCAGGCACAGTCCGGCCGCAATCGACATAGGATAAGAAATATATTTTGGTGTCCCTGGCCCAAGGTAACGAAGGATTTTGTCCTTGGGGAAAAGCGCGTACAGTGCCCCGGCTAAGAAGAAAGCTGGCACTACGAAGGGAAGATGAACCAGGAGGTAATCCTTGAGAGTAGCTAGACCACCCTTGAGAAGTTCGATGACTAGTTCCATATCCTAAATTACGTTTGCAAATAGGCGTAATCGTATATAACTGGCCAAGACTATCTTGGTATCGCTTTTGGCCCGACTCGGACAGCGTGACTTAACCGTTCCCTGTCCTGCAATAGGGTTTCATCATTGACAAGAGAGCTGCGGAGAAGTTCGATTAGCGGGGCTGTATAGCTCTTCATCCTCTGTTCATCAATAGAGTAAACTATCCAAAGCCCCTCTCTCCTGGATTTAATAAAGCCAGCATCTTCGAGGACACGCAGGTTGCGCGAAGCGCGGGACTGAGAGATATCCAATGCCTGCATAATCTCACAAACGCAGCCCTCCCTTTCTAAGAGGACTTTCAAAATCCTTATCCTGGTTTCATCAGACAGAGCCTTAAACAACTTCGCAAAATCTCTCATTGTTGGGCCTTGCTATATGCAGATATTCGAATATCCACATTAGCCGAATATTCTATTTCTTCACATCTTGCTTGTCAAGGATACGTTAGAGGTAAAGAAGCTCTGGAAACCTATGGCAGAGGACAGCCAAAAATGAGTTTTTCATCGCTCTGATTGGCAACGAGGATGTTATCATCGCGTTCGGAGTTTTGGTTGCCTTTGCTACTTCGTTGAAAGCTATACGCACCATTATGGGATGGGCCATGCAGCCTGGTTTCTCACTTACATGCCTTCACCGTAATGCTCAGAAGCTTCGTCAATGCCTGGCTTCCCTCGCCTTCTATATGGAACTCCTTGCTGGACACCACCTGCACGTCCTTAAAACCGGCTTTCTTTATCCTTTCCAGGTATTCTTGGTGTTCCAAGGCTCCGCCGATGCAACAAGCCCAGGCATTCGAGTCACTCTTTATCTCATCGGGGAGCGCTCCCTCCGAGACAATATCAGAGACTGTGAGCCTTCCGCCAGGCTTCAGGACTCGGTAAGCTTCCCGGAAGACTTCAGATTTATCCGGTGAGAGATTGATAACGCAGTTGCTGATAATCGCATCCACAGCTTTATCATCGACCGGAAGTTCTTCGATTTCCCCCAGTCGAAACTCAACATTGTGATAGCCATGGTCCCTCGCGATACTGTTTGCCTTCTTCACCATCTCCTCCGTCATGTCAACCCCGATAACTCTGCCGGTGGGGCCAACTTTATTAGCTGCCAGGAACACATCTACCCCGGCTCCCGACCCTAAATCCAGGACTACCTCACCAGCTTTGAGGTCTGCTATTGCGGCGGGGTTGCCACACCCCAACCCCATAACTGATTCTCCGGGGACATGCTCCAAATCTTCCGTCGAGTATCCGACAGCCTTAGCTTGCAACAATGAACTGGCCCCGCAGCCACAGCTTGGGCAGCAGCTCTCCTGGTCTTGCTTAGCTAGCTGAGCATATCTACCTTTTACCACTTTTTTGATTTGCTTTTCTTTCATAATTCACCTCCTGACATTTGCATAGCGATAGCTCCTTCATGAGGGCTTCGCAGTCAACAATTAACCTGGCTAATCCAGCATTTGTAAGCTTATAGTAAACCTTTTGAGCTTCTTGCCTCTCTTTCACAATATTACATTCCTTGAGGGCTTTCAGGTGATGCGAAATGAGGGACTGCTCTTTATTCAGAACGCTGGTTAGTTCCCCAACGCATCTCTCACCTTTAGCCAGCAGCCTAACTATCTCGAGTCTTGTCGGCTCCCCCACGCATCTCAAGAACCTTGCCTGGTCTTCAGCCATGGTCATATGAATCTCCGTTTATATGAATCATAATTCATATATATTAAAAAGTCAAGCGGTCCTAAATGGAATAACTCTTGAGATAAAGTAACAGATTACGTGAAATAACAGGAAAACAGAGCTGAATGTGTATTTTGGGTTTATCTCGAATCCTAGCGCTGGGGCCGTTTCTTCAGTTCCCGGTGTTTTCTGAACATACACAGAGCCATAACAACAAACAGTCCGGCTTCCCCAGCGCGAGAGGCTGCCTCTTCGATTATCACTCCCTCCTGCATCGACACCGCCTTTGCTCCTATCCTGATTGCCTCTTCTACAATGGGCGGCACCTCTTCAGGGCGGCGAAAGATGTCAACTAGATGTACCGACTCTGGAACGGAGGCAAGGTCGGGATAGCAAGGTTCCCCTCATATATCCTTTTTGGTTGGATTTACTGGAATTATCTTATAGCCTTGCTCTTTTAGATAACTAGCTACTTCGTAGCTTGGTTGGTCGGGTTTCGAGGAAAGCCCGACTATGGCAACAGTTCTACTGGAGTTTAGAATCTTTTCCTCAGTGCTCACTTTGTTGCTCTTTTTGAAGCATGTCTTTCCAGAGCACGATAGAAAGCACCCCAAAAGGGATCGACCAAGGGGTGCTCTAGCTTCTTTTCTTCTCCCGCTTCCACCAGTATCATTCCATGCTTAGGATTTATCAATTGGCCCACAATTGACGAGGAAATTCCTTTTTGGGACAAAGCTGCTACTATTTCCTGGGCCCTGTGTTCTCGGCAGGCGATAATCAAGGTCCCCTCGCTGATAGAGGCATAAGGATCGATATCAAAAAGGTTACATATCTCTTCTACACAGTCTTCAAGCACAATGCGCTCTTTCTCTATTCTGATCCCCAAATTGGCAGCTTGGGACAGTTCAAATAGACCACCCCATATACCACATTCAGTGGCATCGTGCATAGCACTAACACCTTCTTCCCTCGCCCCCACATTAACTGCTGTTAAGGCGTCTTCCACCACCGACATTTTATAGAATATTTTTTCTGCCCTCTGGCTAAACTCAAGACCAAAGTTCTCTTCAATAAGTTTAGGAAACATGGCAGCAAATATACCCGTTGCCTCAACGGCTGGACCTTTAGTGATGATTATCTTATCGCCAGCCCTAGCCAATTTCGGGGTAACATATTCATCTTTCCTTCCGACGCTGATTACCGTGGCACCGCCTACCATGGGATAGTGGCAATTTTCGTATCTAGCGGTGTGGCCGCATACAACCGATATCCCCAATTTCTCACATTCCCGATGCATCGTATCCCATACTATCTCCAGTTGTTCCTTGGTCATCTCCATAGGCAGGTTCAAATCTATTGACAAAAATTTGGGCTTGAGTCCGGAGGTGACAGCATCGGAAACAAGGATATGAATAGCAAACCAAGCAGCTCTTTCCCAGCCATATTCAGGAACGATAAACACAGGATCTGTGGTCAGGGCTACTGCTTTGTCCCCAATCTCGACTATCCCCACATCCACTCCGTGCTGAGGGCCCACCAACACCGCTTGGCTTTTCGCCCCCAAGCGAGGATATATCAATTCGTTAAAGATTTTCGGGGAGATTTTCCCAATCTCAGGAAGCTGATTCACTCTTACTGCTATCTTCCTGCTTTTTAGATTTGTTTAAATAATCCTCAATAGCCGATTTGAGCGCCTCCTCAGCAAGGACCGAGCAGTGCATCTTGAGTGCCGGCAGACCATCTAAAGCTTCAGCTACTGCTCTGTTGGAGATTTTCAGAGCCTCTTTTATGCTCTTCCCCTTCACTATCTCAGTGACCATGGAACTTGTGGCAATGGCGGCTCCACAGCCGAAGGTCTTGAATTTAGCATCAACGATGATGCCATCCTCGACCTTAATGTAAAGCTCCATGATATCGCCGCAGACAGGATTCCCGACATGCCCGATGCCATCGGGGTTCTCTATCTCCCCGACATTGCGGGGATTCTGGAAGTGGTCCATCACTTTCTTGCTGTATTGTGACCAGACATCAGGCATTTGGTCCGCTCCTATTTTTGAGTTTTCAAAAGCGGGGACATGGTTCTCAACTTGGCGACAATTCCCGGCAAGACCTCTAGCACCCGCTCCACGTCTGCCTCAGTGTTTTCTCGCCCCAGGGTAAACCTGAGCGAGCCATGAGCTTCCTCGGGGGAAAGCCCCAGTGCCAGAAGAACATGGGACGGCTCCAGACTTGCCGAGCTACAGGCTGAGCCAGTGGAAGCGCAGATGCCCTCTAAATCAAGATTCAAAATCATAGATTCCCCTTCCACAAAATCCACGCTGACATTGATATTGTTGGGCAACCTCTTATTGGGATGACCGTTTAAGCGAATGTGGTCAATTCGCTCCATGAGACCTTTAATTAGCCTGTCTCGAAGACCGGCCAGCTGTTCTATCTCCTTGTCTATCTCCTGCCCGGCAAGCTCTACCGCTTTACCCAGCCCTACGATACTAGGAACATTTTCGGTACCGGCCCTGCGCCTTTTTTCTTGCTCTCCTCCATGCATAAGGGGGACTAATTTGGTGCCCTTCCTGACATACAGCGCCCCCACTCCTTTAGGTCCGTATAACTTGTGCGCCGAAATAGAGAGCAAGTCCACCCCGAGTTTATCCACGTTCACCGGAATATGCCCCACTGTCTGTACGGCATCGGTGTGAAAATAGACGTCGGCTTCTCTGGCAATTTTACCTATTTCTTCCACAGGCTCTATGGTGCCTACTTCGTTGCTGGCATGCATGACTGTGATAAGGATAGTCTTATCGGTGATAGCTTTTCTGACATCGTCAGGGTCAACCAGGCCATACTCGTTTACCGGGAGGTAAGTTATTTCAAATCCTCTTCTTTCCAGAAACCTGCAAACCTCCAGTACTGCATGGTGCTCAATGGAAGTCGTGATGATGTGATTCCCTTTATGCTCGCTAGCATCGACGACGCCCTTCAGGGCGAAATTATCCGCCTCCGTTCCTCCGCTGGTAAAAATAATCTCCTCGCTCCGGGCGCCGATAAGTTCCGCCACTTTGATTCTGGCCTCTTCCATAGCTCCCCTCGCCTCCTGTCCGTAGGAATAGATGCTCGAAGGATTGCCAAAGGAGTCGGCGAAATAAGGCAGCATGGCTTTAACCACCTCAGGGTGAGTTGGCGTGGTGGCAGCGTGGTCCAGATATATTCTTCGCATCTAACCTTCTACAATATCTCCGACGATAGGGTCAACCCTTACTCCTTTGCCAGTTACCCAGGCAATCCCGCGCTCGATATCATCTACTTTCCCCTCCAATTCAAGAACTACCCATCCCTTATCTCCGTTTATGTCGGCGCGGCGGATATTAGTCACCACTTTGAACCGCTGGCCAAGGTTGTAAATGATGGGCTCCTTGATTAATTCCGGGGGAAAAGTGAATTTTACTCCTCGCTTGACCATATTATCCTCCTGATGCTTCTTCTAGAGCTAGAATTATAACACGAGTTGAATATTACAGACTCGAGCTCACTTACCCAAAACTTCCTCGAAGGATTCCAAGGTGGGCTGGATTACGAAGGGATGAACCGTCCCAGCTATCACTTCCTGGGTTTTCGGTCCTGCCCCGGTAATGAAAGCCACGGTAAGCTCATCCCTCTTGATTATGCCCGAGGCCACTAGCTTTCTCAACCCCGCTATTACCACGCCGCCAGCCGTCTCGGCAAAGATGCCTTCAGTCTCGGCCAGCAGCTTCATCCCCTCAACCAGTTCTTCATCGGTGACAGCACAAGCGCCGCCCCCTGACTGCCGGGCAACTCTCAATGCGTAATAACCGTCAGCCGGGTTCCCAACAGCTATAGACTTGGCGATGGTATTTGGTTTCACAGGGTGGACCTGGAGAATACCTGCCTCGAAAGCATTGACAATTGGGGAAGAACCCGCAGCCTGGGTAAGATACATGTGAGTATTGACTGGTTGAACCAAACCCAGCATAGAAAACTCGTCCAGGCCTTTCCATATCCGTGTAAAGAGGAGTCCGGAGGCAGCGGGAGCCACTACGCAATCGGGAGCAAGCCACCCCAGTTGCTCAGCTACTTCGTAACCCAGGGTTTTGCTCCCCTCAGCATAGTAAGGTCGGAGATTAATGTTGATGAACCCCCAATTATACTTCTGCGCTAACTGGCTACAGACGCGGTTGACATCGTCATAGCTTCCCTTGACTGTCACCAGAACCGGGTTGTAGATTGCTATTCCTGTCAACTTACCTGGTTCTACATCAGAAGGAACGAAAACATAGGACTTTATGTTTGCTTTGGCAGCATGAGCCGCCACACTTGCCGCCAGATTGCCGGTTGAGGCACAAGCCACGGTATCAAATCCAAATTCTCTCGCCTTAGTGATAGCTACCGAGACCACCCGATCCTTGAAGGAATATGTTGGGTTAAGGCAATCGTTTTTGATATAGAGCTTATCCAGCCCCACTTCTTGTCCCAGATTATCAGCCTTAACAAGAGGAGTGAATCCCGTGCCAATATCCACTACATCGCCATCTACAGGCAACA
>Ga0224495_10000732_pt1 | contig 25079 bp, 16 predicted proteins | sample SF_Jul11_sed_USG_FD_168128 | JGI IMG/M metagenome (GOLD analysis project Ga0224495, IMG submission 168128) | Sediment microbial communities from San Francisco Bay, California, United States - SF_Jul11_sed_USGS_4_1 | ecosystem: Environmental > Aquatic > Marine > Sediment | place: USA: California...
GGAATTGTTTGGCGTCCCCAACGAGATTCGAACTCGTGTTACCGCCGTGAAAGGGCGATGTCCTAGGCCTCTAGACGATGGGGACTTAGACTAAAAAAAGCTCTTTTGGTGGAGATAAGCGGGATCGAACCGCTGACCTCTTGCATGCCATGCAAGCGCTCTCCCAGCTGAGCTATACCCCCCGTACCTCGAAAGAGCGCGCATTATATTGATGCATACCATGCTTGTAAAGCGCAATGAATGTTCTCGACATCGGTCTGTTTCATCGAACAGCGCTTGAAGTTATCAGTTGGCCGACAGATATTCGGTTATCGCGCCAAGCGCTAGAAACCTCCTCCAGAATAAGTGTTTCCGGTTAGGTTGCGCTGATGTATGGTGCAGATGAACCAACATCTCCATTCTGCCCGTCACAGCGATGATCTTGACGAGGTTCAGTCAGCTACAGGGCAAAGTTCCAGTATCACCTCCAGTGAAGCACATGCCTGTGCACGCATGCCGACTCCGGACAAATCCCCAAGGTCGCCGAGCCGGGCGATTTCTCTGTGCATCTTGAGCAAGTCCTGACGCCTGCTGTTTCGCCATGCCAGCGCGAGGTTCACGACCTCATGCGTCACGGCCATATCTTTGTCTTCGCTGAAATCCAGCGCTTCGACTTTGCCGATAAGTTCCCGGAACGGTTTCAGAATCGAGTCGACATGGCGCACCCATACCCATCCGGCGATCCATAACACCAGAATATTGATTGAAACCAGACCAACTACACCAACAAGCGCGGTTTTGAGTAGCAACGGCAATATGTCCTGTCTACCGGAAATTTGCACCCGGTAAAGATTGGCATCCACTATCTCGCTCATCTGCAGATACAACATCAACAAAGTGCCGACTATCAGCAGTATCTCGAGCGTGACCAGCGCTATCAGCAATCCCTTTTGCACTTTATCGTCCAAATAAATGGTGCGCCGTTTGAGGCGGCTGAATCTTGGCATCATGCTCATAAACCGCGGCCTTCACTGCATAGTGGAATAACAGCTCCAGAAGTACATGCATGGACATACCGGAGAATCGCATCAGGCCGGATAGTTTGACGAGAAATTCCATACAATAAAACGTCAAAGCGCATCCCCGCCGGGACTGCAATAGCAACTTGGCACATCTTATAGACGCACTGCACGCTCTAGCTCCTTCAGTTGCGCTATTTCGGCTGACGCGTCTTGATGCGCTGCAAGTTTCATCAGCGCTGCCTCTGCTGCAGCGTGTATGGCACCATAGTAATTTTTCAGCCGGGTGATGCCGTGCATGATTTGCTGCTCCTCCTGCTTGAGCTGATCCTTTGCGCGTATCGGAACCGGTGCAACCAGCCCTTGCTCGATGAACTTTTCCAGATTGCGCGCAAAGCGGTACAAAGGGCCTGCGATGCAAAAGCCGGTATAAAGTGTAATTACAAAGGTGATGACACCAGACAAAGACACCAACAGCAGGCCCGCCACCAGCAGGGTGGGTACCAGATGCTCTTGGCTCAGGCTATAGGAGCGGATAATGGTGTCGTAACTCACCCCTGACTGGTCGGTGATAAAAGCCAGTACCAGCACCATGCTGAGACAAGCCAGCATTCCGATGAACAGTGCGACCCTGGAGACTAGTCTCACGCGCAGCAATAAATGTTTATTGTCCTCGATGAGCCTGGATATTTTCAAGTTCAAATGCAATGTTCCGGTTGATTGAGCATGCGTAAATCACTGAGCTTATAGGCTCCTGGTCAAGACCTGCTGCGCAAGTGTTTTTGGACACGAGCCAGCACTGTTTCGCGCGGGAATAATGCCAGCACGGCATCCACCGACGGAGTGTGAGTCTGCCCGACCAGCATCACACGCAGCGGCATCGCCAGCTTGGGCATCTTTAAATTATGTTTTGCCAGCATTTCCTTGATCAATGCGGCCAGCGCCGGCGCTTCCCAGCTTACATCTGTGAAGCGGACAGCCAATTCGCGCAACACCGGAACCACCTCCGGAATCAGGTGCTCATCCAGCAATTCCGGGGCCGGATGTATCTCGATGTAGTACGCCTCTGCTTCATCGGCCATTTCGAGCATGGTCGCGACGCGCTCCTTGTACAATGCCACCACTGCCTCCAACCGTGGCGAATCACTCACTGGTACGCCGCGATCTGTCAGGTGCTTGCGCACCAATCCTGCCAAACGGGAATTGTCGGCAAGCTTGATGTAGTGCTGGTTCAGCCAGCGCAGTTTTTCCGGGTTGAACTGCGCGGCCGATTTGCTGATATGGCGCAGGTCGAACCATTCGATGAACTGCTGTACCGTAAATACCTCTTCGTCGCCGTGCGACCAGCCGAGGCGCGCCAGGTAATTGACCAGCGCCTCTGGCAGGAAACCGTCCTCTGCATATTGCATCACACTGACCGCGCCATGCCGCTTGGAAAGGCGCTCTCCGTCACTACCCAGGATCATCGGGACATGCGCATATTGCGGCAGTTTCGCGCCCAAGGCCTTGAGGATATTAATCTGTCGTGGCGTGTTGTTGACGTGATCGTCACCACGAATGACTTGCGTGATGTCCATATCCAGATCATCCACTACCACACAAAAGTTGTAGGTCGGCGTGCCGTCGGCACGTGCAATGATCAGGTCATCCAGTTCGCTGTTCTCGAACATGATCCTTCCCTTGACCATGTCGTCCCAAGCTGCCACGCCATGACTGGGATTCTTGAAGCGCACCACCGGCCTGATGCCATCGGGCGGAACCGGTAACACTTTGCCCTGCTCGGGACGCCAATGACCATCGTAGCGCGGCTTTTCCCCGCTGGCCCGCTGCGCTTCGCGCATCGCTTCCAGCTCTGCCGGTGTGGTGTAGCAATAATACGCCGTACCTTCATTCAGCATCTGCTGCAGCACCGCCTTGTATCTGTCCATGCGCTGCATCTGGTAGAACGGCCCTTCATCATAATCCAGATTCAACCAGGACATCCCATCCAGGATCGCCTGTACCGACTCCTGTGTGGAGCGCTCCAGATCGGTGTCTTCGATGCGCAGAATGAACGTACCACCCTGCTTGCGTGCATATGCCCATGAGAACAAGGCGGTGCGCGCGCCGCCGATATGCAGGTAACCGGTAGGACTGGGAGCGAAGCGGGTACGGATAGTCATAAATTGAACTGAATTGCCTAAAACGAAGTGCACATTTTACGGGCTTTGTACTTTACGCGCACCTGATTATGACTTGCGCAATTGACTGCGCGCGTTGCTATATGTTCTAATCCGCGCCCTTCTTTGGGCGGTTAGCTCAGCGGTAGAGCACTGCCTTCACACGGCAGGGGTCACTGGTTCGAACCCAGTACCGCCCACCAGCAAAACTGATCCGGTCTTGCTCCTGCCTGCAAATCCAACAACGATCCGGTTCAGCCAGCAGACTCATTCCGGGTCATCGCGCACCGTTTCGCTCAAGAAGCAACACCGAAGCGGCATCCTTATTTTTCCGGGCCTGCTTGAGTGCTTGAGAGCTTGGTTCAGCACCGTGCTCCAGCAGTAATTTCACCATTTCCGCATCGTGGTTCATAACGGCCCCCATCAACGGAGTCATCCCGCTGGAGCCCGGTTTATCCACCCAGCGTCCCATGTCCAGCAACTGCTTGACAGCATCTTTGTCTCCACGCAGTACAGCAGTCAGCATATCGTTGTATTTCGGAACGACCATGACCGGTTCAGCAGGAGGACTGGGTTCCAATATAGGCGAAACGGCTACTCCGGGATCAGGAAGTATCTCTGGCAATAGCGGTGCTGATCGCTGAGCTGACTCATGTACATCCGGTTCGCTGTCCATCTTGATTGGCTGGGCTGCTGCAGGTTTGTACTTGGGCTTCTTCGGTACATATTTCGGTTTGGGCGATTTTGGCTTGACCGGCTTGAAAATGGCTTCCACATTTTGTTTGCGTGGTGGCACTGAGGTAGCCTCCACCACTTTGACTGGTGCCATACTGATTGGTTGGGATGGAATAACCGGCAAAGTAGGCTTGGATGCAACCACTTTGGGTACAGCAACTACAGCTGGTGCAGCAGTTACGCTCACAGCTGAAGCTGCGGCCGCTGCAGAAACGGCGGGTACAGCGGATGTAACCGGCGGTCTGCGCACAACCGGCTGAACAGCCGGCCGCACAACCGTGGGTGTATCGGGCTGGAAATCTGGCTGTGATTTCAATATCTCCTGTACTGCGCCACCGAATTCCTCTTCCATCTGCGGCAAATAATTGAAGTAGACATATGCACCACTGGCTCCCACAGCAACGACCAGTCCGGCCACCGCCGCCAAAAGCGCCTTGAAAAAACCCGATGAACCGGTGCTCACAACCAAGCTGTCGGTGATAATATCGTGCAGCGCTTGCTTGCGGCTGGTAAAAGCGGCAAGCAGAAACCCGATGCATAACGGTATGGCAGAAATGATCTTGGCCAGGTTGCGAAAGAACGCACGCAGGAATGACACCCGGTTTCCATTCAGATCAATGACCTGAATCCCCACAATGCTCTTGCCAAATGTGGCCTGCCTGGAAGAGCTTTCCAACACTGGCCAATAAAGCAGATTAACCAGCAAATTGGCGATCGAACCGATCAACATGCCCTCTTCACCGGCAAACGATGAGCCAACGGCAATCGCCAAACTTATAATGACGATGATCGCACAGTCGACAAAATATGCGGCAAGCCTAGCCCAGAAACCTGCGAATAAGAGCGAACCTGAATTCCCGTAATTAGCGGCCATCTGAATTACCTTTCAGCAAAGGTTATGTGGTTGAAGAGTATATCTTTATCGCCAGCAGGAACAATTCTGAAATAGCTCATGGGTCATCCTTAATTGCTTTTTGGTTTAATCTCTGGTGCCACTTCAGTGTTAAAAACCAGCTTTTCCAGTGGCAGTTCTGCATGAATACACGGGTCAATCTGCTGCCAGATGATCGGTGTCCAGTCTAATCGTAACATTCGTATCATTAAATCAGGAAGCCAATTGCATGCCCAGCCATTCCTTCCAGCGTCGGTATTTTTCTAATAATGCCGGTGCATCATGCGTTTTTGGTATTATTTCGCTTTCTCTGCAGCATGCCGGTGCCATTCCGGCCGCAAGCAGCGCGGCACCCTGCAAGCTCGACTCACTCTGGCGCAGGCGGAAGACATCCATGGGTACGCAGCGGGCAATGCCCTGATGCAAGCAGGTCAATTCGGATAATCCACCGGAAAGATAGATTCTCTCGATGGCGGATTCTCGGTGAAAATCCTCCAGTATCTGCGCCACCCGAAAAATAACCGCTTCCAGCAACAAGCAAGCAATACGCCGTTGCGATAGATTTTCGGTCGATTTTGAAAAAAGAATACCGATATCGCTGCGGAAATATGGAGCCCCCAGCCCGCTCGGCTCCGCTATACATAAGATTTCGTCTTTTGCCAGATCCTCAGTCAGGCATTCATGCACTGGATAAGGTGCGAGCGCAGCGGCGATTGAATTGAGTGTGCCTTCGATGGCGAAATGAGCGAGTTGCTTCCTGTCCTGATACACCAGCGTGCGCAGGTATCGATCTGACCTGATTGTGTCATCTGGCAAATATCGCACGACAAAGCAACCTGTGCCCAGATTGACCAAGGCTTCACCCTGATCTTCGCTGACACTGGCGATCAGGGCCGCGGATTGGTCACCCACACTGGCCGTCAGGTTCAATCCATTGTCCAGGTGCAAATCCATCCCGGCGGATGACCTTATTTGTGGAAGAATGGACATGGATATTCCGAACAAATCGCAAAGAGTATGCGACCATTGTTGCAACCGGATATCCATCAGTAGCATACGCGCCGCCATCGAAGCGTCAGTTACGTGATGCTTTCCGCCGGTCCAGCGCCATATCAAAAAAGTATCCAACGTACCTGTCAGCAATTCTCCGCTAGCCAGTCGTACCAACCAATCCGCATTCTCCAGCAACAGGCCGCGCAGCTTGGGCGCGAAATAATACGGCGTCAGAGGCAAGCCGGTAAGGCTGTGGATAGTTTTATCGTACGCCCGCAAAGCGTCGCAGCTGGACGCACCGCGATTGTCCTGCCACGAAATGAGCGGGGTAACCGGCTGGCCGCTGGCCCTTTCCCAGATCAAAAATGATGAGCGCTGGCTGCACATGCCTAGAGTATTACACCCATTTGCTTGTGCGATGCATTCACCAAGCACCTGCTCGGCTATCGCCGCATAGGCCAACGCGTCGCTTTCATAACGTCCATCACTGACTGTGATCACGGCGGATGGCCGCGCAATGATGTGATTGAGTGACCCATCCCTGCCCAGCAATCCGGCCTTTACAGAGGTGGTACCCAGATCAAGAGCTATTGAGGAAATCACAGGGGATGTCATTATTGTCGGCAACTATCAACTTCGCGTTTTACTGCGCCCTCATCCCAGCCCATCACCGGAGAAACAGTTGCAGCGATACGATACAGATCGTTTTCACTGAGTCTTGCCAGCACCAGCAACGGCATGCGGCGGCGCAACAAATCATGCAAATGAATCACCATTTCGTCGCAGGCACAATGCAGCAAATCTGCATAAATAAATGGCAGCGCCGGAATGATACGATCGGCCAATTCTGAATCATCTGCCACTTTGCGTAACACTTCGTCCGCACGCTTTCCGTGCCGGCGGCACAGCCACATGGCACTCTCCTGGTCAACACCTTGCAGCATGGCCCGAGCAATGAAAGCCTCAGACCATTTTTTATATTGTTCTTGCGGTACCCATGGGAATGGGCGGCTCATAGTTGGGCATGGCACATCGACCTCAAGCTTTACACAAACCGCGTTGACAATGCACGCCGCATCCTCGCGCGACGAAGTAATCTTCCCGCCGATGGAATAATGCACACCGTTACTTGCCGTCTTCAACTCCCAGTCGCGGCTGACTTCAGATGGCAGGGATTCACTGCTGCGCTTCATCACGCGCACACCAGCATAGCTGCCGATGACATCGCTTTCACTCCATGCAGTCTTGAGATAATGATTTGCCGCATCCAGAAGATAAGCCACCTCCTCAGGTTCAACCTTGACGCTCTCAAGATCGCCCTGATAATCGGTATCAGTTGTACCCAGCAAAGTCATGCCGTACCAAGGGATCATGAAGAACACCCGGCCATCCGATTTTGCGGTCAAGAGCAATGCATCATCCATCGACAGACTGGGCATAACCAAATGAACGCCCTTGCTTAACCTGCACCAGTCTCGCCCATGCACTGCAGCTGCTATCCATTGACCGGTAGTATTGACGATTTGCTTTGCGCTGATCTCCGCACACGTGCCGGTGAGCCTATCATGAATAAGCGCACCGCTTGCTTGCCCGTGCTGCTCAGTAAAACCGGTCAGTTTGCAATAATTCACGCATACTGCTCCGGCATCCTGCGCCCCAGCAATCAATTCCAGAACCAAACGCGCATCATCGGTCTGAGCATCCCCGTAAGTAAAGCCGCCCTTCATCCCGGTCATATCGAGGCTAGCGAAATGCTCTGAAAATAATTTCCTCCGGAAGTATCGATGCCGCATGTCTCTGGATGGAATTCCGGAAAAAAAATCGTAAAGCGTCAAGCCAGCCTTCAACCGCAAAGTACCGACACGGCTATCGGTATATACCGGGACACCGAAACGAAGTGGCCAGACTCGATGCGGTGCTATCTGCAACAGCATCTGCCGTTCTGCCAAAGCTTTCCTGACCAACTTGAAATCGTAGGTTTCCAGATAGCGCAAGCCACCATGGATCAGCTTGCTGGAGGCTGATGAGGTAGCGCAGGCCCAGTCATCCTGCTCAATGATGGCGACGCTCAAGCCGCGCAACGCCGCATCATAGGCTGTCCATGCGCCATAAATACCGCCACCACAGACCAGCAGGTCGAATTGACGGGTAGTCAGCAATGAAAAATCGCGCTTCACCCGTCTCTCATTTGCAGCGCTCTTTGTGGCACATCGCTGATAAGGATATCCACCCCCAATTTCAGGGCTTTGCCTATTTCGTCGTCGCTATTGCAGGTGTATACAGCAATGCATTTTCCCAAGCTTCGCAGCAGCTTCACCATGGATTCATCAAGCGTCGAGATAGGCAGGCAAAGCCCGTACAGAAAAGGCTGTGTGGTCAGGACTTGCCGGGCATCCTCTACAGTCTGGTCGGTTTCGAAGTTGTAAATCAGCGGAATCTCCGGTCCACACTGGTGAGCGTAGATCAGACTGTCAAGATCGAAAGATGAAACCATAATGGCATCACCGGAGGTATGACCGACCATTTCTATAGCTTTGCGTACTTTGATCTCATGCCGGTAGGATGCCTCCCATTCGCGATTTTTGATTTCGATCAGCAAGCGGCAGCAGTTGCGATAAGCATTCAAGAATGCCTTCAGGGTCATGATCCGCTCATCCCTGTTTCCTGTGTCGGAATAAATGAGAAAATTGCCGGTGAAATCGAAGGTCTGCAACTGGGCAAAATCGAAGTTGTCGATGTGCTTGCTGGGAAGTCCGAGCTTGTCGAGAAAACGGTCATGCCATAGCACGGGAATTTCATCACGGGTAAGTTGAACGTCGGTTTCCATGCCATCAATGGGATATTCCAGCGCCTTGTCAAAGGCACAACTGGTATTTTCTGCCGCCTCCCTGTTTGCTCCGCGGTGAGCGAATATCAGGCATTTCCTAGTGTTGCTTGTTTTTTTATTCTGCATATCCTATCCACGCTAGCAAAAAACTTCCAGAGTAATCATGGCAAACCATCAATGAATCTTAGCATCGAAATTCTGAGTTCGGAAAATTTCGGGTTGTACATCAAGCGGCGAAGTATGCCGACATTCAGGTTTTTCTCGGTCAACTCTCCTTGTAAATCTTCTTGTGGATTATTGATGCAGGCAGAATATTTTTCAATATCATCCGGATAATAATGAATGCAATTTGAATAGTCTCCTGCCGCGCCATAGTGTTTATCTTCGGCAGGCAACACAATAGCCAGATGGGAGAAGCTTAAAATTTTCTGATCAGGAATAACGCTATTCACCAATTCCAGTTTTCCTGTTCCCTTCAAGTTATCGGGCACGGCTCTGGGTGTACCGGCAGCGTAAAGCACCAGTTTGCTTGAGGGATGCCGGATATCCGAAATGAACTGCAATGTTGCCGATATATCCACGGTCGTATCATCTGCACTGGCAGCAGCAAAGACCGGGATATCCATCTGGTGTTGACTCAATAATTTATGCACTTCCCTTATCAACGCATACATTTGAGCTGCGGCATTTTTGGGAAATGACTCATACTTGTAAATGTCATTATCGGGCTTCAATTCCAACCATTTCCCTGTCGGAATCAACCAGCTGTATAGCTTGTGGAACCTGGCTAGCGCCGCCCTTGCAGCAACCCTTAGCGCCGGAGAAAACAAGAACAATCCACGCACCCGCTTATCACAAAGGCTTTGATATACACTCAGTGTGCCTCCGGCGGAAAATCCAGCCAGATAGACCTCATCGGCTTCCTCGGACAGCCTGTCCACACCATATGCGACTGTTCCCGACCATTCCTGCCAGCTTACCTCAAGCAAATCTCCGGGATGTTTGCCATGGCCAGGCAACAATACCGCCATGACGTAAAAACCATTCTCCTGAAAAAATGCACCCAGATGCCGCATAAAGTAGGGAGAATCGGAAAGGCCATGCGTAAGCAGCACGCCACGCTTATAGGCCTTGGTGCTCCCTGCGGGATAACCGGCTGGCGGCTTCAATTCGAACGGGCCATTCCCATCGACGATTTTTTCAAGACTGATTGCATCTTTCCCTGCGTGCGCCCTGCGCAGCATATCACGCGTGTTTGCCACATAATCTGCAAACGCCATTTGATAATCGCCCGATACCCAGCTGGCTTCTGACGGATGGTGGCGCGCCTCAAGCGCAAGGGGCCGCAAAATAGCTCTGAAAAATTGCATCACCATCGCTGAGCGGATGTTCCACCATTAAGAATGAAAAAGTCGGCAGGATTATGCCGCACTTTGCAGTCTGATGGCGTAAGAAAAAGCAGGGAACACCAGATGGATATGGCAGCGTTCATATTCGATCTATGGGTATACGTTTGAATGGGATTTTCATCTTAAGCATCGGTCTCTACAGCGGCATTGCAGACAAGATCATCCGCATCGACAGCCGTTTCAGCACCATTGGCATATTTTCCTCAGGTCTTTGGCCAACACAATATGTTCTCAGTTAAAACGCCACCCTAAGGTGGCGTTATGGCTTGTGCTTCTGACCCGGAATCAGGGTTGTATGGTTGCAGCCTCTGGTATATTCATTTCTATGTCGGCGTTTTTTCTGGCATCAGCCATATAGGCGCGGAATATTTCCTCACCAGTCAGTTGACGCAATTGCTGCGCATAACGTGTGCGTTTTTCCTCTACAGTTGAGTCGCCATCCTTGACCGCCTCAATACGTGCCAGCATGTAACCTGTCTGCGGAACCTCAACTCCAACATATAGCGGAAATTTTTCAGAATGCGCCTGGAATATTTTTTTAACCAGCCCCGCATCCAGTGAACCATGCTGCGAGCGAGTGATAGTTTGCACAGGACTCCAGCTCATTTTCGGCTTGCCGCCATTCTGCAATTGCGCCAGTATCGCCGTCCCTTGCTCAGTTGCCCGCTCCAATGCCTGTTGGCGCTGCAATTTCTGCTGAATGACACCCCGAACTTCTGCAAATGCACGCACGGCAGTCGGCTTATACTCGAGTACTCGCGCTGCGACCAGAATATTCGGCGCAACCTCGACTGCAGCAGTGTTGCGTTTATTCTTTGTCACTTCACTGCTAAAAATAGCTTGCTGCATTTTCGCTGTCCACAGCTCGCCGGCTGCCATCCCATTGTTCACCCAGCCGCCCTGCTCAATCCGGGAGCCAATCAAATCGGCGGCAGGCTTCAAAGTATCGCTTTGTTCATAAACGGTATTGCTGAATTTTTCGGCTTGCTCTGCAAACCTATCGGCGGCTTTTTGCTGACGCAGTTTTCCCACGATACTTTCTCGCGCCTCGTTGAATGGAATTGCCTTGGAAGGCTTGACCGCAACCAGCCTGATGATGTGATAGCCAAATTCAGACTTTACCAACCCACTAATCTCACCCGGTTTCAAGGCATAGACGGCATCTTCGAATGGCTTGGTCATCATGCCGCGACTAAAAAAACCAAGATCTCCGCCATTCGCGGCGGATCCAGGATCCTGAGAGTTCTTACTGGCCAATTCGGCAAACTTCCCCGGAATTTTTCTGATTTGCTGCAGCAATTGCTCGGATTTCTCCCTGGCGGCATCCTGTTGCGCCTGGGATGCATTGGCGGGCACTGAAATCAGGATATGCGCTGCCCGCCGTTCCTCTGGAGTACCAAATTCACCCTGATGCTCATCGAAATACTTGCGTACATCATCGATACTCACCTCGATCTTGGTCAGCAGATCTTCCATGGAGAATTTTACATACTCGACTTTTGCTTGCTCCCCGACCTGAAACTCCTGCATGTTCTGGTTGTAGTATTTTTTCAGCGCATCCTCATCCACTTTAACCTCTGCCAGAAAGGTTTGAAATGAAACGGGAGAAGTACTCACAGTCCGCTGCTGTTCGTTCAAACGGATAATTTTTTCAGCAACACTTATCGAAGCGTATCCATTTTGCAGGTAGGCATCCTGCATCTGCTGCCACAGCATTTCATCGCGCATGCGTGCCTCGAAGTACAGTGGCGACATGCCTTGATTTGCAAGAACTGTCTCATACAGTTTCTTGTCGAATTTTCCATTATCCTGAAAGGCCTCTATACCGCCTATCACCCGCGCCATCTGCTCATCAGCCACAATCAACTTGGCATCCTTGGCCCTCAGCAGCATCAGTCGCTGCGTCACCAGATTCTCCATTATTGCCCGCTTCATCTCTGGATTGTCGAGCATAGCCGGATTAAAATTGGCGCCCATCTGCTGACGCAGCTTTTCCTGCTGTTGGCGCAACGCATTAGCCAGCTCCTGCTGAGTAATTCTTTCACCATTCACCGTGGCAACAGCATCTGCCTTACCTCTCGATCCAGTATATGAATCCACACCCCATAATGCAAAAGGCAGAATAATGATTGCAAGCACGATCTGAACCAAGCGCTTATTTTCATGAACATAATCGAACATAATCGATATCACCCAACCTATTGATTCAAAATAAACAGATGTGAAAAAGGCGAACTCGCGTTCGCCTTGATTTGGCGGAGTGGACGGGACTCGAACCCGCGACCCCCGGCGTGACAGGCCGGTATTCTAACCAACTGAACTACCACTCCAAAAAATATTTTGTGGTGGGTGCTGACGGGATCGAACCGCCGACATTCGCCTTGTAAGGGCGACGCTCTACCAGCTGAGCTAAGCACCCGACAAAGCTGTCTAGTTTACAGCATCTTTCAGTCCTTTGCCTGCACTAAATTTTGGCACTTTGGCTGCCCTGATTTTAATCGTAGCACCAGTGCGAGGATTACGGCCATTACGCGCAGCACGTTTGCCTACCTTGAACGTGCCGAAACCAACTAAACTCACAGTATCGCCTTTCTTCAGCGCTTTCTTGATTGTGTCTACAGTCGCATCCAATGCGCGTGCAGCTGCTGCCTTAGATAGTTCAGCGGATTTTGCAATAGCATCGACCAGATCAGATTTATTCACGTAAGTCCCCTTTGCGAGTGATTAAAAATCAAAAACAGGAAAAAGCCCTGTAACGACTTTATATCAAGGCCGCGCGGCATTGGTCAAGCGATTACTCACAAATTTTATTTCTTGCATTGCCAAATTCAAGCTGCTATGAAATTTCACTTAATGCTTGGTCACCAATGCCGAATTGGGCTGCTGTGCATCACCTGCCAAAGCAACAACGTTAACCTTTTCAACAGGTTCGGCAAGCGGCACGGGCATGCATTCTAGTGCCATTTCAAAAACCTGATCTATCCACTTGACTGGATGGATTTCCAATTTGTTTTTGATGTTGTCAGGAATCTCTGCCAGATCTTTGGTATTTTCCTCGGGAATCAGCACCACCTTGATGCCCCCACGTTGGGCAGCCAACAGCTTCTCCTTCAGTCCCCCTATTGGCAATATTTCTCCCCGCAAAGTGATCTCGCCGGTCATCGCCACATCGGCGCGCACCGCAATACCCGTTAATGCGGAGACCATCGCCGTGCACATGCCTATGCCAGCGCTGGGGCCGTCCTTGGGAGTCGCGCCCTCCGGCAGGTGGATGTGCAAGTCGGTCTTCTGATAGAACTCATCATCTATACCCAGACGTCTGGCTCTGCTGCGCACTACGCTCAACGCAGCTTGTATCGATTCCTGCATTACATCGCCCAGCTTGCCGGTAGTCGTAGTCTTGCCCTTGCCCGGCAACACTGCTGCCTCGATGGTAAGCAGCTCGCCGCCGACTTCTGTCCATGCCAGACCGGTCACTTGCCCGACCTGATTATTCTTTTCTGCAATCCCGTAGGAATAGCGACGCACGCCCAGGTATTTATCAAGGTTGCGCGAATTGATCACAACTTTCTTGTCCCGTTCTTTCAGTGAAATGGCTTTCACCACCTTGCGGCAGATCTTGGAAATCTCACGCTCCAATCCGCGTACGCCTGCCTCGCGCACGTAGTAGCGCACGATGTCGCGCAGAGCACTCTCCGAAACATTGATTTCCTCAGGCTTGAGGCCATTATTCTTGATCGCCTTTGGCACCAGATAGCGTGTAGCGATGTTGATCTTTTCTTCTTCCATATAACTGGAAACGTGGATAATCTCCATGCGATCCAACAATGCATCAGGAATGTTCAACGTGTTCGCTGTCGCCACAAACATCACGTCGGACAAGTCATATTCAACCTCGACGTAATGATCTACAAACGTGCTGTTCTGCTCTGGATCAAGCACCTCCAGCAATGCGGAAGACGGATCGCCGCGCATATCCATGCCCATCTTGTCCACTTCATCTAGCAAGAACAATGGATTTTTCACCCCAACCTTGCTCATGTTCTGCAATATCTTGCCTGGCATTGAGCCGATATAAGTACGGCGATGTCCACGGATTTCGGATTCATCGCGCACTCCGCCCAAGGACATCCGCACGAACTTGCGATTGGTTGCGCGCGCTATCGATTGCCCAAGCGAGGTCTTGCCTACACCGGGAGGCCCGACCAGGCAAAGGATTGGGGCCTTCAGTTTATCCACCCGCTGCTGCACCGCAAGATATTCAAGAATGCGTTCCTTGACCTTGTCCAGTCCATAATGATCCTGCTCCAGCACCACTTCAGCCTGATTGAGATCGGCGCTTATCTTGGTCTTCTTCTTCCATGGCAAACCAAGCAGCACATCGATATAGTTGCGCACCACTGTTGCTTCCGCAGACATTGGCGACATCAAGTGCAGTTTTTTCAGCTCCGCTTCGGCTTTTGTGCGCGCCTCTTTGGGCATGTGAGCGGCCTTGATCTTTTTTTCCAGCTCGTCGAAGTCGGTACCTTCCTCGCCCTCGCCCAGTTCTTTCTGGATCGCCTTGACCTGCTCGTTCAGATAATACTCGCGCTGGCTCTTTTCCATCTGGCGTCTTACACGGCCGCGGATACGCTTCTCGACTTGGAGAATATCGATCTCACCTTCCAACAGTCCCAGCAAATGTTCCAGACGCTTGCGCACACCAAAAATTTCCAACACCTCCTGTTTTTGCTCCAGCTTGAGCGGAAGATGAGCAGCAATGGTGTCAGCCAGGCGGCCGGCATCGTCGATACTGGCCAGCGAAGTCAGGATTTCCGGGGGAATCTTCTTGTTGAGTTTCACATATTGATCGAACTGCGTAATCAGCACGCGCCGCATTGCCTCGGACTCGCTATCCGTCCCATCCTCGGCAGGGACAATTTGAACCTCTGCATCGAAATGCGTCTTGGCATCGAAAACGTGCAACACTTTGGCGCGCTGCGTCCCCTCCACCAGCACTTTTACAGTACCGTCAGGCAATTTCAGCATCTGCAGGATGTTGGCCATGCTGCCTATCGCATATAGATCATCCGTGCCCGGCTCATCCTTTGCGGCAGACTTCTGCGCCACCAAAGCGATGCTTTTGTCAGCCTCCATCGCCGCCTCAAGAGCCTTGATGGATTTTGAACGTCCGACGAACAATGGAATCACCATGTGCGGGAACACCACGACGTCGCGCAATGGCAGCAGTGGGTGCAAGTTACTAATGACCGGGAAGCTAGAGGTATCTTGTTCTAACATGGCAATCACCTATTTGTTGATTGTAGGGTTAGATGGGGTTAACTTGAATAAATTCAACACCCATCGAGACAAGATAAAAGAGCGTGCGGAATCAGCCTGTTTCAGGCTGCTTTGTGTGTATCTGCATAAATAACAATGGGCTTTATTTCACCATTCGCAGCGGTAACGTCCAGCACCACCTTGCTGACATTATCCATTGATGGCAAATCAAACATCACATCAAGTAGCGCCTGCTCAAGTATCGAGCGTAATCCGCGAGCTCCTGTCTTGCGCGCCAATGCACGGCGGGCAATGGCCAGCAGCACACCGTCGCGGAATTCCAGATCGACATCCTCCATCGCAAACAGTTTTTGATATTGCTTGGTGAGTGCGTTCTTCGGCTCCGTCAGGATTTGCACTAATGCCGCCTCATCCAATTCTTCCAGAGTCGCCACAACCGGCAAACGACCGACGAACTCCGGTATCAGGCCAAACTTGATCAGATCTTCTGGCTCTACATCGCGCAAAGTCTCGCCAGTCTTGCGCTCATCTTTGCTGCTGATGGTTGCGCTAAAACCGATGCTGGCCTTCGCGGAGCGGTTACGAATAACCTTTTCCAAACCATCGAACGCTCCGCCACAGATAAACAGAATGTTAGTAGTATCCACTTGCAAGAATTCAGTGTTCGGATGCTTGCGCCCTCCCTGCGGGGGGATCGAAGCCTTGGTTCCCTCAATCAGCTTGAGCAGCGCCTGCTGCACCCCTTCTCCGGATACGTCGCGAGTGATGGATGGATTGTCCGATTTGCGTGAAATCTTGTCTATTTCATCAACGTACACGATACCGCGCTGTGCCTTTTCCACATCGTAATCGCAGGTCTGCAACAGTTTCTGAATGATGTTTTCGACATCCTCACCGACATAACCGGCCTCCGTCAGCGTGGTGGCATCAGCCATAACGAAAGGCACATCCAGCAAACGAGCGAGGGTCTGCGCCAGCAGCGTCTTGCCTGAACCGGTTGGGCCAACCAGCAGGATGTTGCTCTTGGCCAATTCCACACCATCCTTATCGGTGCTCATAAGGCGCTTGTAGTGGTTATACACCGCCACCGACAATATTTTTTTTGCCTGCTCCTGTCCGATCACATATTCATCGAGCGCCTGACAGATTTCCTTCGGCACAGGCAAATCGGTCTTTTCACCCTTATTGCCTTCATTCTGGATTTCCTCACGCATGATATCGTTGCATAGCGTGATGCACTCATCGCACACGAACACCGATGGACCGGCGATCAATTTGCGCACTTCATGCTGGCTCTTGCCGCAAAATGAGCAGTAAAGCAGTTTATCGCCAGATTTTTTATCGTTCGACATTTTAACAACCCCCTATCAAATTATCGGCGATCATGTCTCTCTCATTAAACACGCTTTTCCAGAACCTTGTCTACCAACCCATATGTTACAGCATCCTCAGCGCTCAGAAAGTTGTCGCGATCCGTGTCGCGCTCGATCGTTTCAACTGGCTGGCCGGTGTGATGCGCCAGCATCTCGTTCAAGCGTTTCTTCATATAAAGGATTTCTTTGGCATGAATCTCGATATCCGAGGCCTGCCCGCGGAACCCGGCTGAAGGCTGATGGATCATCACGCGTGAATTCGGCAGACAGAATCGTTTGCCTTTTTCCCCGGCTGCCAGCAGGAATGACCCCATGCTGGCGGCTTGTCCGATACACAGTGTGCTGACGCTTGGCTTGATGAACTGCATGGTGTCATAGATTGCCATCCCGGCAGTCACAGAACCGCCCGGTGAATTGATATAGAAGTGAATATCCTTGTCAGGATTTTCCGATTCCAGAAACAGCATTTGAGCAACAATCAGATTCGCGCTGTGATCATTGACCTCGCCGACCAGGAACACCACACGCTCCTTGAGCAGGCGCGAATAGATGTCATAAGCACGCTCGCCTCGCCCGCTGGTCTCGACGACCATAGGAATCAAACCAATATTTTGCGGCTCCTGATAATTCTCCATGCCGGCAGTTCCGGGTTTGTGAAATTGCATCATGTTAGCCGTTTCCCATCAGATCGTTGAAATCAGCTTGCTTGTCAGTGGTCTTGGCTTGCCCCATCACCCAATTCACCATATTTTCTTCCATTACCAGGTTTTCCACCTCGATCATGCGCTTTGGATCAGCCGCATACCACCTGATGATTTGATCAGCCTCATCAAAGCTCTGTGCATAATCCTCAATCATGGCTTTGGTCTGCTCTGGCCTGGCCCGCAGATCGTACTTCTGAACCAGTTCAGAAAGTATTATCCCCAGTTTTACACGCTTCTCTGCGCGCTCCCTGAACATTTCGGGTTCCATCGGCATGCCTTTCATCTTCACACCACGCGACTCCATCTCCTGCGCGGTTTTCTGCATCATGCTCTGCACCTCAGAATCCACCAGGCTTCTGGGCACATCAAACTTTGAGACTTTCAGCAGCGCTTCCATCGCCGCATCCTTGTTACGCACCTTCAGTCGGCGCGTAACTTCGCGAGTCAAGTTACTGCGTATCTCGCCTTCCAGCTTGCTCACATCGCCATCAGTAATACCGATAGACTTGGCAAAACCGGCATCCACTTCCGGCAGCCTGGGGGCTTCTACCCGGTGCAGCTCTAGGGTAAAACTTACCTTCTTTCCTGCTACATTTTTACCGTGATAATCCTCCGGAAAAGTCATCTCGAATGACTTGGTCTGCTTCGCCTTCATTCCTATGACGGCGGCCTCAAAATCCGGCAACATGCGGCCTATCCCCAGCACCACAGCCAGATTCCTGGCATCTCCTCCCTCGAATGCTTGACCGTCGAGTTTTCCTTCAAAATCGATATGCACCTGGTCACCGTTCTGTGCGGCACGATCCACCTTCTCAAACGTTGCGCGCTGCTTGCGCAGAGTCATAATGGTGTTTTCAACATCGATTGGCATCAACTGATAAATCAGGCGCTCAATCTTTTCTCCAGACAGATCGCCCATTACCACTTCAGGGTAAACCTCAAAAGTAGCGATGTACTCAACCTGATCGGCATTCAAATCGGCGGTCTTAATCTCGAATCTGGGGTTACCCGCCACCCGCAGATTGTTGGACAATGCAACCTCTTCAAAAGAGCGCTGCAACGCCTCATTCAAGGCTTCCTGATGAACTTGCGCACCATAGTGTTTCTCGATGACCTTGGCGGGCACCTTGCCGGGACGGAAACCGGCGATTTTTGCATTGCGCCCGATATTTCTCAGACGAGCGGATACCACGCCGCTAATAGCCTGTTGAGGTATGGATGCGTTAAGTCGTCGCTCTAACGCACTTACAGTTTCTACGCTGGTCATGCTGAATTCCTTGAATAAAATTAAATCGGTCGATGGTGCGAAAGGCCGTGGTGCGAAAGGCCGTGGTGCGAAAGGAGAGACTCGAACTCTCACGCCTTGCGGCGCTGGAACCTAAATCCAGTGCGTCTACCAATTCCGCCACTTTCGCGCTGTTTCCTTTCCAGCTTTTAAGCTAATTATACCATCAAAACGCCTGTTTAATCTGAATGACCCTGCGTCCGCGTAGCTTGCCTGCCAACATCTCCGGGAAAACCTGCGGCAATTCGGCGAATGGCACAACATGGGCTACTTTTGCCAATCGCTTCGGTTTAAGTTCGGTTGCAAGTCGCTGCCAGATCCGGCGGCGCAATGGCATCGCGGTGGCGGCGGAATCGACACCGATCAGGCGCACACCGCGCAGGATGAAGGGCAACACCGTGGTGTGCAGCTCGACCCCACCCGCATTACCAAAGCTGGCGATCACGCCGTTCTGTTGCATCGTGCGCGTCAGCCATGCCAGCGTCTCGCCACCCACCGAATCCAGTGCGCCAGCCCATTGCGCTTTTTCCATGGGCCGCGTGCCCATCACCAGATCCTTGCGCGACAAGATTTCATTCGCACCCAGGGATTTCAGGTAGTCGTACTCAGCATCCTTGCCGGTCAGCGCCACTACGCGATAACCCAGTTGCGCCAGCATCTGTATCGCCAGACTCGACACCCCCCCGGTCGCACCGGTCACGATCACCTTGCCCTTGTCGGGAGTCAATTCGTTTTGTTCCAGGCGATGTATCGATAACGCCGCTGTGAAACCCGCAGTGCCCAATGCCATCACATCGAACAGCGATAGTCCTTGAGGCAACGGCACCACCCAGTCGGCGGGCACACGCACATATTCGGCATAGCCTCCGTCATGCGCCACGCCCATTTCATAGCCGGTAACCAGCACCTGATCACCCGCCTTGAAGCGCGCATCGGATGAACTCGTCACCACGCCCGAGACATCGATTCCACCCACACAGGGGAAGCGGCGGATCACCTTGCCTGTGCCGGTGGCAGCGAGGGCGTCCTTGTAGTTGACGCTGGAGTAATGGGTCTGGATGACGACTTCGCCGGGGTCGAGATCGTCGAGGGATAGATCGACGAAACGGGCAGTGGATTTACCGTCTTGTTCGGAGATTTGGTAGGCGGAGAATTTTTTCATTTTGATTACCTGGCTTTCAACACCGTTCGCCCTGAGCTTGTCGAAGGGTCGCCACAAAGCGGCTGGCACGCTATGATACCTACGAAAAACAAAACCGTCGGGGGGTAGCCCGACGGGGTTGATTTTGATGTTATGAACGTTCACCCTTCGATACCTCAGGGCGAACGGCCTTAATATACAACCCCTCTCCCAACCTCCCACAAGGGGAGAAGGGATGCACCCCCTACAAATCAAGCAACACCCTCCCCGGATACTCCAACGCCTCCTTGATCGTAGCCAAGAACTGCACCGCCTCCCGCCCATCGATGATGCGATGATCATAGGACACCGCCAGATAATTCATCGGTCGTATCACCACCTGGCCGTTCTCAGCCACCGGGCGATCTTTGGTCGCATGGATGCCAAGTATCGCGCTCTGTGGTGGATTGATGATCGGGGTGGAGAGCATGGAGCCGAACACGCCGCCGTTGGAAACGCTGAACGTGCCGCCGGAGAGTTCTTCCATCGTCAGCTTGCCGACCTTGGCTCTTGCCCCGAAATCGGCGATCTGCTTTTCAATATCGGCAAACGACAATTTATCCGCGTCGCGGATGATGGGCACGACCAGGCCGCGCTCGCTGCCGATCGCCATGCCGATGTCGTAGTAGCCGTGATAGATGATGTCGGTGCCGTCCACCGAGGCGTTGACGATGGGGAATTTCTGCAACGCCAGCACCGCGGCCTTGACGAAGAACGAGGAGAAGCCGAGCTTGACGCCGTGCTTCTTCTCAAACGCATCCTTGTACTTGTTGCGCAGGTCGATCACCGGCTGCATGTTCACTTCGTTGAAGGTGGTAAGGATCGCGGCGTTCTGCTGCGATTGCAGCAGGCGCTCAGCGATGCGCTGGCGGATGCGCGTCATCGCCACGCGCTGCTCGGGGCGGTTTCCAGACGGGGCAATGGTCGGGATGACGTGCGGTTCATTCGTGCCAGAAGCTTGCGCCTGGGATACCTGCTGCATCGCATTCAGCACATCTTCCTTGGTGACGCGTCCGCTGCGCCCGCTGCCCTGCAGGCTGCTTGCATCGATCTCGTTCTCGCGCGCCAGCTTGCGCACTGAAGGCGGAACGACTGATGCAGCTGCGGCATGAGGTTTTGCAGCCTGGTTTGGCTTCGCCTCGGTATCGATCTGCGCGATCAGCTCGTTGCTGGCCACTTTTTCGCCGTCGCCCTTGATGATCTTGCTCAGCACGCCGCTTTTGGCAGCGGGCAGTTCCAGCACCACTTTGTCGGTTTCGATGTCGATCAGGTTCTCGCCCTCCTGCACCGCTTCGCCGGCTTGCTTGTGCCAGGTCAGCAGGGTCGCCTCGGATACCGATTCGGAAAGTTGTGGGACCCTCACTTCAATAATATGGGCTTCAATGATGGCCATTATGCGTTACTCCCGGTTTTGGTTTGTTGGCTAAATCGTCGCGGAAGGCGGCTTCGATCACCGCCTTCTGCTGTTCCTGGTGCACCGCCAGGTAACCGGCGGCAGGCGCGGCCGATGAGGGCCGCAGCGCGTAATCGAGGTGCATACCCTTGCGCATATGGCGCAACAGATAATGCTGGATGCGATGCCAGGCGCCCTGGTTGCCCGGTTCTTCCTGGCACCACACCACTTCGCTAGCCTTGGGATAGGCGGCGACCTGCGCGGTAAAATCATCGTGCGGGAAAGGATAGAGCTGCTCGATGCGGATGATCGCCATGTCCTGTATGCCCCTGGCGCGCCGCGCGGCGAGCAATTCATAATATATCTTGCCGCTGCACGCGATGATGCGCCGCACCTTGTCCGCATTCAATGCGTCCACTTCGGCGACCACCGGCAGGAAGCGGCCCTGCGTCAATTCGGCAATCGGTGATGCCGCATCCTTGCTGCGCAACAGGCTCTTCGGGGTGAACACGATCAGCGGCTTGCGCATGTCACGCAACATCTGTCGGCGCAGCAGATGGAACATTTGCGCCGGCGTGGAGGGGATGCACACCTGGATGTTGTAATCCGCGCACAATTGCAGATAACGCTCGATGCGTCCCGATGAATGCTCCGCCCCCTGCCCCTCGTAGCCATGCGGCAGCAGCATCACCAGCCCGCACAGCCTGCCCCACTTCACCTCGCCGGATGCGATGAACTGGTCTATCACCACCTGCGCGCCGTTGGCAAAATCGCCGAACTGCGCTTCCCACAGCACCAGAGAATTCGGCTCGGCCGTGGCATAGCCATATTCAAAACCCAGAACCGCTTCTTCGGACAGCAGCGAGTCTATCACCACAAAATCCGCCTGGTCGGGCGCGAGGTGCTGCAGCGGCGTGTAGGCGCCCTCGTGCCATTCCTTGCGGTTCTGGTCATGCCAGGTTGCATGGCGGTGGAAGAACGTGCCGCGCCGGCTGTCCTGTCCGGAAAGCCGCACCGGATAACCTTCGGTAAGCAGCGTAGCGTATGCGAGGTTTTCCGCCATGCCCCAATCCAGCGGCAATTCTCCGCGTCCCATCGCGATGCGATCCTCGACGATCTTCAGCACCCGCGAATGCAGCGAAAGATTCTCCGGAACGGCGGTCAGCGGTATCGCCAATTTCTGCAACCGCTCCAACGGCACGCCAGTGTTCACCGCCACATCCCAAGGTGTGTCGGGCTTGAATGACGTCCAGTCGACGATGCTCGGATCGAGCTGTATCTTGCTTTTGTTTGCCAATGCAGGCTGGATGGAATTGCGTCCCTCGTCCATCGCCTTGCGGTAATCCGCAACAATCCCATCCGCCTCATCGGTGCGTATCACGCCCTGCTCAGCCAGATGCTGCGCATACCGCGCACGTGTGCCGGGATGCTGGCGGATAAAGCGGTACATGAACGGTTGGGTGACCAGAGGCTCATCCTGTTCGTTGTGCCCCAGCTTGCGGAAACACACCAGGTCGATCACCACATCCTTCTTGAACTGCATGCGAAAATCCAGTGCGATCTCGGTGATCAGCAACACAGCATCCGGATCATCCGCATTGACATGGAAGATCGGCGCTTCGACCATCTTCGCCACATCGGTGCAGTGGGTGCTGGAGCGCACATCGCGCGAATCCGACGCAGTGAAGCCGATCTGATTGTTGATGATGACATGAACCGTTCCGCCGGTGCGATAGCCGCGCGTCTGCGACATCGCCAGTGTTTCCATTACTACGCCCTGCCCGGCAAAGGCCGCATCGCCGTGCAACAATATGGGCAATACTTTTGATCCGTTAAAATCCCTGCGCCTATGCTGGCGTGCACGCACCGAACCTTCCACCACCGGATTGACGATCTCCAGGTGCGAGGGGTTGAAAGCCAGGGCCACGTGCACCACGCCGCCGCTGGTCTCGATGTCGGCGGAGAATCCCTGGTGGTATTTCACGTCGCCGGAAGTCAGGTGCTCGGCATGTATTCCCTCGAATTCCGCGAACAGCATCGAGGGCTGCTTGCCGAGTATGTTCACCAGCACGTTCAAACGCCCGCGATGCGCCATGCCGATCACGGCTTCCTGTACTCCCTGTTCGCCGCAACGTTGCAGCAAATGGTCGAGCAGCGGGATCAGCGTCTCGCCGCCCTCCAGCGAGAAGCGTTTTTGTCCGACGAACTTGGTGTGCAGATAGCGCTCCAGCGTTTCTGCGGCGGTGATGCGTTCCAGGATGCGGCGGCGCATTGCGGCATCATAACCAGCCTGCCCGCGCGAACTTTCCAGCCGATTCTGTATCCAGCGCTTCTGCGCCACATCGCTGATGTACATGTATTCCGCACCGATGCTGCCGCAATAGGTCTGGCGCACCAGTTTGAGTATCTCGCGCAAAGTCATGCGCGCACCACCCACCAGCGAGCCGGTGTCGAAAGTGGCATCCATGTCGCTTTCGTTCAAACCATAGTGCGTCGGATCGAGCTCGGGCACTACCGGCTTTGCGTGGCGGGCCAGCGGATCGAGATTGGCGACACGCGCGCCGAGGAAGCGATGCGCATTGATGAGCTGCAATACATAGACCTGCTTGCGTTCCAATTCCGCATCTGCCGGCAGCACAGGACTGGCAGCCGCTTTGGGCAAGGCCGCAAAGGCGCGCTGTATGCTGCTGTGCGCCTGGTCATGCGCGCCGCCGGGCAGTTTCGGCAGTGCGTCAAAATATCCGCGCCACGCAGCCGGAACAGCGTTCGGATCAAGCAGGTACTGCTCGTACAATTCTTCGATGAAGGGCGCGTTGGATCCAAACAGCAGCGAGCTGTCCCGCATCATCCGCATGAAATTGACAGGCTCGTTCAACGTTTTTTCACCGGCACATAATCACGTTTGGTGGCGCCACGGTACAATTGGCGCGGGCGCCCGATCTTGTAATCGGCATCGGAAATCATTTCATTCCATTGTGAAATCCATCCTATGGTGCGCGCCACCGCAAAGATCACCGTGAACATATTGGCGGGTATACCCAGCGCGCTCAGCACGATGCCGGAATAGAAATCCACGTTCGGATACAGCTTGCGCTCGATGAAATACGGGTCACTCAGCGCGACGCGCTCCAGCTCCATCGCCAGCTCGAACAGCCTGTGATTCTCCAGCTTGAGTTCCTTGAGCACCTCGTAACAGGTCTGGCGCATCACACTGGCGCGAGGGTCCATGTTCTTGTAAACACGGTGGCCAAAACCCATCAGGCGGTATTTCTTGTCCTTTACACCTTGCACATATTCCTTAACCCGCGATACGTCGCCGATCTCGATCAGCATGTTCAGCGCAGCCTCGTTGGCTCCGCCGTGTGCCGGGCCCCATAGTGCCGCTATGCCGGATGAGATGCAGGCAAACGGATTCGCCCCGCTCGAACCGGCCAGACGCACCGTTGAGGTGGATGCGTTCTGCTCATGGTCGGCATGAAGGATGAAAATGCGCTCCAGGGCACGCACCAGCACCGGGTTGGGCACGTAATCCTCGGCCGGTGTGGCGAACATCATGTACATGAAGTTCTCCACATAGCTGAATTTGTTTCTCGGGTACATGAACGGGAAACCGGTGTGGTACTTGTGCGCCATCGCCGCGATGGTCGGCACCTTGGCAAGCAGGCGCATCGCGGAAATATCGCGGTGCTCCGGATTGCTGATGTCCAGCGAATCGTGATAAAAAGCCGACAGCGCACCGACCACGCCGACCATCACCGCCATCGGATGCGCATCGCGGCGGAAGCCGGTGAAGAAACGCGCCATCTGGTCATGCACCATGGTGTGTTCCTTGACTTTCGCATTGAACGCGT